>WBZX01000182.1_pt1 | contig 59630 bp, 52 predicted proteins | sample 5204211 | NCBI WGS metagenome assembly WBZX01 (sample SAMN12344362, study PRJNA552823) | activated sludge metagenome | biome: Activated sludge suspended growth; feature: Nitrification reactor; material: Wastewater; isolation source: activated sludge from nitrification reactor of wastewater...
CCCAGGAGGCGGCAGGGCAGGCGCGCCGCAGCACCGTGTTCGGCCTCGAGGGCCGCGTCGCCTTCGGCCTGCTCGCGCTCGCGTCGTTCCTGTGCTGCATCCCCATGGCGATGCCGCAGACGCATCTGATCGCGTTCTGTGGCGACCTCGGCTTCGCCGCCGGGCGCGGCGCGGCCATGATCTCGCTCTAGCTCGTCTGCGCGTTCATCAGCCGCCAGTTCTGGGGCTGGCTCTCCGACCGCATCGGCGGCCTGCTGACGCTCGTCGCGTGCTCGGTCGGGCAGGCGACGGCGATGCTCGGCTTCCTCGTGACCCAGAGCGAGGCCGGCCTCTTCGCCGTCTCGGTGACCGGGCTGTTCCTGACCGTGTCGAGCATGTGGCTCCACGGCCAGTTCTATTCGGCCCTCAACACCCTGCACGCCCTGACCGTGATCCTCGGTCTGATGTACCTGCCGTTCGGCAAGCTGTTCCACATCTTCCAGAGACCGGGGAACCTGGGCGTTGCCTACTACCGCCAGGCCAACGAAACGGGTGAAGCCGCAACCTGTCGACGCTGCGGTGAGGGGTTTGCCAGCACCCAGCAGATCGCCGACCTCCAGGAGGTCCTGCCCCAGGTCGGGTTCGACTACGGGATCGACGGTGGGGGCAACTACCAGGACACTTGCCCGAAGTGTCGTAGAGCGAGCGTGACCCTGGCCCAGGTGGCCAGGGTGGGAGGTTTCGGCTGATGGCCCGCCAACCATTGAGTGAAGAGGAACTGGTCGCTCGGTTCGGCCCTCACCTCAACGAAGCTCCCCCCGGCGGGTGGGACTCCGACGTGGAGATCGACAAGGTGGTTCAGACCCACTGCTGCTTCTGTGGACAGCAGTGCGGCATCAAGTTGAAGGTTGCCGACAACCAGGTGGTGGGCTTCGAACCCTGGTACGAGTTCCCCTTCAACGAGGGCAAGCTGTGTCCCAAGGGAGTCAAGCGGTACCTCCAGGGCGGTCACCCCGATCGGCTTCTCAGCCCGATGGTGCGAGACGAGTCCGCGCCCGGTGGTTTCCGGGAGATTGGCTGGGACGAGGCGCTCACCAAGGTGGTATCGGAGATCCAGCGGATCCAGGCCACCTATGGCGATGACGCCTTCGCCATGTTGTCGGGAGTGTCGCTCACCAACGAGAAGAGCTACCTGGTCGGCAAGTTCGCTCGCCTGGCTCTGCACACCGCCAACCTGGACTACAACGGCCGCTTCTGCATGGTGTCGGCCGGGGCCGGCAACAAGAAGGCCCTGGGCATGGACCGGGCGTCCAACCCGTGGAGCGACATCCCCCTGGCCGACGTCGTGTGGGTGGCTGGCTCCAACATCGCCGAGACCTTTCCCATCACCACCAGCTACATCTGGCGGGCCCGAGACCGGGGAGCCAAGCTCATCGTGCAAGACCCCCGCGTCGTGCCGTTGGCCCGCACCGCGGACCTGTTCCTGCCGGTACGGCCCGGGACAGACTCGGCCCTGTTCGGAGCGGTGCTGCACGAGTTGATCCGCCACGACTGGCTGGACCACGACTTCATCGACGCCCATACCGTCGACTTCGACGCCGCTGCCGCTGCGGTGGCCGACATGACCCCGGCCTGGGCGGCCGAGGTGACCGGGGTCCCAGCCGGTCGCATCGAGGAAGCCGCCGAGCTGTGGGGTACTTCGGCCACCGGGATGTTGATGCACGCCCGCGGCATAGAACAGCACACCAAGGGTGTCGACAACGTGTTGTCGGCAATCAACCTCGGCCTGGCTACCGGCAAGTTCGGCAAGCCCGGATGCGGGGTCACCACCATCACCGGCCAGGGCAACGGCCAAGGTGGCCGGGAGCACGGTCACAAGTGCGACCAACTCCCGGGCAACCGAGACATCACCAACCCCCAGGACCGAGCCGTGGTGGCCGCCGCGTGGGGGGTGGACGAGTCCGAGATCCCTGGCAAGGGCCTGGCTGCCACCGAGCTGATCGAGGCCATCCACGACGGATCGATCAAGGGACTGTTGTCGATCTGCTTCAACCCGGTGGTGTCGGCCCCCGATTCCAACTTCACCGCCGAAGCCCTCGACAAGTTGGAGTTCTACGCCGCCATCGACTTCTTCTTGTCCGAGACCGCCACCCACGCCGATGTGGTGCTGGCCGGTTCGCTCCACGAGGAGGACGAGGGCACCTCGACCAGCGGCGAGGGGCGGATCATCAAGATCAACCAGGCCGTCGACCCGCCCGGCGAGGCCCGCAAGGACTGGGAGATCCTCGTCGACATCGCCCGCCGGCTCGGCAAGGGCGACCTGTTCGACTATTCGAACACCGAACAGATCTTCACCGAACTCTGCCGGGCGTCATCGGGCGGCAAAGCCGACTACACCGGAGCCACCTGGGCTCGCATCGAGGACGAGATGGGTCTCTTCTGGCCCGTGCCCGAGGTCGGCCACCCCGGTACCCCCCGGTTGTGGGAGGGCGGCAAGTTCGCCCATCCCGACGGTAAGGCCCGGTTCCACGGGGTGCCGTTCAAACCGCCGGCCGAATCCGTCGACGACGACTACCCGCTGTGGCTCACCACCGGTCGGGTGGTGAGCCAGTACCTGTCGGGGACCCAGACCCGACGCATCGCCGGCCTGGTCGCCCAGTACCCCGAGCCGTTGTGCGAGATGCACCCCCGCCTGGCCGAGACCCTCGGGGTGGCTAACGGTGACCAGGTGACGGTCAGGTCCCGGCGGGGCGAGATCACCCTGCCCGCCGCGGTGGTCACGACCATTCGACCCGACACCGTGTTCATTCCCTACCACTGGCCGGGCAAGAAGGCGGCCAACCAGCTCACATTGAGGGCGGTGGATCCGATCTCTCGGATGCCCGAGTTCAAGGTGGCAGCGGTGAAGGTGGTCAAGGCGACCGCGGCTGACGGGGAGGGGGTGGCCCAATGAAGGCCACCCGCTACGCAGTGGGCGAACGGCCGGTGTTCGTCATCGACCAGAGTCGATGCATCGGTTGTGAAGCCTGCGTACAGGCCTGCCAGGAGTGCGGCACCCACCGGGGTCAGTCGTTGATCCACCTGGAACGCATCGACCGGGTGGCCAGCACCCAGACCGCTCCGATGGTGTGCATGCACTGCAAAGACCCCACCTGTGCTCAGGTGTGCCCAGCCGACGCCATCAAGCAGAACGAGTTGGGCGTGGTGCAATCCGCGCTCAAACCCCGGTGCATCGGTTGTTCCAACTGCGTGCTGGCCTGCCCCTTCGGGGTACCGAAGTACATGGCCGACTTCGACCAGATGATGAAGTGCGACATGTGCTTCGACCGCACGTCGGAGGGCTACGCCCCCATGTGTGCATCGGTGTGCCCCAGCGAAGCCCTGTGGTACGGGACGGCCGAGGAGTTCAAGGAGAACCGGCGCGGTTCGCTGGTCGACGACTGGTTGTTCGGCCGTCAGCAGGTGTCGACCAAGGTGTTCGCGGTGGTCGACGACCTGGCCGAGGGGCCGATAGATGTGGCCCCGTCGACCTATCGGTCGTGGCTGGACGATCCCTTCGCCCTGGAGGAGAACAGCAGATGACACAACCAGACGAACCGATCTGGAAGCGGGACTTCCCCTACCAGGCCGTAGGCGAGGACGAGGTGACCAGGCGGGAGTTCGCCAGGTTCCTGGTGGCCGGGGCCGGCGTCATGGCGGCGGGCAACGTCGGGTTCGCAGCCTGGACCCAACTACGAACCATCAACACCGGTGAACCTCGCAAGATCGTGGCTCTGTCGGAGGTTCCAGTCGGGGAGACCCACCTGTTCCGCTACCCCACCGAAGCCGATCCTGCGGTCCTGGTCCGCCTCGATGACCGTGAGGTGGCGGCGTTCAGCCAGAAGTGCACCCACCTGGGCTGCGTTGTGTACTTCGAGGCCGAGGAGAACCGATGGCACTGTCCCTGCCACGAGGGGAACTTCGACGCCGCCACCGGCGAGGTGCTGTCGGGGCCTCCGCCTCGGCCGTTGGGCAAGATCGAGGTCGAGCTGAGGGGCGATGAGATCTGGGCCTTGGGAGCGTCGGTATGAGACCGGCCCGCTACGCGCCGCGAACCACCGGAGCGGTGGTGGTGTACGTGGTGATCCTGGTGGCCTTCCAGGTGTTCCTCCTCACGGTGGCAGTCGAAGCCTTCTCTGCCGACGACGAGTCCTTGGCTTGGTCGACGGCGGTTGTGTCGGTGGTTCTCGCCGGGGCCTCCACCGTGCTCTACCGCTACCTGCGGCCATGACCCGATTCGGTGCCGCGGTTAGCTCGAACGTCCGTACCCTGTTTCCTGGCTATTTCGCCATGGTCATGGCCACCGGCATCATCGCCATCGGGTCGGTGCAGCTCCGATACCAGTCGTTGGCTGATGGTCTCTACGCTGTCGCCGCCATCGCCTATTGCGTGCTGGTGGTCTTGCTGGCATCGAGGCTGGTCATTGCCCGAGAGCTCCTGATCACCGACATCACCAGCCACGCCAAGGGATTCGCGTTCCTCACCACGGTGGCGGCCACCAACGTGTTGGCCAGCGCATCGGCCCTGGTCCACGGGTGGTGGGGACTGGCGTGGCCCATGTGGTGGTTCAGCCTCGCGTTGTGGGTGACCTTCGTCTACGCCACCTTGGTGGCGGTGGTGTTGGAGTCACCCAAACCCGGCCTCGAGAAGGGAATCAACGGCACTTGGTTCCTGCTCACCGTGTCCACCGAATCGGTTGTCGTCACCGGGGCATTGCTGTTCCCCCGCCATCCCAGCGACGCCTTGGCTTTCGGTCTGCTGGGAGGCTTCCTACTCGGCCTGGTCCTATACCTGATCGTGATGACCATGGTGTTCCTCAGGTGGACGTTCCTGGAGCTGAGCCCGACCGAAGCCGATCCGCCGGCGTGGATCGCAGCCGGCGCTCTGGCCATCACCGTCCTGGCCGGATCAAACCTGTTGCTGGCGCGGGACGCGTCGGTCCGCTTGGACCGCCTGGCCCCGTTCGTCGAGGCGGTGGTGATCCTCGGCTGGGCCACGGCATCGTTCTGGTTTCCGTTGATGGTGGCCATCGGGGTGTGGCGCCACGTCATCAACAAGGTTCCGCTGCGCTACCACCCGTCGTACTGGGCGATGGTGTTCCCGCTCGGGATGTACGGCGTGTCCACGTTCCGCATGAGGGTCGCCATCGAGCTCGAGGTCCTGGAGTGGTTACCTCGAGCCACCCTGGTCCTGGCTCTGTCTGCATGGACGCTCCTGGCCGTCGGCCTGGTCAGCCAGGCAGCCGAGGCGATGGGTCGCTTGCGGTCGGGAGGCAAGCCCGCAGGCTGACCGAGACCGAGTCGGCTCAGTCGTGCCAGGGCACAGGGGCATCGACGTCGATGCCATGGTGGGCGATCGCCGCCGCGGCCGTTTCGGCCGACACCGCGCCCGAGGCAGCCAGGGCCGACAGCACCGCCACCACCACCTGGGCGGCGTTGGTCTCGAAGTAGTGGCGTAGTGCCTCACGGGTGTCGGACCGGCCGTAGCCGTCGGTGCCCAGCGACGTGTAGCTCCGCCCCGAGGGAATCCACCGGGCGATCTGATCGGGAACGGTGCGCATGAAATCGGTGACAGCCACCACCGGGCCGGCAGAGCCGGACAGCAGATCGGTGACCCGAGGGGTTTGGGGTGGCTCGGTCGGATGGAGGCGGTTCCACCGTTCGACCTCCATGGCCTGCTCGCGCAGCAACTTGTAGGACGTTGTGCTCCACAGCTCGGCGGCCACCCCCCACTTCTCGGCGAGCTCGGCCTGGGCTTGGCGGGCCGCACTGTGGGCAGTGCCCGAGAACAAGATGGTGGCCCGGGGTACGTCGCCGAGCTCGGGTGCAGGCGCCCACCGGTACAGACCCTCGATTATCCCAGCCTCCACCCCTTCAGGCATGGGTGGTTGGGGATAGTTCTCGTTGTAGAGGGTCAGGTAGAAGAAGACGTCGTGAGGGTCATCGCCGTACATGTGGTCGATGCCGTGGCGGATGATCTCGGCGGTCTCATAGGCGAAGGCCGGGTCGTAGGCGTGACAGCTCGGAACCGTCGACGCCAACACCAAGCTGTGGCCGTCGAGATGTTGCAGGCCCTCGCCCGCCAAGGTGGTGCGCCCGGCGGTGGCACCGAGGAGGAAGCCTCGGGCCCGAGAGTCGGCCGCTGACCAGATGAGGTCACCCACCCGCTGGAACCCGAACATCGAATAGAAGGTGAAGAACGGGACCATTGGAACGCCGCGGTGGGCATAGGAGGTTCCGGCCGCGATCCACGACGCGGTGGCCCCGGCTTCGGTGATGCCCTCCTCCAGGATCTGGCCGTCGACAGCCTCGTGGTAGGACAGCAGCAGGTCGTGGTCCACCGGCTCGTACTTCTGGCCGTGGGCGGCGTAGATACCGATCTCCCGGAACAGGGCGTCCATGCCGAAGGTACGGGCCTCGTCGGGGATGATCGGCACCACCCGGGGGCCGAAGTTGGGATCGCGCACCAGCGACCGCAGGAGCCGGGTGAACGCGGTGGTGGTGGAGGCGGCTTGTTGCCCCGACCCGGCCCGGAACTCATCGAAGGTCGACTCGGCGGGCAGGGTGATCGGCTTGGTGGTGACCGTCTGGCGGCGGGGAAGCGAACCGCCCAGCGCCCGCCGCCGAGCCATCAGGTAGCTGTGGGCCGGCGAACCGGCTGGCGGACAGTAGTAGGGGGGCTCGAGGCCATCGGCCAGGGATTCCTCGGAGATCTCGGCTTCGAGGTGGAGACGCTCGCGCAGTTGACGGAACTGCTCGTTGGTCATCTTCTTGATCTGGTGAGTGGCGTTGCGGGCCTCGACCTCGGGGCCCAGGGTCCAGCCCTTGATGGTCTTGGCCAGGATCACCGAAGGTCGACCTCGGGTCTCGGTGGCGACCTTGAAGGCGGCGTACACCTTGGCGTAGTCGTGGCCTCCGCGTGGTAGCCGCCGGAGGTCCTCGTCGGTGAGGTGCTCGACCAGGGCCCGCAACCGGGGGTCAGGGCCGAAGAAGTGCTCACGGATGTAAGCCCCGTCAGCCACGGTGTAGCGCTGGAACTCGCCGTCGACGGTGCTGTTCATCTTGTCGAGCAGCACGCCGTCCACGTCGCGGGCCAACAGGTCGTCCCAGGCCGATCCCCACACCACCTTGATGACGTTCCAGCCCGCCCCCCGGAACACCCCCTCGAGCTCTTGGATGATCTTGCCGTTCCCCCGCACGGGGCCGTCGAGACGCTGAAGGTTGCAGTTGACGATCCAGGTCAGGTTGTCGAGCCCTTCCCGACCGGCCAGGGAGATGGCGCCCAACGTCTCGGGCTCGTCGGTCTCGCCGTCACCCACGAAGCACCAGACCCGACTGGCACTGGTGTCGTCGATCTGGCGGTGGTGGAGGTAGCGGTTGAAACGGGCCTGGTACAGCGACGTGATGGCGCCGAGACCCATGGAAACGGTGGGGAACTCCCAGAAGTCGGGCATGAGGCGGGGGTGGGGATAGCTGGACAGCCCCCGCCCTGGTGTCCCGTCACCCATGTCGACCTCGTGACGGAAGCGGTCCAGGTCGGCTTCATCGAGCCTTCCCTCGAGGTAGGCCCGGGCGTAGATCCCCGGTGACGCATGGCCCTGCATGTAGACGGCGTCCCCGGCGGTGCCGTCGTCTTTGCCCCGGAAGAACCAGTTGAACCCGACGTCGAACAAGCCCGCGGAGGACGCGAAGGTGGCCAGATGTCCTCCGATGCCATCGGAGCGATGGTTGGCCTTCACCACCATCACCGCCGCGTTCCACCGGATGTAGGCCCGGATCCGTCGCTCCAGTTCGATGTCACCGGGGAACCAGTGGTCCCGTTCCTGGTCCCCCAAGGCAATGGTGTTGACGTAGGGGGTTCGCATCGGGCCCGGTACGTCGAGGCCCAGTTCCTGGCTTCGGGCCATGATCCGCTGCACCAGGTACTCGGCCCGGGCATCGCCCCGCTGGGCGTGCACGGCGTTGAGGGAGTCGAGCCATTCCGCGGTCTCGGCCGGGTCGATGTCGGGCAGTTGCTCGTAGAACTCATCGGGGGCCTGCATGACGTCCATCGTGCCCTCGATTGCATCGGGTTGCACCCAATGCCGTGACCGGCACCGCTGGCATTGCTTTGGGTGTCACCGATGCTGTACCTGGTCCGGTTCTCGTGGGCCGCCTTCGGCGGACGATTTCTGGTTCCGCCGAGCCCGGTCCTCACTTCGTTGCGGCGGCTCGACGGCGTTTGCCCAGTGGCTCGCAAGCTCGCAACAGCGCAAACGTTGTCTGTTGGAGCAGTAGTTCGGCGGGTCGGCGTCGGTCTGGCATGGTGGGCCGGTGACGGCATTGCGCATCTACACCGACGGGGCTTGCAGTGGGAACCCGGGCCCGGGCGGATGGGCTTGGGCGTCCTCGGCCGACCACCACGCCAGCGGCGGGGAACCCGACACCACCAACAACCGCATGGAGCTGACCGCGGTGCTGCGGGCCATCGAGGACAACTCCGGTTCGCTGGTGGTGGTGATGGACTCCACCTACGTCAAGAACGGGTTGGAGTCCTGGTCCAAGGGATGGGTCCGCAACGGTTGGAAGACCAAGGCGGGAGAGTCGGTGAAGAACCGGGACCTGTGGGAGGAACTGCTGGCGGTGTTGGCCGACCGGCCACGCGGTGAGGTCTCCTTCGAATGGGTGAAGGGGCACTCGGGCGACCTCATGAACGAGCTGGTCGACGGGCTGGCCGTGGTACAGCGAGATGCGCACCGACCCGGTGGTGCCGGGGCTGCCGACGGGTCAGGTTCAGTCACCAGCAACGGAGGCACGGGAGGCGGCAAGCTGTCGGATCTTCCCTCAGACGAGCAACGGGCCGAGCGTCGTCGGCGGGACCCCAGGATCCCGGCGGGGTGGCTGCTGGCGGTGTTCGGTCACACCCCGGACCGCCTGGGCGGGTGGGACGACAACCCGGTCGCCGACCGGGTCCGCTCCGATCTGGTCGAGGTGATCGACGCCCTGGCCCGCATCCACCCCGACCTGGTGGTGGTAACCGGAATCCGGCCCGGAGCCGAGCTGTTGGCCGCCGAGGCTGCGCAGCAGGCAGAGGTTCCCTATGCGGCGGTCGTCGGGTTCCCAGGGATCGACCGGAACCTGTCGGCCGCGGCCCGGGAGCGGGGTGTGGCCGCGGCCGACCGAGCGGCGTCGGTGGTGCGTCTGGAGCGCAAGGAACCGTCCGACGTCGACGGGTTCCGGCGGGCCATGCGGCGGCGGGATGCCTGGATCATGACCGCGGCCGACGAGGCGGTGCTGGTGTGGGACGAGGTAGACGACCGACTCGAGCGCCTTCACGCCGACCTCGACGTCCGTTTGGGCGCGGGCCTCACCGTCTTGCATCCTCTTGGGTAGGTTCAGGGCATGCGAGTCGGCGTCGACACCGGAGGGACGTTCACCGACGTCGTGACCGACGACGGTCGGGTGGCCAAGGTTCCATCCACCCCCGCTGATCCCGGCGACGCGGTACGTAGCGGGGTCGACCTCGTCGCCGAGGCCGACCGTCCCGAGGCGTTGGCCCACGGCACCACGGTGGCAACCAACGCTGTGCTGGAGCGCAAAGGGGCCACGGTGACGTTGGTGACCAACGCCGGGTTCGCCGATGTGATCGAGATCGCCCGCCAGGATCGGCCGTCGCTGTATGACCACTGGGTAGACCGACCTGAACCGTTGGTGGAACGGGATCACCGGATCGAGGTGCGGGGCCGGCTGGCGGCCGACGGCACCGAGTTGGAAGCCCTGTCGTTGGACGACCTGGGGGAGCTTCCCGAAGACACCGAAGCGGTGGCCGTGTGCCTGTTGCACAGCGACCTCAACCCGGCCCACGAGGCCGCGGTTGCGGCCGAGTTGGAGCGTCGGGGTCTGGACGTGTCCAAGTCCTGCGAGGTGTCACCCCAGTTCCGTGAGTACGAACGGACCGCCACCACAGTCGCCAACGCCTACCTCCGCCCCTTGTGTCGGACCTACCTCGGTGGCCTCGACGGGGTGGCCCGAGACGTGTCGGTGATGACCTCGGCTGGAGGTCTGGCGTCGCTCGACGACGGGGCCCGGTTCCCGGCTGCGCTCCTGCTGAGCGGCCCGGCCGGAGGGGTGCGGGCCGGAGCCGCGGTGGCGCTTTCGAGCGGGTGGCCTGACGCTGTCACCTTCGACATGGGTGGCACCAGTACCGACGTGTGCCTGATCTTGGATGGTCATCCCGCTCCCGCCGGTGAACGCTCGGTGGCCGGGCTTCCGATCCGGCTTCCGTCGCTCGACGTCCACACCGTAGGAGCCGGGGGCGGATCCATCGCCGAGATCGACCGGGGCGGGTCGTTGGTGGTGGGTCCTCGCAGCGCCGGCGCGGTTCCCGGCCCCGCTTGCTATGGACGGGGAGGTACCGCTCCCACCGTCACCGACGCCGACCTGGCGGCCGGCCGCTACCCCGACGGGGTGTCGTTGCCCGGTATCGGTGAGCTCGACGTGGCCGCGGCCAGGCGAGCCCTGGACGGCGCTGGCGTCACCGCCGATGACGTCATCGCCGTCGTTGACGCCAATATGGAGGAAGCGGTCCGGGCGGTGACGGTGGCCCGCGGCATCGACCCCGCCGGTCTGGCTCTGGTGGCCTTCGGGGGAGCCGGACCTCTGCACGCCTGTGCGGTTGCTGGAGCGCTGGACATGGCGGCTGTCATAGTGCCGACCCGGGCCGGGGTGTTGTCGGCGCTGGGGTGCCTGACGGCCCCACGCCAACACGATCTGGTTCGGACCTGGCCGGGGGGCAGCGACCTGACCGGGCTGGCCGAAGCCCTGGATTCGCTGGCCGTCGAGGCCGGCGCCCTGGTCCCTGGCTCCACGGTGGAGACAGAGCTCGACTGCCGGTTCCAAGGCCAATCCCACGAGATCCGGGTCCAGCGAATAGAAGACTTCCCGGCCGCCCACCAGCGTCGCAACGGCTACACCCGGCCCGACACCCCGATCGAAGTGGTGGCGATACGAGCCACGGCCCGAAAGGCCTCCCCGGTGAGCATCGAGTCCTTGCCGGTTGGTGATCGCACGGCGGTGGAGGGACCGGCGGTGATCGCCGAGGCCGACTGCACGATCTGGGTGCCCGAAGGCTGGCGCTCCGACCCCCATCCGGTGAGTGGGGCGCTGATCCTCACCCGAACCGATGGGCGGTCGATGTGAGCCCGGCCGAGCTGGCGGTGCTGATGGCCCGTCTCACCGGGGTGGCCCACGAGATGGGTGAGGTCCTGCGCCGAGGCGCCTTCAGCCCCAACATCAAGGAACGGGCCGACTGTTCGGCTGCCCTGTTCACCGCGGACGGCACCTTGCTGGTACAGGCCGAGCACATCCCGGTCCACCTTGGATCGATGCCCGCGTCGGTGGCCGCCGCCATCGACGCGGTCGGTGTCGACATCGAGCCGGGTCAGCAGGTCATCTTGAACGATCCCTTCGCCGGTGGGACGCACCTCAACGACGTGACCCTGGTGGCACCGGTTTTCGTGGATCTCCCCGTCGGGAGCGCACCGGAGCGACTGCTGGTCGGCTGGGTGGCCAACCGGGCCCACCATGCCGACCTCGGTGGGGCGGCCCCGGGTTCGATGCCGGCCGACGCCGTCGACATCCACCAGGAAGGATTGCGCATCCCCCCGGTGTTGTTGACCCCCGAGGTGGCGGCGCTGATGGTGGCGTCGTCGCGGACGCCCGCCGAGCGGGCCGGAGACCTCGACGCACAGGTCGGGGCTAACCGGGTGGGGGCGGACCGGCTGGCGGCGTTGGCCCGGTCGTGGATCTCCCCGCTCGCCGATGTCGGAGGGGATCCCGCTGCGATGCCATCCACGCCAGCGGCGATGGTGGCTGACCGGCTCGACGAGGTGGTGGCCTACGGCGAGCGTCGCATGATCGCGGCCCTGACCGACCTGCCCCGTGGTCGCTGGACCTTCGAGGATCACCTCGACAGCTTCGGACCCGACCCTCATCAACAGGAGTCCACCGTCATCCGCCTCACGTTGTCGGTGGAGACCGAAGGGATCACCTTCGACTTCACCGGTACCGATCCACAGCGCCGCGGTAACACCAATGCGGTAGAGGCGGTGACGGTCAGCGCGGTGGCTTGGGCGCTCAGATCGGTCCTGGACCCGACCTTGCCCGCCAACGGCGGGGCCTTCCGCCCGGTGACGGTGGTGGCCCCGGCGGGCACGGTGGTGGCGGCGACCTTCCCTGCCGCGGTCGGGGCCGGAAACGTGGAGGTATCCCAGCGGGTGGCCGACGTGTGCCTGGGGGCCCTGGCCCAGATCCTGCCCGCCAGGGTCCCGGCCGCGTCGCAAGGCACCATGAACAACGTTCTCATCGGCGGTGACGGCTGGGTCAGCTACGAGACCATCGCCGGCGGCCAAGGCGGCCGCCCCCCAGCCCCAACCGACGGTAGCCAGGAGGGGTCGCAGTGGAGTGAGCCTCGGCACGGCCAATCGGGGATTCACACGAACATGACCAACTCGTTGAACTCGCCGACCGAGGCCCTGGAGCGGTCGTTCCCTCTGCGGGTACTGCGATACCGGCTCCGTGAGGGGAGCGGTGGCACCGGTTGGGCTCGTGGTGGTGAGGGCATCGAGCGAGACCTCCAGGTGCTCGAGGACGCGACGGTGTCGCTGATCACCGAGCGGCGGGTCTCTCGGCCGTGGGGCCTCGCAGGGGGCGAGCCCGGTGCAGTAGGGGAGAACTGGCTCCTTCCCGGTGGTGACGAGGCCCGACGCGAGCGGCTTCCCGACAAGTGCACGATCCACCTAGCGGCCGGTGACATCCTTCGAATGTTGACGCCAGGCGGCGGTGGGTGGGGGAGACCGTCTACCGCGGGGTGAGTTCAGACCGCTAGGACCTCGACCTCGCAGCGAACGCCGGGTGCCCTTGCAATACGACTGTCAGCAGTGAGTAGTACCCAGTCGAGGTGTTCGGCCAGCGCTACGTAGGTCGCGTCGTAAGCCGTTAGGTTCGCGCGGAGCTCGTAGGCTCGGCGCATGAGGGGCAACGTCGGCATTCGTGTCATCGCGAGGTCGGCGAGGTCGTCAACCGCGGCCGAGAAGCGGCGAGCCGTGAGGTCGCCGGCAAGCCATCTCCGCCGAAGGACCGACATGGTCTCGACGTCGACGAGGTCGGGAGCCGCGAGTTCGGTGGCGTCGAGCAGATGGCGACGAGTCAACTTGCCGTCTTCGCCGTCATCGGCGAGCGCGTTCGCGACGACGGATGCGTCGATGACGATCATGGGTCAGGCGCGCTCGGCGTCGAGATCAGCGACTGCAGTCTGGAGCCCCACTCTTCCTCCACTTCGCCGTCCGACCCGATCGAACAGCTCCTCGACAGTTGGCTGGGCAGCAAGACGCTTCAATTCCGATGTCAGGTACTGCTGGAACGACTGACCCCTTCTCTGGGCGCGGAGCTGAAGGGCGGCGTGCACGTCGTCGGGGAGGTCTCTCACGAGGACATTCGGCATGCTTGCAGTATGCAAGCATGCGTACCCGCACCGCAACCTGGTGTTCAGGGAGCACCGAGGTTGCTGTGGCGGTGGTCATCCTCGATCACCGTGTCCAAGATGACCGCACTAGGTGACCCGACCAGAGCCGGAGCGTTGGCGGGCGTCGCCCAGATCTCCTTCTCGAGAAACCCCAGGAAGGCCTCGGCGTTCACGATCGTGTCGAATTCGAGGTCGACAATGATCCGGTGTGGATCGTCCACCGGTTGGCGCACCAGTTCGCGGAGGACACCCGCCTGACGCCGTACCGCCTTGAGCGGGTCGAACGCGCTCCGCCAGATCTCGAGGTCGCTGATTGCGTGGTCAATGTGAAGGGTTGGCATTCTGGGACCGTACGTAGGGACGGGGCCAGTGCCTATCCCAGGTTCGTGGGGTTCTGCGTAGGAGTCTCCACGTCATCGGCCGTTGACCCTCGCAAGAAGCGTGCGACGGTTGCGGGCCCCGGTCTTGTCGAAGATCGACTTGAGATGGTCTTGGACGGTGTGCTCGGAGACGAACATCGCCTCGGCGATGGCCCGTGTGTCTGCTCCGTCGACAAGTCGGTCGACAACTTCGGTCTCCCGCGATGACAGGCCGTGTGCCCGGCGGTGGCTGTCGGCAACGATGCGCTCGCGGATGGCGGTAGATGGTTTGCTAGCATAATGCGACATGAGAACGCTCTATCTGCGGAATGTGCCGGACGAGGTCGGCGAGCGTTTGGAGCGATTGGCGGCGCGGGAGGGGATGTCGGTCTCGGCGTTCGCGACCCGGGAGCTGGCGGTGGTCGCTCGTCGGGAGGGCAATCCCGCCCTGCTGGCCGGCCTTCCCGATCTCGGGGTCGAGCCGGCGGCTGTAGTGGGCGATGTCGAGGCAGGTCGCTCCGAACGGTGATCGTCATCGATGCTTCGGCGGCGGTCCTCGGTCTCCTCAACGACGGTGAGGCCCGCTCGATGCTTCGAGAGGGCGCGGTTGTCTGCCCCCACTTGGCCGATTCCGAGGTGGCCCATGCTTTGCGCTCCCAGGTTCTGCGGGGTGACCTCAAAGCCGGTGATGCCGGGCGAGCCATCGACGTGTGGGGGCGCCTCGGCATCGAAAGGATCGGCGTTCAGGGCCTGCTCCCCCGGATCTGGGAACTGCGGAACAACGTCAGCGCCTACGACGCCACCTACGTGGCGGTGGCCGAGGCGCTGGAGGTACCCCTTGTCACCGCTGATGGTCGCCTCGCTGGGGCACCTGGGCCCCGATGCCCGATAACAGTCGTTCGCCGCTGACCGAAGCCATGTGGTCGGAAAGCGGGCTGCCGTCAGGCAACGGCGGGGGAGGCCCGGGTCGTTCGTCGGCAATAGGGGCGCCGTGGGCTCGGAAGGAGTGCGTCGCGTCTGTCACACTCCAGATCGATGGGTGAGGCCGACCGTTACGTCTCGACAGGTTCTCTGCCCGGTGCCGATGAGGTGCGGGCCGTGGTGGCCGAGGCCTATGACCGTTACCGATCGCTGGGTGACGGGAGCCCCTCGACGGTATATCCGGCTTTGGCGTCGGCCGATCCCTCGGCCTTCGGTGTCTGCGTCGCCGGCGTCAACGGCTCTCTGCATGAGCAGGGCGACACGCGGGTGCCGTTCACCATCATGAGCGTGGCCAAGCCCTTCACCTTCGCGCTGGCCTGCGACGCCGTCGGCCCAGCCCAAGCGCGTGACCGTCTCGGGGTGGATGCCACCGGTCTGGCGTTCAACTCGGTGGAGGCGGTCGAACGGCGGGGAGGTCGAACCAACCCGATGGTCAACGCCGGTGCCATAGCCACCGTCGGTCTGGTCGACTCGGATGCCGAGACGGCCTGGGGAACAATCCGCCGGGGGCTATCCGCGTTCGCCGGACGAGACCTGGACCTCGACGAGGTCACCTTGGAGTCGGCACGGGCCACCAACCACCGCAACCGGGCCCTAGCCCAGATGCTCAAGGGCTACGACGCCCTAGATGGTGACGCTATGGCTGTGCTCGACGTGTACACCCGCCAGAGCTGCCTGGCGGTCACCGCCGCTGACCTCGCGGTCATGGGCGCCACCCTGGCCGACGGCGGTGTACACCCGGTCAGCGGCGAACAGGTGGTCAGCGCCGAGGCCTGCCGAGCGACGCTGGTGGTCATGGCCACCGCTGGCCTGTACGAGACATCGGGCGAATGGCTCTACCGGGTCGGCTTGCCAGGCAAGAGCGGCATCGGGGGCGGGATCGTCACCGTATCCCCCGGCAAGGGGGGCCTCGGCACCTACTCCCCTCCGCTGGACGAGGCCGGCAACAGCGTGCGGGGGCAGTTGGTGGCCGAGTTTCTGGCTGAGCGCCTCGGCTTGGACATCTTCGCCTCGTCGGCATGACCGAGGTGACCCACGTTCGGCGGGCCCGCCTATGGCTTTGAGGGTTGACTAGGCGGGTGAGCTCGACAGAGAACCGCCATCGGTCCCCCTCGGAGCGTAGGAGGGTGGCCTCGTACAAGAGGTTGGTGCTGGTTGCAGGGATCGCGGTGGCGGCGGTGGCCACCGCGGTGGTGCCGTACGGCGGGGTGACGGCGGCACCCTCGCCCACGGTGGCGAAGTTGAAGTGGGACGGCGAGTCGACGATCCGAAACCCGGGCATGGGGTGGATGATCTACGCCGAAGAGTTCGGTTCACCGTTGGCCGATGCCGAGGAGTTCTGGGCCACCGTCGACCCCCATGTCGAGGAGGCATCGGTCCTGTACCTCCGGGTGCCGTGGTCTCGACTCGAACCCTCCGAGGGCCGTTACGCATGGGACGAGGACGAGAACTACCAGCGACTGGTGGACGGGGCGCGCGAGCGGGGGCTCCGGCTGGCCTTCCGGGTCTTCGTGGACAGCCAGGATTCTCACCGTCAGGCCACACCGCAGTACGTGTTCGACGCCGGAGCTGTGAGCTACCCAGCCCTCAGCAACCCAGAGCTGCACAACCCGACCATCGACGACGTGATCTTCCGTGAGAAGTTCGAGACATTCCTGGCGGCGTTCGGTGCGGAGTACGACGATCCCGCCCGGGTCGATTTCATCGACATGAACACCGTTGGATGGTGGGGGGAGATGCACTCGATCCCCGGTCTGACCGAACAGACTTGGACTGACACGGTGCAGTGGCTCGGAACCGCCTACCGGAATTCCTTCCACAGCGTCCTGCTGGCGCTCAACATCAATCCCGACAACTTCGGCTACCAGGCCGTAGACGAACAGTTCGAGGCAGGAGCGATCATGCGACGCGACAGCTTCGGAAGCACCATGTGGTTCAGCCAGCAGGACAAGGACGACATCGCCGCCCGCTGGTCCGGCTCCTTGCTGATCGCCGAGAACTGCTATCAGTCCTTCACCACTCGTGAGACCGCATGCGACGAATCCTTCAAGCCGACTCGAGCGATGTTGGAGCGGGTGGTCGCCGATGCGCTCGACCTCAGGGCCAACTACCTCGATCTCCGTCACCCAGAAGACGTGGTCACCTGGGCACGAGACAACCCCGACCTGGTCGAGGACTTCGCCGTCAACGGCGGCTACCGCATCGGACCCATCGAGGCGACCCTGCCCGCCGAGGTGGGCACCGATGGCGCCGAGCTGAGCGTTGCCTGGCAGAACACCGGGGTCGGCCGGATGCCCAACGACAACCCCCAGTGGGACCACAAGTACAAGGTGGCCTACGCGTTGTTTGATCCCGACAGCGCAGAACCGGTGAGAACGGTGACCTCGGTGGCCGATCCTGGCGGCTGGTACTCCGGTCAGCGATACCTGGACACCGTCGAGCTGACCTCGCAGGGAATCCCAGATGGTCGTTACCAGTTGGCCGCGGCCATCGTGGACTCGACCCGTGGGGGAGCGCCAGCCGTAGAACTGGGTGTGAATGCCCAACAACGAGACGGCTGGGTCATACTCGGTGAGGTTTCGATTGGATCCACGCAACAGGGGTCTCGGTACTGGCCTCTTGTTGCACTGGTAGCGCTGGCCGCGGTGGGTTGCCTCGGTGCTTGGGTGATCGTGAGCCGATGTCGTCCAAAGGTGTCGAGCGGGTAGGCGAGCAGACCCATGAACACGGCATGGTGAAACCGGGGCGGAGACTCGGTCTGATCAACTTCGCAGCGACGGCGACTGGACCAATCCGCCGGGACCCGAAGGCGGGCTCTGCACGATGTTCATATGGTCAGTCCATGTCGGCATAGGCGAGGTGAGTACCACAGTGAAGGCACCGAAACAGGTAGGCGGTGGGGGAACCGTCGACATCGAGTGAACCGACCAGGGCATCTACCTCGTCGGGATCCAGACCCCAGGACGAGACCTGGGCCCGGATCGAGGCGACGGCGTCGGGTAGCGAATCGAGCTCTTCCCAACCTGCGGGGCCAAGGAAAGCAGCGGCGTCGTTGCAGTGGAAAAGCCATCGCTCCTGTTGCCAGCCGCTGAACCCCGGCGTCCGTCTTTCCAGTTCGGCGATCACCTCGGCGGGAACGCCCTCGGGAACTTCATCGACCACCGTGAAGTGGAGGTCGTGGACCTGGGCCGCGGTACCATCGGCGATGCACCACGGGCACACCTCGTCTCGCAGGCTCTCGCGGCCATACCCACCCAGTACGTACAGCCATCCTCTGGACCGTTCACAGACCCGGCACCGTCCGGCCATCTGTTCGAAGGCGCCGCTGGACACGGGGTCTGGGTGATATCGGAAGTGGGGGAGCCCCGAAGGGTCAGGAGCGTCGGGGCTCGGGGGCACCGGGAGTTGATCGTTCAGGAGACCAGCACCGGTACGCCGAGGGGCAACTCAAGGTCGACCAGCTCCTTGATGGCGTCGTTGGTGAGCCGGACGCAACCGTGGGACACGGCCTGGCCGATGAGGCCAGGCTCGTTGGTGCCGTGGATGCCGACCTGGCCCGGGCCGCCATTGAACTCGGTCAGGGTCTCCGAGTGCATGGCCAGACCGAAGGCATAGGGACCATAGGCCCCGCTCGGGTTGGTGTTCTGGATCAGTTCGGTCACGAACGAAGCACCCACCGGGGTCGGGTTCTCGGCGGTGCCGACCGCCACGGCGGTGTCGAAGACAGCAGCGCCGTTGTTCTCGACTCGGAGCTTGCGGCCCTCGAGGTCGATGAACACTCGGAGGGGCGTCTGGGTCAACTCGACCGATGCAGCCGGCACCCACCCTGTGCCCTGATTGGGTCGGGTGGGGAGCAGCACCTTGTACCAGCCGTTGGTGGCAGCGCTGGTAACACCGGGGTCACCGAGGACGGCAAAGGTGGTCGGCGCCCCGACCTCGGTTGTGGGGCCGATCTCGAGCTTTTGGGCCTGGGCATCGGGTTCGGTGCGAACGTCTGGTTCGGCACCGGTCGGGGTGGCGATGTAGCCGAGCAGGTTCTCGGGGCCGGGTGGGAGTTCGTCGAGGCGAACCGCGGTGGTGGTGCTGGCGGAGGCGGCGTCGCTGGTGGTAGAGGTCGACGCCGGCCGGTCGGCCAACGTCGGCCGGTCTCCGTTGCTGCAGGCACCGAGGAGCATCGCCACTGAGATGAACACGGCGGGTACCAGCCGCCGGCGGCTGCTGACCCGGATGGCGTGGGAGGGGGAGGGGGAGGTCACGGCGTCAAACGATAGTGGTCCACCCGCTCGGGTCATCGGCACGACGACTGTCCATTCGCATCTTGACCAGCCAGTCAATAGAGTTCGCGACCATGGAGATCAACGGGATCAGTGCAATCGTCACCGGCGGCGCCTCGGGCCTCGGTGAAGCAACCAGCCGCCACTTGGCGTCGCTCGGCGCCAAGGTAGTGGTGGCCGACCTAGACCGGCAGGAGGAGAAGGGCAAGGCCCTCGCCGCTGAGATCGGCGGCGTGTTCGCCCCCTGCGACGTCGTCGACACCGAGCAGGTGATCGCTTCGGTGGAAGCGGCCAAGAACCTGGGTCCGCTCAAGGCTCTGGTGAACTGCGCCGGGATCGGCTGGGCCACCCGCACCATCGGCAAGGACGGGTCCTACGACTCGGCCCATGACCTCGACATCTTCAAGAAGGTCGTCGAGATCAACCTCATCGGTACCTTCAACTGCATCCGCATCGCAGCCACGGCCATGTCTCAGAACGAGGCCGACGAGTTCGGCGAGCGTGGGGCCATCGTCAACACCGCTTCGGTGGCAGCCGAGGACGGCCAGATCGGCCAGGCCAGCTACTCCGCCTCCAAGGGGGGCGTCGTCGGCATGACCCTGCCGGTTGCCCGCGACCTGTCCGCGGTGGGAATCCGGGTGAACACCATCCTTCCCGGCCTCATCGACACACCGATCTACGGTGAGGGCGAGGCTTCCGAGCAGTTCAAGGAGCGCCTGGCGGCTGGGGTCTTGTTCCCCAAGCGCCTGGGCCAGGCCGACGAGTTCGCGTCGCTAGCTGTCGAGCTGCTTCGCAACAGCTACATGAACGCCGAGTCGATCCGCATCGACGCCGGCATCCGCATGCAGCCCAAGTGACCTTGGTCGCTTGAGCGCACCAGCGCCACACGCTGGAACAGACTGCAACTATCGACCGCCCGTGGCTTCGGCCCGGGCGGTCGATCGCGTTCTCGGCCAACGCGACCTGCCGATGGAACACGTCGCGTCCAAGTCCAGGCTTTTGAGTCGGCCCGCCCGCGTTGGATACGTCAGGAGCTGCGTGCGTGGGTTCCGTCCACCCATATGGCCACATCGGCCATGGCCAGTAGTTCCCGATCACCGCTCGAGTTTCCGTACGCCCACATGATCTCGGGCAAGTCGTCTCCGAGCCAATGTCGGAGCCGAACCTCCTTCTCGGGGCCCCTCACGTTCGGGCCTGTCAACCGACCGGTGAGGATGCCGTCATCACCGACCTCGGGTTCAACCGCGATCACATGTGAGATCCCCATCCGTTGGGCAAAGGGTTGGAGATAGGCCATCAGCGAGGCCGACACGATCACGACCTCGTGCCCCTGGTCTTGATGCCAGCGCAACTGTTCGACCATCTCGGGGCGAAGCCGCCGTGGCACGGTGTGCTCGAAGGACTGGCCTTGCTGACGAAGCCAGTCGGCATCACGTCCGGCCAGGAGGCGATGCAGGAGCGCCTCCTTGGCAGCGTCGCGTGGGTGTAGGTGATCAGGCACACGCCCAGCCTTGGCCCTCACCGCCAGCGGTGCGACCTGCGCCAGTGCCTGGGCAACCGCGCCGGTGCCACAGGACTCGACCAGGAAGGGCAGGAGCGTGTCTCGGCGAGTCAGAGTCCCGTCGAAGTCGAAGGCGGCCAGGAGTCGATGGTTCACAACTCCAATGGTGGCATCCGGGCCGGGCCATCGAGGACCCGTACGCGACGAGGCCCCCGGCCGGAGCCGGGGGCCTCGAAGGCTTACGAGGTGGACCAGATGGTCCGGTCGTCAGACGATGGCGCGCTTGCGGGTGGCGAGCACGGCACCACCGAGGGCGAGCATGCCAGCACCGACCAGAGCCATGGTGGTGGAGTTGCTGCCGGTGCGGGGCAGCGGGCCGGTGGGCCGGGGGGCGCCGCTGGTGGACAGCACGTTCAGCGGGGAGCTGCGGACCACATCGCCACAGGTGGTGGTGATGGTGTGGCTGCCGACCGAGAGGTTGGCGTTGAAGGCACCACGGAAGTCGCCAGCAGAATCAGCGGTGACGGTGGTGAGGACGGTGCCACCAGTGGTGATGGTCACGGTGCTGCCGGGCGAGCAGCCACGGCCCTGGAAGGTGGCGACGCCACCGACCGAGACGGAGCCAGGGGTGATGGCGAAGTCGCCGTACTGGGCTGTGGCCGGAGCGGCCAGCAGAGCGGTGATCATCAGAGCACCGATAAGAACCTTGCGAAGCATTGCGTTGTCTCCCTTCGGGCGCCAAGGCCCACCACGTTTGCGTGAATGGCACTCTAGTGGCGGCGGACACTCGGCGCCACTATTTCGGCTTCACCCGATCGGGATGGCCCAGCTCAGCGGTTCGAGGAGGTCCTGATCGAAGCGGATGGCACCACCCTTGGTGCCCGGTCCGGTGAGCGCCCGGCCCGTGGAGGTCACGTTCACGTTCAACTCATCGGGGTTGGCCACCGGCTGGGGGAAGATGTCGAGCTGATATCCGTCAGACAGGTCGACCTCACCGGCGAGCTGGATCTCTACGGTGACGGACTTGCCCTGGGGGATCTGGAAGAAGGGGGTGTCGTAGGCGTTGAGCCCGACCTCCCGTTCGGCCACCAGGTCGACGGGCATGCCGTCGATGGTGGCGGCCGTTACCCGGTGGGGGGTGAACAGGCTCAGCCACGTGACGTTGGTACCGCCGGGGGCCTCAGACCGGTTGCCCCAAACGCTGAGGGGCAAGGCAGACAGCGGCAGCGGCACGTCGTTGTGCATCGTGATCCGGAGGGTGCCTCGGATCTGGCCCGAGCTCGGGTCCAGGCGAGCGGTGTAGTCGATCTCTCGCCGGAGGTAGGCGTCGAGCTTGTTGTTGGCAGCGTTGTGCTGGGCCACCTCGAAACCGTCGTGACCTTCGGGGATGTCCAGAGACGACTCGACGTCGAGTCGCTCGAAAAGAGTCTGCTCGGGAGCTAGGGGGCTCCAAACCTGGAGGTGACGTCCTCGGGCTGCGGGACCCAGAACCCGGCCCACCTCCGAAGGGGAAGGTAGCGACGCCGAAGTGAGCTTCTCGAAGGTGGCTCCGGTGGCCTCGGCCAGGAAGTCCTTGCGCTTGTCGTCGTCGATTTGAAAGCCGCCGCCGTCCTCGGGCGCCGTTCCGCCCGCGGGGTCCTCGGCTTCGAACTTCTTGTACTGCTCTCTCAGCAGTAGTTCCTCGGCGTTGTCAGCAGTGAGGATCTGGTCGTACCCCTCGACCGTCACCGGGCCGGTCAACTGGAGCATGGCAGCCAGGCCGGCTGGGTCGATGCCGATGACGCCGTCCACCCGTTCGCCGCCGGCCTGGGGATACAGCTCGGCCAGCACCTCGGCGCTGGAGGGGAAGTTCGGGCTGTAGGTGACGTCTTGGATGTAATCGGCTGGGTCGAAGCGTCCGTAGCGACGGATGTAGTCCGGCGGTCCGGTGATCTCTCGATCGCCGAACTCACCGTGGTAGATCAGCTCCTTGATGGGCCCCGAGCGAGCTAGGTCGAGCCGGCCGTCCACCGCGGTCATCTCGGCGTAGGAGCCCACGAAACCGCCGCCGCCGCGCAACTCGGCCGGTGTCAGGAACACCACCAGGTAACGACGGTCACCATTGCCCCCGAACAGGCCGGGCGCCACCTCGAGGACATCGCCGGCCAGGTCTGATGCCTCGCTCACCTCGGACACCTTGGTGGCCAACTCATCGACCTTGTCTCGCAGCGGCGGAATCAACCACGCCGATCGGGCCTGATCGAGGCGTTCGGATGCTGCGGTCAGGACCCGGTTGACGTTGCGGGCGCCGGGTGCGAGCTCTTGGAGTTGGTCGACGTCTATGCGGCCGCGGTAGCGAAGCTTGTCGTAGTCGGTGCTGGCCAGCAGATCGTCGGCCGCTCCGGTGATGGCTCGGCTCTCGCTCAGCGACACGTCCAGTGCGTTGACATGCTGAGCCAACGACGGCACGTACCGGGCCGCCATGGTGGCAGGCCCCAGTACGCTGTCAGCCCGTTGGAGGTGCTCGCTGGCCGAATCCAGCGAGGCGCGGGCCGACTCGGTGTCACCGTTCTCCACCTGAGTGAGTGCTCTACGGGCGGCGCTGGTGCCCGAAGTCAGATCCGAGGCTGCCATGAGCCCACCGGCGATGGTGCCGATCACCCCGATGACAACGAGGGCCAACGCGCCGTATATCGGCACCGCCACATAGCGGCGAGGTCGCGAACGCATGTGTCCGAACCCTGATCCCACCAGAACGGTGGCGCCTGCCACCGCGAACGCCGATGACAGAGCGGGGTGGAGATCTACTGTGTACCAAAGGGCGGCGTTGGCCAGCAGCGCGCCGATGGCGGCCCCCGGCACCTTGTTCCGGTGGGGTCGGGTGGCGGCCCATGCAGTGATGATCAAGGCGAGAACCACCATCGCCAGAGCCGGGCCGCGTGCCGGTACCAAGAAGAGCAGGCCGCCCACCACCCAACTCCAACGGTGACCGTGGGCGGCGACGAATGCCACCACCCCGGCGAAGAGCACCCGCTCGACCATGTCAACGAATGGATCGCCGGTCAGCGATGCCGGGGCGAACGCCGCGGCCAAGGCCGAGGTGACGGCGATGGCAGTGGTCGCGACCCGCACCGTCTGACGGCGCCGACGCAGCTTCTGCCGCTCTACCGGATCGGTGATGTCGTCGGTCGATCGACGATGACGTTGGTTAGGACCGGTGTCGGTGCCGGAGGTAGATGCTGTCGCCGCTGCGCCGGCCGATGATCGGGAACGGCGCGGCTGGTGGGCATCGGTCGATCTTCTCGTCGACGACTTCTTGCGCTTCTTCTTCGGCGATCGATGATCGGAGGATCCCTGGGCACGGCCCGACGAACTCCCCGATGAGCGTCCGCTCGATGATCGACGTCTCCTGGAGACCTCGAGGACCGGGACCGGTTCGGGCCAGAGGATGAGCTCTTCTACCTCACCGTCGGTTCGGTCATCGACGATGACGTCGGCCGGTTCCCCAACGACGGCCGGTTCGGCAGCTTCGGCCGGTTCGGCGACCTCGGTTGGATCGGTCGGATACATGGGCAGGTCAGCGTCGGTTTCCTCCGCAGAGAGCGCAGGGGTTGACGCTGAGTCGTCCGACTCGACTGGAGTGTGGTCTTCGGAAGTGAGCTCAGACACGGCTTTGGGCGGCACGGGGCGTTCGGTTGCGGGGCAGTTCGTGGTCCGGGTGGGACAGCGGGGGGAATCCCGTCGACGCAGTGCATCGTCGAGGCGGGCGTGTCCGCGGCCGGGTGATTTGAAAGCCTAGAGGGCCGCGGTGTCGCTGAAAGGGTCGCGGTCAGCCGTGGAGACCGAGGCGACGGGCCATGTCGCTGGTGAACAGGCGGTCCGGATCGGCGTGATCGCGGACCTTTCGCCATTCGTCCAGGCGGGGGTACATCGGCGCCAACAGCTCGGGCGCCATGCGGCTGTCCTTGGCCAGGTAGAGGCGGCCGCCCACCTCGACGACCCGTTCGTCGAGTCGGTCCAGAAGGGTGGCCAGCCCGGGAAGTCCGGCGGTGGGCACGTCGATCGCCAGGGTCCAGCCCGCCATCGGGAACGACAATGGCCCGTCGTTGCCGGGCCCGAACCGCTTTAGAACGTTCAGGAACGAGCTACACCCGGACTCGGCGAGCCGGGCGATGATCCATCGCAGATCGTCGGTGGCATCGAGGGGAACCGCGCATTGCCATTGGAGGAAGCCCGAGCAGCCGTAGACCCGGTTCCAGTGGTGGACCATGTCCAATGGGTGGAAGAACTGGCTGATGGTCTGGATGTGGTCGCGTTGCCGCTTGGGGGCCTTGCGGTACCAGGCTTCGTTGAACGACCGGATCGTGGCGGGGTTCACCAGCCGAATCGCCGGCCGGGCAGGCCAAGTGGCGACCGTGCCCGACGTGAACCGCAGCGGGTCACGCCCACGGCGACCATCGAGCTGTGAGCGTGCGGCGAAACCTCCACGGGTGAGGATGGATCTCCCCATGGCTGAACCTCGCGCCATGATGTCGATCCAGGCCACCGAATAGTCGTAGGCGTCGTCGCCTGACTCCATCAGATCGAGGGTGGCGTCGAGGTCTGCGGTGCGGTCGGTGTCGACGGCGAGGTACGCGGTTTCGATGCGATGCAGCTCGATGGTGGCGTCGAGGATGAGGCCGGTCAGCCCCATTCCGCCCGCGGTGGCCCAGAACAGGTCGGAGTGCTCGTTGGCGCTGACCCGGACCTGGCCCTGTGCTGGGGTGAGGAGCGTCAGTTCTCGAACTGCGTTGCACCACGAACCCACCCGGTGGTGGTTCTTGCCGTGGATGTCTGAGGCAATGGCTCCACCCACCGTCACCTGGCGGGTTCCGGGGGTGACCGGGACGAACCAGCCCAACGGGACCAGCCATCGCATCAGATCGTGGAGGCTGGTCCCGGCATCGGCGGTCACCAGCCCGTTCTCGAGGTCGAGGTGGTGGATGCCAGACACCGCAGTGGTATCCACGACCAGACCACCCGCATTTTGGGCTGGGTCCCCATAGGAGCGACCCATGCCTCGGGCGATGATCCCCCGGCCACCAACAGGCCCAGCGTGGTCGAGGCACGACGCGAGCTCATCGATGGTGGTCGGGTGGCGTAGCACCGCCGGGGTGGGGCTGGTGGAACCCCACCCGGTGAGAGCGCTTGTGGACGTTTGCCCGGCTTCGGCCTGGTTCATGTCGGATTCGTTGCTGTCGAGCTCGTCATTGATCACGGCCAGTACACCCCGGCCGCGAACACCACGAACCAGAACGCCCCGAACCCTTGCAACGTCCGGTCACCCATCACCACCTCTTCCGGAGCCCCACCATGGCCGGTGTCGACCAGCAATGAGTAGCGGAGGACGGCCAGAGCGAACGGAACGATGGAGAGTTGGAACCAGGGAAGGCCGCTGTCGGCCAACGCCGCCTTCTCGAATGCCCACAGGCAGTAACCGACCAACACGACGGCCATGGAAGCCGTTTGGAGATGGCTGAGGTAGGCGAGCGAGTACGTGCCCAGGGTGCGGCGGGTGCTAGCCGCTGCCTCACCGAGCGCTTCCACCTCGGCCCGTCGCTTGGCCACCACCATGAACAGCGAGCCGAACGACGCCACGATGAAGAACCAGTTGGACACCGGGACCCCGGTGGCGGTGGCGCCGGCGATGGCTCGCAGCACGAAGCCAGCGGCAACCGCAACCACATCGGCCACAGCTACGTGCTTCAGCCACACGCTGTAGGAAGTGGTCAGAGCCACGTAGCTGGCCACCACCACCGAGAGGTGCCAATCGATCAGCGCTGAACCAGCCACACCCGCCACGATCAGCACCACCGCCAGCACCCGCGCCGTGGTCACGCCTATCTCTCCGGCGGCGATGGGACGGTTCCGCTTGGTGGGATGGGCCCGGTCTGCATCCACATCGGAGGCATCGTTCAAGAAGTAGGTGCCCGCCGAGGCCAAGCAGAAGCAGACGAAGGCCCCGATGCTCTGCAGCAAAGCCTGGCCCTGGTCCAGAACCCCCGCCGCGCCCGGGGCCGCGAAAACCAACGCGTTCTTGACCCACTGCTTGGGTCGGGCGCCGACCAACACAGCGGCGGGGAACGACCGAGGCTTGTGAGGTGCCGGTGGTGAGTCGGGCGTCGCCGCGCCAACCTGCTGGCTGGTCATGGGCGGAGCCTAAGGGACCTGGTGGAGCGGTCAGCTCTTCTCGTGGAGATCAGAGGACCTCTACGCCTGGGCCTTCCAGGCAGTTCCTGGTGTCGAGCACCAACGGGTGGTTGCGGACCAGGTCCAAGTCGAAGTCGTCGTGGTCGACCAGCACCACGATGGCATCGGCGCGGGCCACCTCGTCGGCGGTGAGCTCGACGATCTCGGCCCCCCGGGCCGCGTGGCTGCGGGCCGGGTCGACATGGGGGTCGGCTACCGCGACGTTGGCTTCGAGCTGGGTCAGGAGCTCGATGACCCTGGTACTCGGCGACTCACGGTCGTCTCCGGTGTTCTTCTTGTAGGCGAGCCCCAGCACCAGGATCCGGCGGCCCTTGACTGGCAACTCCCGAGAGTTGAGCGCGCTGACCAGGCGACGGATCACGTAATCAGGCATGTGCTCGTTGATCTCGTTCGCCAGCTCCACGAAGCGGAAGGTCTGGCCCAACGAGCGCTTGACCCGCCACGACAGGTACGAAGGATCGATCGGAAGGCAGTGTCCGCCCACCCCAGGCCCGGGTCGGAACGCCATGAAGCCGAACGGCTTGCTCTCGGCCGCGTCGATCGCTTCCCAGATGTCGATCCCCAGATCACGGGCGAACATGGCCAGCTCGTTGACCAGAGCGATGTTGACGTGGCGGAAGGTGTTCTCCAGCAGCTTGGTGAGCTCTGCTTCCTTCGGGGACCGAACCGGGACGGTGCGGGTGACGATCTTGTCGTAGAAGCCCTGGACGCGGGCCAGGCTGGCGGCGTCTATTCCGGACACGACCTTGGGAGTGGTCTCGAGCGTGTAGGTGGCGTTGCCCGGATCGATCCGCTCGGGGCTGTAGCCGAGTTGGAAGTCGTCGCCGGCGGTCAGGCCGCTGGCCTCCTCCAGGATCGGGGCCACCAGCTCCTCTGTCGTTCCCGGGTAGGTGGTGGACTCCAACACGACGCACGCACCCGCTTTGAGGTGGCTGCCCAACACCGCGGCCGAGGACTCGATGAAGGTGAGGTCGGGAAGGCCCTCCCGCAGCGGGGTGGGGACCGAGATCACCGCGATGTCGAATCCGGCCAGATCGGCGGGGTCCGAGCTGGCGCGGTAGTTGCCGCTGGCCACCACTGCACCAAGCCTGGAGCTGGGGATGTCTTCGATGTAGGACGTCCCGGCGGCCAGGAGATCGATCTTGGCCTTGTCCACGTCGAAACCGATGACGTCATAAACCTGCTCCGCGGCTCGCACGGCAAGGGGGAGACCTACGTAGCCCTGACCGACGATTATCACCCGCTCGGGGTTGTTGGCGGTGTTCTCAGTGGCCTGCATGCCGGTTCTCCATGGCTGCTTGAGCGAGGCGTTCGCTGCGTCAATAGCGAAAGGCGATGAGATCGCCTGTCGGGCTAGCGAACGCTAGCGGGTGATGGCTGGTCGGCGGATGGCCGAGGCCTGGCGATGGCCTCAGCGGGCGGCTGCGACCCTCCGCCACAACGGGCGAGGAAGATGGCGTAGCACCGTGAACACGTAGCGCAGCTTGGCCGGAGACCAAACGGTGTGGGCGCCGCTACGAAGGCCCTTGACGATGTCGGCGGCCACCGCTTGCGCGGTGGTGGCCATCGGCCCGTCGTCGAGGTGTGAGGTCATCGAGGTGCGGACGAACCCGGGACGTACGACCATCACCGAGGCGCCTGACCCGCTCAGCGAATCACCCAACCCTTGGGCGAAGGCGTCGAGGCCCGCCTTGGTGGAGCCGTACACGAAGTTGTCGGCCCGGACCCGTTCCCCCGCCACCGAGGACAGGAACACCAGGGTGCCGTGGGCCTGTTGGCGGAGGTGGTCGGCCACTGCGATGCCAGTCGACACCGCCCCCGCGTAGTTGGTCGAGGCCAGTTCGGCTGCCGCGGCCGGGTTCCGGTCCAGCTCGGCCTGATCGCCGAGCACGCCGAAGGCAATGATGACGACGTCGAGATCGGGGTGGGACGAGAACGCGCCGTCGATGACCTCGGCGTGGGTCTCAGGGGCTGACGCATCGAAGTCGATAAGTTCGACGGTGGTTGCCCCCGCGGACCGGATTCGTTCGGCGTTGGCTGTCATCCGTTCGGCGCTGCGCCCAGCCAGGATCACGGTTCGGCAGCGCTCCTGGGCCAGCAGTTCACAGGTGGCGGCCGCGATGTCGGAGCCGCCTCCCAGGACCAGAACTGACTGCACGGCGCCGAGGGCGTCTCGCATGGGTGTCACTCCGAGAGATGTCGGCCGGGGATTCGGCGCAGGCGATTGGGGACCCGAACTGTAGGTCCTGGTTCGATCCCGGTACGCTGGCAGCCCCATGAGCACCCGAAAGCTGATCGCCGCCGCCCTGTTGTGCGGCGTGGCCATCCTGTTGGCCTTCACCGTTCAGCTCATGATGATCTGATCGGCCCCGGGTCCCTGAGCGGAGGTGATCGACGCTCGTCGAGGTTCAACGGGGTCCGGCGTTCGGGCTGGCCGCGCTGGGTCGGTAGGGTTGTCGAGGAGCTGCGCCGGTCCCTGGGTGAACTCCTGGGCCTCTCTCTGACCCGCCCCCGGGCCGGCCCGAATGAGAGGAACCCCGTGACCGACCCCGCCGGCACCGACAACCACTTCGACCTGATCGTCATCGGCGGCGGCCCCGCCGGTTACGGCGCCGCCCTCTACGCCGCTTCTGCCGGGCTGAACGTGGCGGTGGTGGAGAAGGACAAGGTCGGAGGCACCTGCCTCCACCGTGGCTGCATACCGGCCAAGGAGTTGCTCGAGACCGCCCACGTCTACCGGTCCGTCGCCCACGCCGGAGACTTCGGCGTCGAGGTCGGAGCGCCGACGCTTCGGTGGGGAACCACGATCGCCCGCAAGACCCAGGTGGTAGACGGGTTGTTCAACGGCTTGTCCGGGTTGCTCAAGCATCGCAAGGTCAGTGTCTTCGCCGGTACCGGCACCCTGAGCGCTGATCGGTCGGTGACCGTCACCGGCTCAGCGGGCGACGTCGCCACCCTGACCGCCGATGCGGTGATCCTCGCCGCGGGATCGGTCCCTCGCACCATCCCCGGTTTCGAGGTTGGAGGTCCGATCTTGACCTCCGACGAGGTGTTCGAGCTCACCGACCGGCCCCAGCGGGTGGCCGTGATCGGCGGCGGTGCTATCGGGTGCGAGTTCGCCTCGATGCTCGCCGACCTCGGAAGCGAGGTCACCATTCTCGAGGCGTTGCCCCAGATCCTCCCCGGGGTGGACAAGGACGTGGTGGCCACCGTGTTGCGCTCGTTCAAGGGGCGGGGAATAGACGTCCGCACAGGGGTGAAGGTGAACGGCCACACCCCCAACGGGACCGGAACCGCTCTGGCCATCGAGGGATCCGATCCACTCGAGGTCGACGCCGTGATCGTGTCGGTCGGTCGGCGGCCACTTTCGGAGAGCCTGGGCTTGGAAGGCTCGGGGGTAGTCGTCGACGACCGTGGATTCGTCCAGGTCGACGAGCTGTGCCGGACCTCGGTCGAGGGCGTGTGGGCCGTGGGCGACCTGGTGGCAACGCCAGGGCTGGCCCACGTCGGATACGCCGAAGCGATCCTCGTGATCAAGCAGCTCCTCGGCGAGCTGGCCGTGCCGGTGGATTACTCGAAGGTGGCGTGGTGCATCTACTGCCAACCCGAGGTCGCATTCGTGGGCCTCTCCGAACAGGCGGCTCGAGACGCCGGGTTCGACGTGGTCGTATCCAAGCACCGCTGGGCCGGCAACAGCCGGGCGTTGATCATCGGAGACACCGAAGGCGTCGTGAAGGTGATCGCCGAGAAGCTGCCCGACGGCACACCGGGCCGGGTGCTGGGGGTGCACATGTCCGGGCCGTGGGTCACCGAGCAACTCGGTCAGGGATATCTGGCCGTGAACTGGGAAGCCACCGTCGACGACATCGCCCACTTCATCCAACCGCACCCGTCCCTGTCGGAGAGCTTCGGTGAGACCGTGCTCTCCTTGACCGGTCGCAGCCTCAACTCCTGATCTCCCCAAAACCAGAAAGCGAGCCGTTCATGGCCGACATCGAGCTCCCACAACTCGGCGAGAGCGTCACCGAAGGAACCATCACTCGGTGGTTCAAGGCCATCGGAGATCCCGTTGCCGAGGATGAGCCGCTGTTCGAGGTGTCGACCGACAAGGTCGACTCCGAGGTCCCGTCGCCAGTGTCGGGCTTCCTGGTCGAGATCTTGGTAGCCGAGGGAGACACCGTCGACGTCGGCACCAAGCTGGCGGTGGTGGCCGACTCACCCGGTGATGCCGGCGCCTCAGCACCATCGACTCCCGAGCCGGCCCCCGTTCCCGTCGAGGAAACCAGCGCCGCACCCGCCGCCCCTGCTCCGGCACCGGCCCCGGTATCAGCCCCGACCACCCCCGCACCGACTACCGCGGGTGTGTTGCTCTCGCCGGTGGTCCGTCGCCTGGTGGACGACGCCGGGCTCGATCCCTCGGCGATCACGGGCACCGGAGTAGGGGGCAGGATCACCAGGGCCGATGTCGAGGCACACCTCCGGTCGGCCGCCCCGGCCCGCTCGGCCGCACCGGCAGGCCCGTCGCGGTCGGGTTCGGTCGGACCGGCCCGTCCGCCGGTGGCGAGCCCGGTCCAGGTGATCCCCACGGTGGCACCGGGAGCGAGCATCCCGGTGGCGCTCAACAAGATCCGACGCATCACCGCGGAGCACATGGTTCGTTCGTTGGAGACCTCGGCCCACGCCTACGTGAGCACAGAGGTGGATTACGAGGCCGTGGAGCGAGTCCGTCGAGCCACGAAGGACTCGTTCCGGGCCGAAGAGGGCGTGTCGTTGACATTCCTTCCGTTCGTGGCCCGGGCTCTGGTCGATGCCCTGGCCGAGTTCCCGCTGGTGAACGCATCCATGGGCGAGGACGCCGATCACATCGTCGTCCACGGCAGCATCAACCTGGGTGTCGCGGTCGACCTCGACCACGAGGGTCTGATCGTTCCGGTCGTGCACGAGGTCCAAGACCAGCGCCTCCGCGCCATCGCCCGGAACGTGGCCGACTTGGCCGAGCGGGCTCGGGCCCGTCACCTGACCGCCGATGAGATCTCAGGCGGAACGGTCACCATCACCAACGTGGGTGGGACCGGCACGACCTTCCTGCTGCCGGTCATCAACCAGCCTCAGGTGATGATCCTCTCCACCGACGGCGTCAGCCGCCGTCCCGTAGTGGTCACCGACGGAGCCGGTGGCGAGTCCATCGCCATTCGGTCCATGGGCAACCTGACCTTGGGCTGGGATCACCGTGCCTTCGACGGGGCCTACGCCGCCCAGTTCCTGGCCCGGGTTCGAGACATCATCGAGACCCGCGACTGGTCCAGCGAGATCTGACCCCTCCGTTCATGTCCACCGTCACCGAGACACCTCGCCGCGGGCTGGCCTCGGGCCCGTTGCACATCCGGTGGCTTGGTCGGGTTCGATATCGAGACGCTCACGCTCTCCAGCACGGTCTGTCGGTGGAGGGTCTCGAGCAACACCTACTACTGCTCGAACACCCCCACGTGTACACGCTCGGCGTCCGCGCCGACCGGTCTCACGTCCTCGTCGAGCCGGCCTCGGTCGGCGCCGAACTGGTAGAGACCGATCGGGGCGGCGACGTCACCTACCACGGTCCGGGCCAGCTGATCGGATACCCGATCCTGAGCCTCCCGGGCAAGGGCACGGGCGGTATGCCCGACACGGTGGCGTACGTGACCTCGGTCGAGCAGTTGGTGATCGACGCGTTGGGTGATCTGGGCGTTTCCGCTGATCGCTTGCCCGGCTACCCCGGCGTTTGGGTAGGGGTAGGTACCGACAGCCCTCGCAAGATCTGCGCCATCGGGGTGAAGCTCGTTCGGGGTCGCACCTTGCACGGGTTCGGCCTCAACGTGGATCCAGATCTCACCATGTTCGACCACATCGTTCCGTGCGGCATCTCAGACAAGGCGGTCACGTCGATGAGAGCCGAGGGCTCCGAAGCCACCCTGGCCGAGGTGGTCGATGCCGTGGCGGCCCGAGCCGTCGAGCGGTGGGGTGCAGCCGGTCACGACCGGCAGGATGTGGTGTGGCGGCATCGGGACTCCGACCTGGCACCGTTCTCGGTTGGCGGCCGAGTGGAAGGCACACCGGTGCGCTTGATGGGCCGGTTGGCCGAGGCTGGAGTGGAGGGGGGCATATCGATCCAGGACCGCAAGCCGTCGTGGATGAAGGCGCCGATGGGCCACGGTCCCGATTTCATGCGGGTGAAGAAGACCGTTCGTGAACTGTCGTTGGTCACGGTGTGTGAGGAGGCAGGGTGCCCCAACATCTCCGAGTGCTGGTCCGACGGTACGGCCACGTTCATGCTGTGCGGCCAGAGGTGTACCCGGGCATGCGGCTTCTGCCTGGTGGACACCCGCAAACCTCAGCCGCTCGATCCGGCCGAGCCATCCAACGTGGCCGAGGCCGTGGCCCAGATGGGATTGAGCTACGCGGTGCTCACCATGGTGGCCCGAGACGACCTGGCCGACGGCGGTGCCGGTCAGGTGGCGGCCACGGTGGCCGCCATCCGTTCCCGCACTCCGGCGGCGCGGGTCGAAACCCTCATCTCGGACCTGAAGGGTGACCCCGAGGCGCTCGGGGTGGTGTTCGACAGCCGGCCCGACGTGCTCAACCACAACCTGGAGACCGTCGCCCGCCTCCAGCGTGCGGCCCGCCCCAGCGCCTCCTATGCCCGAAGCCTCGCGGTGTTGGCCCGGGCCAAAGCCGCGGGACTCACCACCAAGACCAGCCTCATCGTCGGCATGGGCGAGAGCAGGACGGAGTTGGTGGACACGCTGGCAGACCTCCATGGGGTGGCGGTGGACATCGTGACCATCGGCCAGTACTTGCGCCCTACGGCCAGCCACCTCCCGGTGGTCCGGTGGTGGACGCCCGAAGAGCTATCCGAGCTCAAGCAGGTCGGCGAGGCGATGGGCATAGGCCACATAGAGGCATCGCCGTTGACCCGTAGCAGCTATCACGCCCGGCAGGCCTCGGCGTCCGCGGTTGGTGAGGTCGGCCAGCTCACCTGAACGGTCAGGACGCCATCGGGCCTGAGCAGGTGGTCCGGTCGTCGTCACTGCAGGGTTGATCAGACCGACCGAAATCCGCGGGAAGGCTCTGCCTTTCGGCGGATCCAGGCGATACGGTCCCACCCATGGGTGAGCGGACGGTCACGACTCTCTTCGACGGCGGCGGATTCTTCGAAGGACCGAGGTGGCGCGACGGAACCTGGTGGGTGTCTGACTTCTACCGCCACACAGTCTCCCGTTTCGCCATCGATGGCACCGAGACGGTGGTGGTCGAGGTGCCTGGCCAACCTTCGGGCCTGGGCTGGCTGCCCGACGGCTCAATGGTCATCGCATCGATGAAGGACCGCCGGCTCTTGCGACTGGCCGACGGTGAGCTGAGCGAGTTGGCCGACCTGTCGAGTCTGGCGACCGGGCACTTGAACGATCTGGTGGTCGACGCCGCCGGTCACGTATTCGTGGGCAACTTCGGGTTCGACCTGATGGGAGGCGGTCCGCCCGCAACCGCCGATCTGGTTCGGGTCGACCCCGACGGGACGGTGACGGTGGTGGCCACCGACCTGCGATTCCCCAACGGGTCGGTGATAACCCCCGACGGCTCCGCCCTGATCGTCGGCGAGACCACCGGCAACCGCTACACCTCGTTCTCCATCGGCTCGGACGGTTCCCTGTTCGACCGTCGGCCGTGGGCCACGTTCGCGCCCCCGCCCGCAGACGGTCCCTTCGCGGAACAGTTGGCCCAGATCGTGGTGGCCCCCGATGGCTGCACACTCGACGCCGAGGGCCACATCTGGGCTGCTGACGCCCTGGGCAACCGCGTGGTGCGGGTTGCACCAGGTGGTGAGGTGGTCGAGGAGATCCCTGGCCCCGACGGGCTGGGTGTCTACGCCTGTCAGCTCGGGGGGCCGGTGGGAACGACGCTGTTGTTGTGCTGTGCGCCCGACTTCTTCGAGCACACCCGGTCGGTGGCCAGGGAGGCCCGCCTGGTCACCGTGGAGGTGGACGTTCCCCACGCCGGGCTGCCATAGCGGGAGGCTCGACCTGGTTGCGGGGAGGCATGACCTGCCCAGCCACCTGGGGCCTCAGCGAGCACCTTGACGGAAGACCACGGCGGGAACGGTCTTGAGCATGATGGCGAGGTCGGTGGTGAGCGACCAGTTGTCGACGTAGTACAGGTCGAGCCTGGTGTAGTCCTCGAAGCTGGTGTCGCTCCGGCCGTGGACCTGCCACATGCCGGTGATCCCGGGCTTGACCCGTAGACGCTGGGCCAGCAGGGAGTCCCATTCCTCGGTCTCGTGTGGTAGTGCCGGCCGCGGGCCGACCAGGCTCATGTCTCCCCGCACGACGTTCCAGAGCTGGGGAAGTTCGTCGATCGATGTGGCCCGGATGAAGCGGCCGACCCTGGTGACCCTGGGGTCGTCGGCCATCTTGAACAGCGGCCCGTCAGCTTCGTTCAGGTCGATCACGTCAGCCAGTTGCGATTCGGCGTCGACCACCATCGATCGAAGCTTGAGCACGTGGAACGGCTCGGAGTTGCGACCCACCCTCACCTGGCGGAACAGGACCGGGCCACGGGAGTCGAGTTTGATGGCCAAGGCGGCCACCGCCAACACCGGAGCCGCAACCAACAGGGTCACCAAGCCGACCACCAGATCGAATGCTCGCTTGGCTCCCGCTCGCCAACCCTCTCGGGTGACGGGTTCCACGTAGACCACCGGGAACCGGCCCAGCGGTCTAACGGTGAGGCGTTCCGAGGCGATGTCTCGCAGTGTCGAGGACAGCTCGACGTGGATACCTTGGTCGAGCAGATCGCGGGCCATGCGGTTGGTGACGGAGCTGTCGACCCCGCTCGATGCCACGATCACGCTGGCATCGGGGTGTTGGGACATGATCGTGGGGAGGTCGGCGATGCGCCCGAGCAGGGGTACACCGGGGACCGGTTGGGAAACGGTCGACGTCTCGTCTACGAACCCGGCGACGCGGTAACCCAGCCACGATTCGGTCTGGAGCATGGCCGCGATGTCCTGGCCTTCGGGGTTGGCCCCGACGACGATCACCTCCCGGGTCATGCGCCCTGTGGAACGAAGCTTGGTGAAGACCTGCCGAGCGACCTCACGCTCGATCGTGACCAGCACCATGGCGGTGATGGCCAGCATGATCCAGCCCGACCGGCGAAGGAGAACGTTGGCAGAGCTGGCGGCCACGGCCACGCTGAGCGTTCCCAGGAGGGTGGCGTTCACGATCCGGTGGATCTCGTCGATCCGGCGGCCGATGAAACGGGTGTTGTACAGGCGTTGTCCGGAGAAGAGAGCGATCCAAACCGGGACGGTGGCGACCGTGGCCCAGAACAGCTCCCAGCTGGCGGCGGAGGCTTCGGGGTCCCATCGGTTGAGGAGCGCCGCGGCCAGGGCCGCGGCCACCACCACCGTTAGCGCGTCGGCGAGCACCATCCAGACCTTGGCTCGCGGCAGCTTGTGATCTCGGGCCACCGGGGGCAGGGATGCTTCGAGCACTCGGGCGGGGACCACCGCTGCCCCGGGGTCGTCCGATCGCTGCGCCCTCTGCGACGAACCGCCGGTGGTGTCGGTCGGGGGCAGGCAGGTGACGTCCATAACATCGTCGACCCTGGGGTCGAGGTCGGCGCCGGTCGGACCATTCACTGTCACTCAGAGTAGCGATTGCTGGATCATTAGTCACGCGGGGTAGCGGCATGATTCGGGCCGAAGATCTACCATCGGCACATGGCGTTCCTTGTTCGGCACCGCAAAGCGCTGCTCGCCGTGGGCCTGGGGCTGGTTGCTTGGATCGGTGCCTGTGCCTGGATGATCCGTGGCGCCGGGCAGGCGTTGGAGGCCGGGCGAGACGAGCTCGATGCCGCCCGACGAGGGGCTACGCCGGCGTCTCTGCTCGACCCTGCCACCGACGAGAGACTCGCACGGGCCCGGTCCCACTTCGACGATGCCGCCGGAAGGCTCGGGAACCCGGTTCTGCTACCGGTCCGCATCGTCCCGGTGGTGGGACGTCACCTCCGTTCTGCCGAGCGGGTCGTCGACGGAACCGACCAGGCCACCGCCGTCGCCCAGGACGGAATCGCCCGCCTTGCAGAGCTGACGCGGCAGCCGGTGGGGATGGGGACCGAACGACTGGCAGCCCTCGACGAACTCGCGGAGCTGATGGTCGATACCCGTCAGTCGATGGCTGCAGTCGACCCTGGTTCACCGAACGCGCTCATCGATCCCCTGGCCGAGGCCGTGACCGAGCTGACCGATGAGCGCGATGACACGGTCGCCACGTTGGACCGGGCCGAGGACGCCACCCGCGCCCTGCGACAGATCCTCACTGGCCCCGAGCCCTACCTCCTGCTAGGGGCCAACAATGGTGAGATGCGCGCGGGATCGGGCATGTTCCTCTCGGCGGCCGTGATCCGTTTCCACGACGGGTCGCTCCAGCTCGGAGACGTGCGCCCGACCCAGGAACTGGTTCTGGCGTCGGGATCGGTCCCGGTCAGCGATGATCTTCGGGCCAACTGGCCGTGGTTGGATCCGGGGCGCGACTTCCGCAACCTCGGCCTCACCGCTGATTTCCCCCAGAGCGCTGAACCCGCGGTATCCATGTGGGAGAAGGTGCCCGGAGGCGAGCCGGTCGCGGGCGTGATCGTGGTGGACGTAGATGCCATCCGTGCCATGCTCGGCGTGGTCGGGCCGGTAGAGGTGGAGGGCGTCACCTACTCGGTGGACACCGTACGAGGAGAGCTGCTTCGCGAGCAGTACGGGCGCTTCGGTTCCGGCCGGGACGAGCGTGACCAACGACGCGACGCGCTCGGGACGGTGGCTCGTGCGGTGTTCGAACGGATCGAAGCCGGGGGCTGGGAGCTTGACGACATGGCTACCGCAATGACCAATGCGGTGCAGGGCCGTCACCTGATGGTCTGGTCCAAGGCGTCCGAACACCGTGAGGCTTGGGCCGGGGTCGGGGCCGACGGTCACCTCACCGACCGAACCGTGTCGGTCGGGTTGGTGAACCGGGGAGCAAACAAGCTCGACTCGCAGGTGGAAACGACCCTGGAGATCGAATCCGAGCGGGCCTCAGATGGGCGTCAGATGATCACCATGACCTACCGGATAGTCAACGGTGCTCCGACCGATGGACCCGCCTATGTGGTCGGCCCGAACATCGAGGGCATGGTCGCTGGGCAGTACCGGGGAATCGCGGTGGCCAACGTTCCGGTCGGCAGCACCGACGTCTCGATCGAGGGAGTCCGGCCCACGCTCTCGGGGATGGACGGCCCCACCGTGGTGGTAGGTGGCGAGGTGGTGCTGGCGTCGGGTGAGTCGGCCACCGTCGTGGTGAAGGCTCGATTGCCCCGAGGGGTTGATGCGGTGACCCTGGAGCCATCTGCCCGCATACCTCGGACGAATCTGTCCCTCGGCGGCCGGGAGCCGTCCGTCGACCGGCGGCGCAGCATCGATCTGACCCGTCCCCTCGGCGATGGCGTCGGCACCGAGCGTGGCGAGTGAATTGTTACGGAATGTAGTCAACCCAAATCACTGACCACTCAGAGTGTTGACCTTTGGGGGGCTCAGGCTTAGGCTTGTGGACATGGCAAGCACCCGGATCACCCAGGCAGCGATAGCACTACTCCTCGCAGTGGTGGTACTGGTGGGAGGTGGGGCCGCCTCGGCCCAGGAGAACCCCGACTACACCGCGCCAGCCCCAGAGGTCACGGTTACCGCGCCGCCCATCCAGCCGGTGCGCTCCACCCCTGCGGCGCCCTCGGCCCCGACCCAGACGCCCATGCCGGTCACGGGTGCAGATGTCGTCCAGATGGTACTGGTCGGTGGGGCCCTGATAGCGGGCGGCGCCGGCTTCATGGCACTGCGGAGGCGTTCGGCAGTCTGAGGACCAACGAACCAGAGTTGTCCCCCCGATCGAGGCCGGCCCGAGGGTCGGCCTCGATCGCGTCTCGGCTGTCACCGACGACGCCGGGCCAGGAGGGGGTCGACGGCGGCGGCAAAGGCGGCGATGGCGGGGGGAGTCCCCCCGTGGTCGGTCACCCGGAACGGTTCGGGGTCTTCCATGGCCTCGTCCAACAGCCGGGTCAAGGTGTCTTCGTCCTCGGCTAGGAATATCTGGTCTCGGGCAGCCATCCAGCGGGCGAACGTGACCTGATGTCCATCGACGTGTTCACCCAGATCGGGTCGCCGGGGAACCACGATCGGCCGGTGGCCACAGGAACGAGCATCGACGATCCCGGCCGGCCCTCCCTGTACGACCACCACGGTGGCGGCGCGCATGGCGGCCATCAGGTCGTCGTAACCCATCATGTCCACCGACCTGGCCGTATCGGGCCGAGCCGAGGTGCCCCGCTGTATGAGCACATCTATGTCGCGGTGGTTGGCCGCCCAACGGTCGACCCACTGAACCAGGCGATCGAAGCGGTGGTGATCGGTGCCCACGCTCACGACCACGGTGGTCACAGCAACGGACCGATCAGGATGGAATCCCGGTACAGATCCTGCTGCTCGGGCCACTGAACCAGGAATCGGCTGGTGAACGGTCGGCACAACCGGCCGGTGAGCGTAGGGCTGTCGATCCGGTCGAACACCTCCACGTACACCGTTGGGATGCGCAGCAGTCGGGCCAACACGAAGAAGGGAAAGGCCACGCCGGCACCGCTGGATACCACCAGGTCAGGTCGCAGTCGCGGTACCAAGCCGATGGCGAGACCGAGGTTGCGCACGAGGTTCTTGAGGTTGCGGGTGGTCGGGTGGAACGCCCAACGGACGTCTTCGTCTCCCAGCAGGGATTGGGCATCGGGTTTGTCGAAGGTGACCCAGGTGCGGTCGAGGTCCTCCCACCATGGTCTGAGCCGCAGCAGATGCGTCAGATGACCGCCCGAGGAGCAGACGAACAAGATGTGGGCCCGATGGGCTGAGGTATCCACTCCGACCGACGGTAGCGGTCCTGGTCGCGACGGCGACCGGACTCCACCGGAAGGCTCTGCCCTTCGGTGGATCCAGGCGAAGCGGTAGGTCGCTGGTTTCCGGGTCGAGGGTGGAGATCCGTACCCTCGTGACACCATGATCCGCCTCGATGCCGCCACCTTCATGTTGCAATGGGCCGTCGGCGGGCTGTTCTTCACCTGGGTTACCACCCGTCGTCGAGAGGTAGGCCTCGGGTACGGCTGGATGATGCGCTCCGTGTACGGCCTCATGGCCGCGGGTTCCGTTGCCGTAGCGCGGGTGGTGGGGCCGGTGCCGGTGCGAGATGTGGCGGCGCTGGCCGTCGTGGTGGCGACGGCCGCGGCCTTGGTGGTGTCGATTCAGCGTCGAGCCGCGGGGGTGGCCGGCCAACGAGGCGAGGTGGAACGGCGTTCGGCTCGAGTGGCGGCCATGACCGGAATCGACCGGGACGTGCAGAGGTTCGATACCTCAGCCCCCGAGTTCCCACCGATCCTGGACCTGGTAGCCCCCCTCGTCGGAATCGTCGGCTTGGTAGCCGGCGGAGTCGATGCCGGTTCACCGACGTGGCTGTCGGTGGCCCGGGTGCTGGTGGGAGCGGCCTTCCTCGGGGCGGTCACCGATGCGATGCTCCTCGGCCACTGGTACCTGGTGCAGCCCGGGTTGGCCCGGGGCCCACTGCTCGAGTTGGTGCGCGTCACCGGCTGGATATGGCCGGCCCACGTAGCGGTGATGCTCATACCGCCGGGCATGATCTCGGTGCTCGACGGCACCGTCGATGACCGCTACGGCGGCATCCTCGGTTGGATGTGGGTCACGTGCGCGGTGACCACTCTGGGCCTGGTGGTCGTCACGAGGATGGCCCTGAAGGAGCGGCAGTACTCGGCGGTGATGGCGGCCACGGGGCTCCTGTACCTGGCCATCCTGACCGCCTTCGGCCAAGACCTGGTGGCCCGAGCCGTTCTCGGTTGAGGTGGGTCAGGTGCGGACGGCGTCCGTAGCTGCGATGCTTGAGCCATGCCTCGCGCCATCTGGCACGGATCCATCAGCTTCGGACTGGTCAGCATCCCAGTCCGGCTGTTCCCGGCCACATCCCGCAAGACCGTCCGCTTCAACCAGATCGATACCCGCACTGGGTCGCGCGTCCGTCAGAAGCGGGTGTCGGAGGCCGACGGCTCCGAGGTGCCTATGGAGGACATCGCCAAGGGCTATGAGTTGTCATCGGGGCGCTACGTGGTGATCACCGACGACGAACTGGCGGCCCTGGATCCCGAGGCCAGCCGGACCATCGATCTGGTGGAGTTCGTCGACCAGGCGTCGATCAACCCGATCGTGTACGACTCGGCGTACTTCCTGGCCCCCGATGAGGCCAACGTGAAGCCCTACGCCCTGTTGCTTCGGGCGCTGACCGAGGCCGACAAGGTCGGGATCGCCCGGTTCGTCATGAGAGGCAAGGAGTACCTGGCCGCCATCCGGCCCGACCACGACAAGCTGGTTTTGTCCACCATGCTCTACGCCGATGAGATCCGTGGGGTGGAGGACATTCCCGGGCTCGATGTGGTGGCCCGAACCGAGGTGAACGACAAGGAGGTGGCCATGGCCAACCAACTGATCGCCAGCCTCGATGCCGAGTTCGATTCCGCCGCGTTCGAGGACAGCTATCGACAGAAGGTCCTCGACCTGATCGAGCGCAAGGCCGCTGGCGAGAGCGGCTTGGTCGAGTTGCCGACGCCGATGGAGGAGAACAAGGTCATCGACATCATGGCGGCGCTGGAGGCCAGCGTGGCTGCGGCCAAGGCCGCCCGTGCCAACCAGGGCGTAGGTGCGGTGGCCAATGCCGATGCTGATGCCGAAGCTGATGATGTGGGCGACGGTGACGGATCCGGATCCGATGCCCGACCTGAGGCGGCCACGAAGAAGGCACCGGCCCGCAAGGTCGCAGCCAAGAAGGCGACACCACGGGCCCGCAAGTCGGCCTGAACGGTCGAGACCCAATGGCCACCAACCGGGTTCCGGTCGAGATCGAGGGCAGGAGCCTGACCGTGTCGAACCTGGACAAGGTCTTGTACCCGGAATCGGGGTTCACCAAGGCTGAGGTCATCGACTACTACCTGCGAATCGCGCCGGTGATGCTCCCCCACATCGCTGATCGGGGTGTGACCCTGCGGCGCTTTCCCGACGGGGTGGAAGGCGAGGGATTCTTCGAGAAGCGCTGCCCCGGCCACCGCCCCGATTGGGTGTCGACGGTGCCGGGCCCCGGGGATCGCAACGGCACCATCGGGTACTGCCGCTTCGATACCGCGGCGGCCCTGGTGTGGGCAGCCAACCTGGCTTCCATCGAGATCCATGCCCCCATGGCTCGGGCCGATGACATCGATGCCCCGACCATGGTGGTGTTCGACCTCGACCCGGGGCCCGGCACTTCGATGGTGGAGTGTTGTGAGGTGGGCCTGTGGATCCGTGACACCCTGGCTGGCCTCGATCTGGGGTGTGCCGCCAAGACGTCGGGGTCCAAGGGTTTGCAGGTCTACCTGCCGCTCAACACCCCCCACAGCCATGACCATGCCGGATCGTTCTCGCTGGCCGTGGCCCAGGTCCTGGAGAGGGCACACCCGTCTCTGGTGGTCACCAACCAGGCCCGCGCCGCTCGGAAGGGGCGCATCCTGATCGACTGGAGTCAGAACAGCCGCCACAAGACCACCGTCGCCGCCTATTCACTGCGAGCCCGACCGCACCCGACGGTGTCCACCCCGGTGAGGTGGGACGAGGTGGAACGGGGGGCCGGAGGTTCGTCCCTGAGCTTTCAGGCTGCCGATGTGCTGGCTCGGATCGGTGAGCTGGGAGACCTGTTCGCAGGGGTGTTGACCGCGCAACAGCGGCTTCCGTCTCCCCGTTGAGGAGTCTCGGACCGAGTCGAGCGCGTTCACAGGATGACTTCCGCTGCCGATGGTAGGGGCGTGCCCGATCTACTAATGCGGTCCACCAGCCCCTACGGCAGTCGACGGGCAGTGTTGTTGCGGAGCCCAACCGACATCTACCTGTATCTGGAGGACGTCACGGGGGAGTCAGACGAGACGACCTCGGCGGTTTGGGTCGCCAACACCGCGGTCGCCCCAAACGGCGACGAGAACCCGGTTCAGGATGAGGGCGGACCTCCTCGGATGGGAGCGTCCGGAACCGCTCACCCCGAGGGTTGCCCGCCGCTGCGCGACCTGGAGCTGATCTGGTTCGAGGAGGGTGACGGTGTCGCCCTGGTCGATCCCGATGGGATTGTTGCTGTGATTCCCGGCTGGGCTGGGCGCGAAGACTTCTACGGCTACTCGCGCTACGCCGTGGGTCACACCCCGATCGCATGGCAGCTTGGTGAGGATGCCATGGCGCTGCTCACCGAAAAGGTTGGTGAGTCCCGCAACTTCTGGACCTGGCGCACCGGGCCTGGCTGGGGGGAGGTTCGGTCCACCGGCCTTGCCCACTTGGACGGCAAGATCGGACCCCAGGACGCCATGTGGCCGCTGGGTGATGCGTTGTTCCCCGAGATGGTGGCCACGCGTCACCGCTACGGCGATCGCGACATCTGGATCACCGCCACCACCGGACTGTCCGCTCAACGCATGGCTGGGGTGGAGGAGTACGTCGACCAACCCGACGAGGCGGCCCGGATCGAACTGGCCATCGCCAGGGCCGAGCCCGATCAGCATGGGATGGAACTTCTCAACGCCTTGGCCCAGGTGCCTTTTGGCCGCTGCACCTGGCTGGGAGAGGGTCACACCGTGGGTGGTGCGCCGGGCTCGTTTCCGGCCTTTGGCATGGACAAGGTGGCGCTCCTCCTCACCGCCAGACCACCTCAGCAACCCGATCTGGCCCCGCCGGATCTCAGAGGCCTGGCCCGCCGAGGCGACCCGGTCACCTACCTCTGGGTGATGCTGATCGACGAGGAGACCTTCGGGATCGCGCGTGGTCGGGATTCACGCAATGCGCTTCGTCACCTGCAAGACACCGGTCGGATCTGGGTTCAGTAGGCCGACACCCCGGACTCAACGTGCCACGAAGTACTTGGCCTTGGGGTGGTGGCAGATGATGGCGCTGGTGCTCTGCTCGGGGTGGTATTGGAAGCCGGTGTCCTCGTTGACCTCGATTCCGATGCGGTGGGCCTCCAGGAGGTGGGCCACCTTCTCGTTGTCGGTGAGGTCGGGACAAGCCGGGTAGCCCCACGAGTAGCGACCGCCGCGGTATTGCTGACGGAAGAGCCCGGCCAGGTTGGGCCCGTCCTCGTCTACGAAACCCCACTCCTGGCGGACCCGGTGGTGCCAGTACTCGGCAAGCGCCTCGGCCATCTCGACCCCGATGCCGTGGAGCATCAGGTAGTCGTTGTACTGGTTGGCATCGAACAGTTGCTTGGTGCGCTCCGACACCCGTTCACCCATGGTGACGATCTGGAAGGCCACGTAATCGACCTCATCGGAATCGATGGGCCGGAAGAAGTCGGCGATGCACAGGTGCGGCTCTCGGGTGGAGCGGGGGAACGGGAACCTGGTCAGTTCTCGATCCCGTGACTCGTCGGCCCACACCACCACGTCGGTGCCGTCGCCGTTGGCAGGCCAGAAGCCGTACACGACCTGGGGTACGAGCAGGTCCTCGGCGCGGGCCTGGGCCAACTGCTCGCGTAGCAGTGGACGGAGCCGGTCCTTGAAGGTGTTGTCGTCCTCTCCATCCTCGGGGCGGTAACCCCACTGGTTGCGGAACAGGGTGGTCTCGTTCAGGTACGCGGCGATCTCGTCCAGAGGGATCCCCTTTACGATCCTGCTCCCGGTGAAGGGAGGTATCAACACAGGGTTGTCCAGCTCGACCTCGGGGGAGCGGGCCGGGAGGGCGGCCAGCTCCTCGGCGGTGGGCGCGTCGTGCAAGCGCGATGGAACCTTGGACTCAGATGGGACCCGACCCCAGTCGGGGTCGTCGGAGGTGGGGTCGCGGCGGATCGAACCGAGGCGGTCCATGACCCGAAGTCCCTCGAAGGCATCCTTGCCGTAGAAGAGGCGACCGTCGTAGACCTCTCGTAGGTCACGTTCCACGTAGGTCCGGGTGAGGGCGGCCCCGCCCAGCAGCACCGGGATGTGGCTGAGCTCGCGGGAGTTGAGCTCTTCCAGGTTGTCTCGCATGATGAGGGTGCTCTTGACCAGAAGACCGCTCATGCCGATGGCGTCGGCCCCGACCTCGAGGGCCTTCTCGATCATCTCGGCGATCGAGATCTTGATGCCGATGTTGTGGACCTCGTAGCCGTTGTTGGTGAGGATGATGTCGACGAGGTTCTTGCCGATGTCGTGGACGTCACCCTTGACGGTGGCCAGGACGATCCGCCCCTTGCCGGCGTCACCATCGACCTTTTCCATGTGGGGTTCGAGATGGGCGACCGAGGTCTTCATGGTCTCGGCCGACTGCAACACGAACGGGAGCTGCATCTCGCCAGCACCGAACAGTTCGCCCACCACCTTCATGCCGCCGAGGAGGTGCTCGTTGATGATGTCCAGGGGGCTGATGCCCTCGGCCATCGCCAGGTCGAGGTCCTCGATGAGACCGTCTCGATCGCCGTCGATGATGCGGTGGTGCAAGCGCTCACCTACCGGCCAGCCGGACCGGTCCTCCTTCTCCACCGTTTGGACCTTGACGTCGGCGAAGATCTCGAGCAGGCGGGTCAGCGGGTCATATCCGGGGTCCCCTCCTGACAGCGCTCCGGCGGTGCCACGGCGGTCGTAGATCAGGTCGAGAGCTACGTCCTTCTGTTCCTCGGGGATCCGGCTCAACGGCAGGATCTTGGAGGCGTGCACGATGGCGGAGTCCATGCCAGCCTCGACGCATTCGTGGATGAACACGCTGTTGAGGACGTGACGGGCTGCTGGGGAAAGGCCGAAGCTGACGTTGGATACGCCCAGCGTCGTGAAGCAGCCCGGGATCTCGGTCTTGATGCGCTTGATGGCCTCGATGGTGGCCATGGCGTCGCCGCGGAGGTCGTCGTCGCCGGTCGACAACGGGAAGGTGAGAGCGTCGAAGATGAGGTCGCTGGTCTCTAGGCCGTAGGCGTTGACGGCCAGGTCGGCTATGCGGTGGGCGACTCGGACCTTCCACTCGACGTCTCGGGCCTGGCCCTCCTCGTCGATGCACAGGCAGATGACGGCGGCGCCGTACTCCTTGGCCAGCTTGAAGACCCGATCGAGCCGCGATCCTTCGGCGAAGCCGTCCTCGAGGTTGGCCGAGTTGAGGATGGCTCGGCCGCCTACGCGCTGGAGCCCGGCCTCGATGACCTCGGGCTCGGTCGAGTCGAGGACCAGGGGCGCGTTCGCCTGGGTGGCGAACCGCTTGGCCACCTCGTCCATGTCGGTGGTGCCGTCACGGCCCACGTAGTCGACGCAGACGTCGAGGACGTGCGCCCCTTCCTTGACCTGTTGGGAGGCCATGGCAGTGCAGGTGTCGTAGTCGCCGTCGAGCATCGCCTCACGGAACTTCTTGGAGCCGTTGGCGTTGGTGCGCTCGCCGATCATCAGGAACGACGTGTCCTGGTGGAGGGCCACTGGGGAGTAGATGGACGTGACCGACGGCTCGTGAACCGGGTTGCGAGCTGCGGGGGTGAGCCCGGGGGCCATCTCGGCCAGGAGCTTGATGTACTCGGGGGTGGTGCCGCAGCACCCACCGATGATCTGCACGCCGAGCTCCTCGACGAAGCGGCGCTGATGGTCGCGCAACTCCTCGGCGGTGAGGTCGTAGTGCATCTTTCCGTCGACCACCGAGGGCAGTCCGGCGTTGGGCAACACCGAGATCGGCATTCGGGCGTGGTGGGACAGGTGGCGTACGTGCTCTCCCATCTCGGCTGGACCGGTGGCACAGTTGAGCCCGATCACGTCCACCTGAAGCGGATCGATGGCGGACAGGGCGGCGGCGATCTCGGTTCCGACCAGCATCCGGCCGGTCAACTCCATGGTGACCTGGGCTTGGATCGGTACCTGACGACCGACCTTGGCCATGGCTCGGCGGGCCGCGATGACCGATGCCTTGAGGGCTAGCAGATCGAAGTGGGTCTCCAGGATGAACAGGTCGACGCCGCCCTCGAGCAGGGCTTCGGCCGCCACCTGGTAGTGATCCCTCAGGGTCGCGAACCCGATCTGGTCGAGGCTGGGGGCTTTGGTACCCGGTCCGAGGGAACCGGCCACGAATCGGCGATGGCCGGGGGTGGAGTAGCTATCGGCCACCTCGCGGGCCAACACGGCATTGGCCTTGGCGATCTCGTGGGAGCGGTGGGCCAGGTCGTACTCGCCCAAGGGAACTCCGAACGCGCCGAAGGTGTTGGTCTCGACCACGTCGGCGCCCACCTCGAAATAGGCGCTGTGGAGGGCCCGGATGACGTCGGGTCGGGTGACGCCCAGCAGGTCGGTGCACCCTTCGAGTGCCTCGCCTCCGTAGTCGTCGGCGGTGAGGTTCTGGGTCTGGAGCCAGGTGCCGGTTGCCCCGTCATAGACCACGACTTTTTCCGCGATGAGGTCGAGAAATTCGCTTGCCACGGCGGAGACCCTACCGGCCGAGGCTCGAGACACCCCTTCCAGATGACGCCGTTAGGCTCCCCACCGCATGAAGGTCTACACACGCAAGGGCGACGACGGCACCACCGGGCTCTACGGCGGCGGGCGGGTGGCCAAGGATTCGGCCGCGCCCGAGGCCTATGGCACGGTCGACGAGGCCCAGGCCTGCCTGGGTATGGCGAGATCGGAGTGCGAACCCGCCGGGGAGTTGGACGGATTGCTGGTCGGGCTCGAGCGCGACCTCTGGGTGCTCATGGCCGAGTTGGCCACTGATCCCTCCAACCGCCACAAGCTGGCCGAGGGGATATCGCTGGTCACCGCCGAGATGGTCGCTCACCTCGAAGAACTGATCGACGACATCACCGATCGCTTCGACGCACCCACCGAGTTTGTGGTTCCCGGTGAGTCCCGCCTTGCCGCTCTGTTGGACGTGGCCCGCACTGTGGTGCGTCGAGCCGAGCGGCGCTGTGTCGGGGCGACGATCGAGGGATCTCAGGTCGGCCCCTACCTGAACCGCCTCTCGGACCTGCTGTGGACCATGGCCCGCTGGGTCGAGGGCGAATCCCTGCCATCTCGCAGTACATAGACGAACAACCCTCTGACCGGACCTGACCAGGACGTGAACCAGTGCCCCTGACCATCTCGTTGGACCATGCCGCAACTCTGGCGGCCGTCAACCCCGGCACGGTGCCGGCCCCCGAGGGAGAACCTTTGGTCGCCCTCGGGGTCAGGAGCGGGCAGGTAGACGAGGACGCGCCGGGTGTGGATCCAGCGCTCCTGGCCGCCTCGGGTTTCACTGGTAACCAAGCCCAGGCGATGCTGGCCGTCACCGATGCTGGTCCTCGTCTGCTGGTTGGTCTGGGCGACGATGTCTCGCGGTGCTCGTTCCGTCGAGTTGGGGCGGCCGCGGCCCGAGCGGCGCGATCGACCGGGCATCTGGTGGTCGACGTTCTCGGTCCGGTCGATCCCGGGGCCCGACCGGGCGCGGCCGAGGCTCTGTCTGAAGGGTTGGCCTTGGCCAGCTACACCTTCGACCGCTACAAGGACCGGCCCGCAGACGTTCGCCTGGCTCGGGTGACGATCTTGGGGGCGGGAGGCCGAAAGGTCACCGACGCGGTGGCCTCGGGGGAGCGCACGGCTCAGGCCGTGGCCCGCGCTCGCGACCTGGTGAACACCCCTGGCGGTGACCTCACCCCGGTGGCATTCGCCAAGGCGGCGCAGGAACTGGCCCGCGACCACGGTCTCGGTTACGAGGTCCTGGACCGCAAGGGCCTGGCCCGTGAGCGGATGGGCGGGTTGTTGGGGGTCAGTCGAGGCTCGGCCCAAGAGCCGCGCCTGGTGAAGCTCACCCACGACCCCGACCGACCCCGCGGTCATGTGGTCCTGGTGGGCAAGGGCATTACCTTCGATGCCGGTGGCCTGTCGATCAAGACGTCGTCGGGCATGGAGTGGATGAAGACGGACATGGCCGGGGCCGCAGCAGTGGTTGCGGCCATGTCTCTGGTGTCGTCGGTGGCCCCGAAGATGAAGGTCACGGCCTATATCCCGCTCACCGACAACATGCTCGGTCCTGACGCCACCAGGGTTGGCGACGTGCTCCGCACCCGCAACGGCAAGACGGTGGAGGTGCTCAACACCGACGCCGAGGGCAGGCTGGTGCTGGCCGATGCGTTGGCGTTGGCGGTGGAGGATTCGCCTGACGCCATCATCGATGTGGCCACCCTGACTGGAGCCTGCATGGTCGCCCTCGGTGACCGGACCGCCGGCTTGATGAGCAACCACGACGACCTTGCCCAACGGGTGGTGGACGCAGCCGAGTCGAGCGGGGAGGCGGTCTGGCGTCTGCCGATGCCCGACCATCTCCGTCCGACGCTGGATTCGGAGGTGGCCGATCTGCGCAACATCGGTACCGGTGCCTACGGCGGTGCCTTGGTGGCGGCGATCTTCCTACGGGAGTTCGTGGGTGGCATTCCGTGGGTGCACCTCGATATAGCGGGGCCGTCCTCGAGCACGTCTCACTACGACGACATCACCCGGGGCGGCACCGGTTACGGCGTGCGCACCCTGGCTCGCCTCCTGGTCAACTGGACCAAGTTGCCCCGGGCGTGACGCGGATCAGCTCAGGCCGGTAGCGGCGGGGCGCCTGCGGAACGGATCAACCGAGGTCGAGGCTCGGCCTCGATCGGAGAGGTATCTGGCGCGGGCTGATGGCGACGTTCGTGGGCCCAGCGGAGTGCGTCGTGGGCCAGCGCCGGGTGGAACTGCCAGCGGTGGAGTTGGCGCTCCACCTGCTCGTCGGACTCACCTATCTCGATCAGGCTGAGCGCGAGCCGGCGGGCTCGCCGCCGGAGTTGTTCGACGTCGGGGTGTCGTCGGCTCTCCTCTTGCCAGCGCTGGTGGGTGTCGCGGACGTGGCTGGGTAGGCGGTCGAGCTGGACCCGCGTCAGAGGGGGGATGCGGGGGTGCACGGCGAGGGTGTCGTGGCCGACGTGGCGGGCGAGTTTGAACTTGGCGGCTCGGGCGATGGCCCGCAGGAAGGGGGTGTTGCGGCCACCGGCGAGGCCGAGGCCGAGGGCGCTGGCGGTGGCGGCCACGGGGAGCTCGAAGCCGTCGGGGTTCTGCTCGAGTCGGTGGGCCACGTGGCGCAGGAACAGCGTTGTGGTCGGGCCGAGGATGGGGAGCCAGAACTGCTCCACGTACGTCGACCGGGCGTCGTGGCCGTGCTGGTCGAGAAGCGGGTCCAGCCAGGTGGAGATCTGGATGGCATCGGTGGGTAGCGAGTGGATGGCGGGGGGAAGTGACACGAGGTCCTCCGGGGGAGCCGGCGCACGGGCCGGTGGGCTGAGGAGACGGGGAAGATGTTTCATGTAGTTTCATGTTCTTTCCACCCATTTGTCAACTGTCGGGAATCCCTGGTCTGGATCGATTGTTGACCTCACAGGTAGCCTTTTGCACACCCCGGGTCCGTCGGCCCGGCACCGATCGCCGCACTTCCCCAGAGGACCCACCATGGCCAGCCTTCGAGACCTCCTCGAGTCGACCAAGTCAATGATCCGGGAGGTCACCACGGCAGAGGCCGATGACCTTCGGCTGGCACCCCGCGCCGTCACGCTGGACGTGCGCGAAGCCGACGAGTACGAGCAGGGTGCCCTGCCCCGCGCCATCCACATTCCGCGGGGCACCCTCGAGACCACCATCGAGATGAAGGTGCCAGACAAGACCACGCCGCTAGTGGTGTACTGCGCTGGCGGTACCCGCTCGGCATTCGCGGCCCGGACCCTCCAAGACCTCGGCTACACCGACGTGGTATCGGTGGTCGGCGGCTTCAACCGTTGGAAGGACGAAGATCGAGACTGGCTGACCCCGGCCTCGCTCAACGCCGAGCAACGGAACCGCTACAAGCGCCACCTCCTGCTGCCCGAGGTGGGGGAAACCGGTCAGCAAGAACTGCTCCAGGCCAAGGTGCTCCTGCTCGGTGCCGGTGGGCTCGGGTCTCCCGCTGCCCTCTACCTGGCCGCCGCGGGCGTCGGCACCCTGGGCATAATCGACATGGACGTGGTCGACGCCTCCAACCTCCAGCGCCAGATCCTCCACAACATGGACCGGATCGGAGACCGCAAGGTCGACTCGGCCAAGAAGACGCTCACGTTGTTGAACCCCGACGTGAACGTGGTGACCCATGACGTGCGCCTCGGCGCCGACAACGTCATGGACATCCTGGCTCAGTACGACATCGTGGTGGACGGCACCGACAACTTCCCGACCCGTTTCCTGGTCAACGACGCCTCGGTGAAGTTGGGCATTCCGGTGGTCCACGGATCGATCTTCCGCTTCGAGGGCATGGTCACCGTTTTCGACCCCAAGAACGGGCCCACCTACCGAGACATGGTCCCCGAGCCGCCGCCCGCCGAGCTGGCCCCGAGCTGCGCCGAGGCCGGGGTGCTGGGCGTGCTGCCCGGAATCGTCGGCTCCATCCAGGCCATCGAGACCATCAAGCTCATCCTCGGGCTCGGCGACCCCCTCGTGGGCAGGCTGTTGGCCTATGACTCCCTGGAGCAGAGCTTCCGGGAGTACAAGGTGCGCGTTGATCCCAGCAACGAGATCACCTGGGACAACCGGGACCGCATCGTGGTGGCCGAGCTAGACGGCATGTGCGCGCCGTTGCCCCTCCAGCCCCCGCCGAGCTGATCGAGGATCAGGGGACCTCGGCGGCTACTACCGTCCAGGGGAACGGTTTCTGGACGGAGCGAACCCGGAACCGTCGACCCACGAGGGCGGCGAAAGCGCCGCTGCCCCAGTGGTTGATGTGGCCCGGCGTGTTGCCCAGATCGCCGATGTACTTGCCCCGGGCCAGGTTGGCGACCCGCCAGATGGGTTCGCGGGGTACCGACACCACCACATCTCGACGAGCGACACGGGCCAGTTCGGCCAACGCCAACTCAGGGAAGGGGACATGTTCAAGGACCTCGATGGCCAGGACCAGGTCGAACTGACCATCCCGGAACGGAAGGCGTCCGATGTCGCCGAACAGGGGAGAGAACCGGGCGTGGTCCCAATGGGCGGCCAACTCCGGGTCCGGAAGGTCCAGGCCCACCACTGTGGCGTCGGGCCAGCGGGAGGCGATTCGGCCCGTCACCTCACCTTCGCCCACGCCGACCTCCAAGATGTAGCTGGGGGAGGTGGCCGGTAGGGCGACGTCGAGGGCTCGGAAGAACCCATCCATGAGCCGCTGTTCGACAGGGTTCTTCGACTTGTACTTGTCGTAGGTGTTGCCGGTCGGCACCACCTCGGCTGTGGGGCTCACACGGGCTCCGATGTCGATCCGCCCCGGGGTGTCGAGGTGGATCGACGGCCCGGAGGAAACGTCGGCGACGCGTCGCGCTCGTAGCCGGCGGCGGGCTGGACTTCATTCACGGCGCGGGTGGCCCGACCGACGAGGTCGGCGAGCATGCCGACCACGAACACCTGGAACGCAGCCAGCAGGATCAACAACGTGTTGATCGCCACCTTGAAGTCGTGCTGGATCACGTCGTATCCGAGCTTGGCCACTCCCACCGCGCTCAAAAGAAAGCCCAACGGCAGGAACACCCGGAATGGGTCGTAGCTCAGCGTCATGCGGATGACCTGAAGCAGGTAGCGGCGGGTGTCGTTCCACCAGTGGAACTTGGACTTCCCCGCTCTTTCCGAATAGGTGATGGGCCAGTACTTGACGGTGTAGCCATGGGCCAAGAAGGTCATGGTGATGGTGGTGACACAGCTGAAGCCGGCTGGAAGCTGGCTGACGTACTGGAGCGCCACATCTCGGCGGAACGCCCTCATGCCCGAGTTGAGGTCGGGGATGGGGGTTTGCACCAGGTACGACGCCAGCTTGCGGATGAACCACTTGGCCGGCACCCGGAACGCCTTGTGGGTGCCCTCCTCGGTGGTGCGGGCCCCGACCACCTGGTCGTAACCGGCCATCTCCCGCACCAGTTCGGGGATCAGGTCGTTGGGATAGGACATGTCCACGTCGGTCCACACCACGACCCGGCCGCGGGCGGCCCTGGTCCCGAACTTGCGGGCCGACCCCGAGCCGCGGTTGGTGAGGAACTGGATGAGGCGGATCCCCTCTATCTCACGTAGAGCTTCACCCGATCCGTCGTTGGAGCCGTCGTCCACCACCACCAACTCGTAGGAGAACTCCGACGCGTCCATGGCGGCCCGTATCCGGTCGATCTCGGCGCGCAGGTGGCCCTTCTCGTTGTAGACGGGCAACACGATGCTGACGTCCACGTCATCGACGCCGGACGCGGTGTGGGCATCGGCCGTGTCAGGCCAGGGCTGGGGCATGACCCGAGGGTACCTGCCGTGAGGTCGCGGTTCGGGAGTCGGCGGTGTCCGAGAGAGCCTTCGGTACCATCGGTTCCTCCATGGCCGCTGATTCCGACCCGAGCGAGGCGCTGGACCCGTCTGGTCCCGTCGCCTCGGGTGTGGGTGCCCGCATCGGTTCGGTGGTGGGAACCGGCTTCGCCGTGGCCGCCCTGGCGTTCGTGTTCAAGACGTTGAGTCGGGAGTGGGAGCAGGCCGAGGCCCAACTCCGAGCAGCCCGGCCCGGGTGGCTGCTGGTGGCGGTGGTCCTGGCCGGCCTGGCCATGACCTCCATCGGTGTGGTGTGGGGCCGGGTGTTGCACCAGTTGGGGGTCGCGGTGAAGGCCACCCGAGTGGTGTCCTGGTACTTCGTGGGCGAACTGGGCAAGTACCTGCCTGGTGGGGTGTGGCCGGTAGTGGGGCGGGGAGAGCTGGCCCGCCGTGGTGGCGTTCCCCGCACCCGGGCCTACACCAGCGTCGCCCTGTCGCTGGGAATGCTCTACCTGGCGGCAATGTTCGTGGTGGCCGCCCTCGTCCCTTTCGCCTTGGCCGAGGGCGGTTTCACTCCGTGGATGCTGTTCCTGCTCGCCCTCCCCGTGGGGGTGGTCGGCCTCCACCACCGGGTGTTGGAGTGGTTGTTGGCCGTGGTTCGACGCTTCACCGGGCGCGTCGTCCACCTGGACGTACCTCGGTGGCGTCAGTCGCTGGGCTTGGTCGCCATGTACATCCCGACCTGGGTCGGCATCGGGTTGTCCACCTGGGCCGTGGCCCGGGCCCTCACCCCCGACGCCCCCCTGGTCCGGGTGGCGTTCGCGGCGGTGCTGAGCTGGGTGGCAGGTTTCCTGGCCGTGCCGGTGCCGGCGGGGGCGGGTATCCGTGAGGCGGTCCTGCTGGCCGCGTCGGGTTTGGACGGCGGTGTGGCGGCCGCCACCGCCATCGTGGCCCGCTTGATCTTCGTGGCCGTCGACGCCCTCGGCGCCGTCGCCGGGGCCCCGGCCGCTACCCGTCGACGGGGCGGCGTACAGGTGGGGCCCATGGGGGAGTCGGTCGAATCGATGGAGCGCCCGGGTCAGGGCCTGGGTCCTGAGTAGGGTCCAGGCGTGTACGGACTGAGACCCCTTGGCGTGGGGGAGTTGCTCGACGCCTCCATCAAGATCTACCGGAGCCGGGCCCGCACCCTGCTGGCAGCCGTGGCCGTCCCCGTGGTGCCGGTGGTGATCTTCAGCGTCTTGGTGTCGGCCTCGGCGGGGTCTGAGCCCACCATCGACCCGGTCACCGGTGAGATCTCAGCGGACTCGGGAGACATGCTCTTGTACCTCGTGGGGCTTCTGGTCAGCTCGTTGTCGATCATCGTGGCCACCACCGTCGCCACCGCGGCCTGCTTCCGGTCCATCAGCGGGGCCTACGTGGGCGATGACCCCGACTGGAAGGAGAGCCTGCGATTCGGGTTCTCGCGGATCTGGTCGGTTCTGGGCCTCACCTTCTTGAGCACCTTGGCCACCGTGGCCGGGCTCTTCGCCTGCGGGATCGGTGTGTTGTGGCCGATGGCGGTGTTCGCGGTAGCGATGCCGGTGCTGCTGCTCGAGGGCACCTCCGCAGCCCGGTCCATGGGCCGATCTCGTGAGCTCGTCAAGGGGATGTGCTGGCGGACCCTGGGTGTGGTCTTGTTGGGCACGATCCTGGCCAGTGTGTTCCAGGGGATGTTGGCGGCACCGGTGGCGGTGGTGATGTTCATGGATGCCGGAGTGGTGGTGACTGCGATCCTCAACGGCATCGTCTCGATTGTCAGCACCGTTGCCGTCACGCCCTTCACCGCGGCCTTGACCATGGCTCTGTACGTCGATCTGCGGGTTAGAAAAGAGGGCTTCGACCTGTACCTGTGGGCCCAACGTCTGGGCACCGAGACGACGACGGGCTTCCCGGCTCAGCCTGGCTCCCGCCCGCTGCCGCCCGGTTGGGCACCAGCAGGTCCTGGTGTGCCCGGCGGATTCTCCGCTCCACCCCCGGCCTACCCCGGTCAGTACAACCCCGGCTACGCGGGTGGAAGCGCTCCCTACCCCGGCCAGCCTGGACCCGGTCTCGGTGCACCGCCCCCACCTCCACCTCCGCCCCCGCCTCCCCCTCCTCCACCTCCTCCAGCTCCTCCAGCTCCAGCGCCCCACGCGTCGCCTTCGCCCACCACCTGGGCCCCACCAATCGACTCTGGAGATCCCGGAGATCCGACCCGTTGGTCTCCGTCTGACCAGGGCTGATGAACCCCGACGAGGCCCGTCGCCGAGCCCAGAGCATCCTCGACGGCGACAAGTACCAGGAGCAGCGCCTACCCCGCCCGTTCAAAGGTGTGCTGGAGTGGATCGCCGACCGGCTGCGCCCCATCACCGACGCCGTGGCCGAGGTGATGGAAGCGGTCTTGCGCCCGTTGCTGAGCGTCCCCTTCGGTGAGTACATCCTCCTAGCCCTCGTGATCGGCGTGGCGGCGGCGCTGATGTGGTGGCTGGCGTCGCGTCGCAGCCGCTCAGCGGTGATCGACGGGGACCGCTCCGCTCTGGTCGACATCGGTCTGGACCCAGACGGACTCGATCGCCTGGCCGCCAAAGCCGAGTCCGACGGTGACTGGGCGTTGGTCGTCCGCTACCGGTACCAGGCCGGGCTTCTCCGCTTGGTGCGAGCCGATCGGCTGGTTTTGAGACCCGACACCACCGCGGAGGGAGCCGCAGGTCAGGTCGGGCACCCCGTCATGGACCAGCTCACGGTGGACTTCGAGGAGATCACCTACGGGGGACGCCCCGCCACCTCCGAGGATGGTGAACGGGCCAAGCTCCGGTGGGCGGAGCTGATCGGGACCAGGACCCCACGGTGAACGCTCGCGAGTGGTGGAACGCCCTGACCCTGACCCAACGGGTCGTGATCTCGTTCATCGGGGCAGTGGTCGCCCTGAACGTGGCCTTGATGGGCGTGCGCAGCGCCATCGGAGGGGGCAACCCGGGAGGACCGGTTTCGTCGTCGCTCAGCACCGGTGGATCCGGTCTCGAAGCCTTCGCCGATCTAGCCCGACAGTCGGGCCACGACGTGGTGCGCCTAACCGAGGCGGTAGGTCAGGACGATCTGCCCGCCGGGTCCACGGTGGTGGTGGCCGATCCCCGAGAGATGGACGAAGCCCAGGCCCGGGCCATCCTCGAAGCCGCGGGTCGAGGTGGCCGGTTGGTGTTGGCGGGTCCGGCGACGGCCCCGCTGCTGGCCGCGGTGGCTGGGCCGGAGCTATCGGTCGAGCAGGTAGACCCCCAGAACCCCCTAGCTGTGAGCGTCGAGGACGCGGTAGAGGGAGACGTGGGGGGAAGCGTCACCGGTCGGGCCCGGTCGATGGCCGGTGATGGCGGAACCAGGTGGCAGGGGCTGGAAGGTCACCGGGTTCACGTGGCCGACGACGACGGCCGACCCGTGTTGGTGTCGATCCCGCTGGGCCGAGGTGAGGTGGTGGCGTTGGCCGACGCCGATCCACTCCACAACCGCAACCTGGCGAAGGCCGACAACGCTGCTCTGGCCCTGGGGCTGGCCGGCGAACCAGGTGGGGTGCTGGTGTTCGTGGAGTCGGTACATGGTTTCGCCGCAAGTGGAACCGGTGCAGTTCCGGCCCACTGGCGGTGGGTGGCCGCCGGGTTGGCGGGCGCCTTCGTCGTCGGGCTGTGGTGGGCCGGTGTTCGCTTCGGCCCACCCGAACCAGACCGTCGAGCCCTGCGTCCGCCCCGTCTGGACCACGTTCGGGCTGTGGCCGCCGACCTGGATCGTGTCGCACCCCACCCGGCCGAGACGGTGGCTCCCCTGATGTTGGCCAATCGTCGTCACCTGACCGAGGCGCTGGGAATCCCTCCCGACGCGTCGGACACGGTGGTCGCCGCCAGCGCCGAGGCAGCCGGGATCGACCCGGCCACCATCGCCACCGTCGTAGAGGCGCCGGCCGACCTGCATACCGCTCTGGCGGTGGGTGAACTGGCAGTCGCGAACCGTCGCGCCGAACTGGTCTCGATCCCCGCCGCGACCGTCAAGCCGGTACGGTCACGCGTCCTCAGCCTTGGGAGGCGAGCCGATAGGTGAGCCGACCCATCAGTACGGCATGGTTAAACCGAGGCGAAGCCTCGGTCTGAATACCCTCGCAGCTACGAAGGCTGGACCTATCCCGCTAGGACCCTTAGGAGGCGAGCCGATAGGTGAGCCGACCTATAAGTACGGCATGGTTAAACCGAGGCGGAGCCTCGGTCTGATAAACCTCGCAGCGACGACGACCGGACCTATCCGCTCGGGTCCTTAGGAGCAGTTGCCTTGTCCGATCCGACAGCCCCGATCCCGACGCCGGTCCCAGCAGCGGTGCCACCAGCCGACGGGGTGCTGCGTACCCTAAGGACGCGCCTGCACGCCGAGGTCTCCAAGGTGGTGATCGGTCAGGACGAGGCGCTCGACACCCTCCTGGTGGCGTTGGCGGTCGGTGGACACGTCCTGCTCGAAGGCGTGCCGGGTACGGCTAAGACGTTGCTGGCATCCACGTTCTCTCGGGCCCTGGGTCTCGAGTTCCGGCGGGCTCAGTTCACTCCCGACCTGTTGCCGTCGGACCTCACCGGGAACCTCACCCTTAGAGACCGCGAGCTCGTGTTCCGACCCGGCCCGGTGTTCACCAACGTCCTGTTGGCCGATGAGATCAACCGCACGCCGCCCAAGACGCAGGCCGCACTCCTGGAAGCAATGCAGGAAGGCCAGGTGTCGATCGACGGTACCGCCCACCCACTACCTCAGCCGTTCCTGGTGATCGCCACCCAGAACCCGCTGGAGTACGAAGGCACCTACCCGCTTCCCGAGGCTCAGCTCGACCGGTTCCTGGTCAAGGTCCTGGTCGACTATCCCAGCGCCGACCAGGAGAAGGCTCTGCTCGGATTGGGCCGCAAGGGTCTGGTACCGACCGGGACCGCGGACGTGCAACGCGTGGTGGATGCCGGCGATGTGATGGCGGCTCGGGCCGAGGTGGACTCCACCGCCGTCACCGACGAGGTCGCCGGCTACGTGACGGCCCTCATCCGCCAGACCCGAGCCCTGCCCAGTGTGGCGGTGGGCGCCAGTCCTCGGGCCGCGGTGCACCTGCTGGTGGCGGCCAAGGCGTCGGCTCGACTGTGGGGTCGTCACTATGTGATCCCCGACGATGTGATCCGGGTGGCGCCCGGAGTGTTGCGTCATCGACTGGTGCTTCGCCCCGAGGCCGAACTCGACCGGCTGACCGCCGACGCGGCGGTGGCCAACGCAATCTCGGCCGTCCCAGTACCGCGCTGATCGGTTGGCGTCATGCCTATGAGCCCCACCGGTCGAACCGTGGCCCTTCTGGCGTTGGTGGCCATGGCCGCGCTGGTGGTGCCGGTGCCGGTGGCGGGGGCGGCATTCGCCCTGGTGCTGGTCGGTCTGGTGGTCGACAGCTGGTGGGTTCGTAAGCCTCCCGCCGTCGAGCGCAGCCTTGCTTCGGAGGTGGTCAGGGGGGTGGCTGTTCCGTTCCTGGTCGAGGTCGAGTCCCGGCCGGCGGTACGGGTGGATGTCCGCCAACCTCAGACCGCCGATGTTCGGGTGACCCCGGCCGAAGCGCTGGGGGCGATCCGGGGAGAGATGGTGGTCACCGCCCGGGGGGAGCATTCGATCGGTCCGGTCGTGACCCGCAGCACCGGCCCGCTGCGTCTGGGGCGATGGCGCCACTTCGCCGCCGGAGACGCCGTCATCCACAGTCATGCCGACCTGCCCGGGGCCCGTCGGATGGCGGCGACGGTACGTCAGGGCACCTTCCGGGATCCGGGCATGCGCCGTGGTCCTTTGGGGCTGGGCACCGACTTCGAGACCATCCGGGAGTACACGCCCGACGACGACATCCGCCACCTCAACTGGCGAGCCAGCGAACGTACCGGTCGGCCGATGGTCAACCAGTACCGCGAAGACACCGAACGGGACCTGTGGTGCCTGGTGGACACGGGCCGCCTCCTGTCGTCTCCGGTCGGTGACCGCACTCGCCTGGATGTGGCCCTCGACGCCATGGCCGCGGTGGCGGCGGTGGCCGATGCCGTCGGAGACCGGGTTGGGGCGGTCGTGTTCGACAGCGAGGTGCACCGAGTGGTGCGTCCGAGACGTTCCAATGCGTCAGGGCTCACCCGGTTGCTCGATGACCTTCAACCCCGAGTGGTGGACAGTGATTACCAAGCAGGTTTCGCCCGGGTGGGTGAAGCCAAGCGGGCTCTTGTGATCGTCTTCACCGATCTGGCCGATGCTGCCGCCGCCCGTCCGCTGTTGGCAGCGGTGCCGGTGCTCGTACGCCGCCACGCCGTCTTGGTGGCCAGCGTGAACGATCCTGATCTGGAGGCGACG
>WBZX01000183.1_pt1 | contig 59573 bp, 62 predicted proteins | sample 5204211 | NCBI WGS metagenome assembly WBZX01 (sample SAMN12344362, study PRJNA552823) | activated sludge metagenome | biome: Activated sludge suspended growth; feature: Nitrification reactor; material: Wastewater; isolation source: activated sludge from nitrification reactor of wastewater...
CGGCTCACTGGAATCCGCTGCTCAATCTCGGAGCGCTGGGGTTCTTCTTCTACTGGATCGTGACCGCGACCGGCATCTATACCTACATTTTCTTCGACACCTCGGTGCGCGGTGCCTACGCCTCGGTCGAGTACATGACGCATGACCAGTGGTACGTCGCCGGCATCATGCGTAGCCTGCACCGCTATGCTTCGGACGGGCTCGTGGCGGTGATGCTGCTGCACCTGCTCCGCGAGTTCTCGCTAGATCGTTATCGGGGGGTGCGCTGGTTCAGCTGGATCACCGGCATTCCCGTGCTCATCATGGTCTATCTGGCGGGGATCTCCGGGTACTGGCTCGTGTGGGACAAGCTGGCCCAGTACGTGGCCATCGTCTCCACCGAATGGCTCGACAAACCGGGCGTGTTCGGCGAGTCGATTGCCCGCAACTTCCTTCACCCGGGAATGGTTGAGGATCGCTTCTTCACCTTGATGATCTTCCTGCACATAGCAATTCCCCTGATTGCGTTGGTGGTGATGTGGATGCACCTGCAGCGGGTCACCAAACCGCGCATCAACCCTCCGCGCGGGCTCGCTTATGGCGTCCTCATCTCGATGACGGTGCTGTCCCTGGTCCATCCTGCGCTCAGCCAGGGGCCAGCCAATCTCACCGAGGCTCTGCCCGACGTCGGTCTCGACTGGTTCTATCTCGGGCTCTATCCGCTGCTGGATCATTGGCCGGGAACGGCGACTTGGACGGCGGCGGCTGTCTTCATCGTCGTCACGAGCGCGCTGCCGTGGCTGCCGCCGATGCGCACCGTTCGCACGGCTGCGGTCGATCTGCCCAACTGCAACGGCTGCATCCGCTGCTTCAACGACTGCCCCTATAACGCCATCACCATGGTTCCGCGGACCGACGGTCTGCCCTTCGAAAGCCAGCCGGCGGTGAACGCGTCGCTTTGCACGGGCTGCGGGATCTGCGCGGGCGCCTGTCCCACGGCCATGCCGTTCCGACGGGCGAGCGAGCTGGTGGCCGGTATCGATGTTCCGGATCTCACGATCGCCGATCTGAGGACGCGCGTGCACGAGGCCGGTGCCGCCCTCGAGGGCAGCCCCCGTATCCTCGTCTTCGGATGCGATCCGGGTGCACCACTCGCCGGCGTCGCGAGCAGCAGCGTTGGAGTCATCGGCGTACGCTGTGTCGGGCAGGTACCGCCGTCGCTTATAGACTACGTGCTATCGAAGAACCTGGCCGACGGTGTCATGCTGGCCGGGTGCAGCGAGAACAATTGCTTCTACCGCTTCGGCGCCAAGTGGACCGGCGAGCGAATTGCACGTACGCGCGATCCGCAACTGCGGGCTCGCGTTCCATCCGAGCGCCTCACCGTATCGTGGGCCGGCGTCACCGGCAGCAGCCGTGTCGGAAAGGACGTCGAGGCGTTCGCCGCCGCGTTGGCCCGTCTTGATACTCCGCGGCAGCAACAGGATCTCCCTGGCGGCTCCAAGGGAACGGAGGCGGCCCATGCCTAGCCTCCTGCAATTGATCGGCCAGACCGTATTCTACACGATTGTGTGCGCCGTCATCGGCGTTCTCGCCACTTGGCCGCGGCTCCCGCTCGTGCCGCCCGGAGCGGCCGAGATCAAGCTGAGCCTCGCCCACAGCGCCGACCGCAAGGTCGAATGCCGTCGGCTGAGCCCGCAGGAGATTGCGAAGCTGCCGCCTTCGGAGCGTCGCCCCAACACGTGCGGGCGCGAGCGCGTGCCCATGCACGTCCAGCTCGTGATCGACGGCAAGCGCCTCTACGACGCTACGGTCGAGCCGCTCGGATTGACAAAGGACGGCCCGGCCCGGGTGTACGAGAAGTTCATCGTGCCCGCTGGCCAACACACCGTCATCGCGCGCCTGAAGGACAAGCCGGACGCTCTGAAGTTCGACTACGAGAAGGAGATCGTTGTGCATCTCAAGCCGAACGCCAGCATGGCCGTGGACTTCAAGGCCGACCTGGGTGGCTTCATCTTCTATCAATGAGGTCCACGATGGCTTTGATCGACTGGCGGAAGGAGTTCGAGACCGGCATCGCCGAGGTGGACTACGAGCACAAGGAGCTGGTCGCTCTGATCAACCGCCTGCACGAGGGCATCGGCTCGCGTGCCAGCCAGGAGGCCATCAGCGGCTTTCTGAGCGAGGTGTTCGGCAAGATCTCAGCGCACTTCGCACTGGAGGAGACGGTGATGCGCAAGCACGGTTACGACCAGTATGCGGAGCACAAGGCCGATCACGAGAAGCTGCTCGACGACCTCCGCGACATCATGGACGCCTATGACGCCCGAGCCTCGGTTGATTACGAGGCCGCGCTGAGCAGTGCGGTCCGGGATTGGTTCGTCAATCACTTCAAAACCAAGGATGCGCGCTTGCACCGCCTTCTCGGCGTGTGAGCGGCATCGAAAGCGGGGCATGTCCCTGCCATGAGCGGAACAAGGAAAGGGTAAGGCTCACGGAGATCGAACACAGCCATGTCGCTCGAGCGGAAGCAAAAGGACTTCCTCAAGCAGCACCCGATGTTCAATACGCTAGGCGCGGCGTCTTTCGGCACTCTTATTGAGGCGGCTGAGCTCCGCACCGAGGCGGCGCGCACGGTGCTGTTTTGGGAAGGTGAGAGATCGGCCGTCTGCTACGTCCTGCTCGAAGGGCTCGTGGAGCTCTTTGCGAAAGCCGGCAGCCGTAAGGTCAGCGTCGATCTGCTCGGACCTCCTGCGATGTTCCCGCTCTCAAATGTGTTCGGCCAGCCCAATCCGGTGGTGTCGGCTCGTACGATCCGTACATCGGACCTCATTGTAATTCCCAGCCGAGTGCTGCGCGGCTTGGCGCTCGGCGACTCGGCGTTCAGCACGCGCGTCGCCGCGGAGATTTCGGCGACGTGCGATCAAGTAATGAAGCAATTTAGTAGTCACAATCTTATGTACGGGGTCGAGCGCGTCGCCTCTTATCTCCTGGCTGAGAACAGGCGTCAGGGGGACATTGGCGTTGTGAGGCTGGCAACTCGTAAGAGCATGCTAGCCTCCTCCCTGGGCCTGGCTCCCGAAAGTCTCTCGCGCGCTCTGGCTATGCTGCGGAAATGCGCCATCGAGGTGAATGGGAACGAGATCCGCCTCATTGACCTCGAGCAGCTCGCAAAGGTGGCTGGGCAAAAGCAGGGGCTAGGAGGCATGCCCGTGCTGAAGCGATCGAAAGCAAGGTCGGATCAGTCGGCCCCCGAATAAGCCGCGGCGCGGGTAGCCAGCGACGCCTGAAATGGGCTCGACCGTCAATCACTCCCGTTCGACCTCGCAGGAGGAACGAGTGGCCTCGGGTCGTTGGACAGCGCTTGTCCCGCCGCTCTAACGGTAGAGGCGCCGGGAATTGAGGTGCCTTCCAATATCCTTGAGCCTGTAATATAGCAGTGGTGCGCATCGGCACGAGAACAGCTTTGGGGCGGACAGCGGACTGCCGTCCACGCGAAAATCGCCGTCGCGCCGGGTCCATCGCAGCATTTGCTGATCGCCTTGCGAAGTTTCGGCGTGGCGGTCACAGCACACCGCCACGGACCGTCCCTTCTCGACCTATGACGCTGTTGTGCAGATGCTATGGGGCGAGCGGCGAGGGTTATGATCCATCGACGCGGGGTCGAACCGATCGGTGGAGCGACACCATGCAGAAACCCAAAGCCTTGCAATCCAAGCGTCCACAGCGGCGGCGCAAGCCGAATGACCTTAGCCGCTGTCTGGTTCCTCTCGTCGCCGACGAGACGTTGATCGCGGTGGTGGAACTGAGCTTGGCGAATTGGCTCATCGCAGGAGTGGTTCCGGGAGTCGAGCGGCAGCCGTTGAAGAAGCTGAAGCCTGAGCCGGATCGACTGCTTGAGCTATTGCAACGCTGGCGCAGCGAGGCGGAGCGCTTGGGGCGTCGGATCACTCGCATTGCCATTGCCTATGAGGCTGGCCGAGACGGCTTCTGGCTGGCGCGTACTTTCAAGGCACATGGCATTGAAGTTCATGTCATCCATCCCGCCAGTGTCGCGGTGTCACGCGAGCACCGCCGCGCCAAGACGGATCGGCTCGATACGGAGCTGTTGAAGCGAGCCTTCATCGGTTGGCTGCGCGGCGAGCGGGATCATTGCAGGATGGTGGCCATTCCCACGTTCCAGGAGGAGGATGCCAAGCGGCCGAGCCGCGAGCGCGAATGCCTGATTGGCGAGCAGAGCCGTCTCATCAATCGCATGAAGTCGACGCTGGTCCGCCTCGGTATCCGCGAGTTCAACCCCAAGCTGAAGAGCGCACTGCAGCGTCTGGAGGATCTACGCACGCCGGAGGGCGAGGCGCTTCCGCCCAACACTCTAGCTGAGCTCAGGCGCGACCTGGAGCGCCGGGCGTTCATCTGCGATCAGATCGCAAAAATCGAAGCGGAGCGCATCGCAAGCCTGAAGCGTGCACCGAATGCGGAAGCAAGCATCATGGTGCGCCTGCTCTCGCAGGTCATCGGGATCGGACTCGAGACCGCAGATCTGCTGGTGCACGAGATCCTGCTGCGCTCGATGCGCGACCGCCGTGCCGTGGGGCGGTACGCCGGGCTAACGGGATCACCACAGCAGAGCGGGTCGCTCAACAGAGAGAAAGGGCTCGCCAGATCTGGCAATCCGCGTGTCCGTCACACCATGGTGCAATTGGCCTGGCGGTTCCTACGGCACCAAAAGGACAGCGCCCTGGCTCGATGGTTCCATCAACGAACGCAAAATGCACCGCGCACCCGCAAGACCATGATCGTCGCTTTGGCGCGTAAGCTGCTCGTTGCTTTGTGGCGGTTGGTCAATGAAGGGATCGTGCCAGAGGGTGTCATCATGCGCGCAGCCTGAGCGGCCGCACCCAGGACATTCCATCCAGTTTCGGCCCGATCCGCTCGTTACGTGGATCGCCGATGACGGTTCGAGGTGGCGGGGATCCGAAGAAACCATGGCTCTCATGCCGTTGTGCAGATTGGGCCCGCCGCCTCGGAGCTTCGCAGTCGATGCGCATGTGTGCATCATGGTTCGGGTCTAAGAGACCCACCGAATACAAGGTTGCCGGCGCGAACTTCTCGCCGCAATGCGGGCTCCCCTCGATACCGTGATCCAGTCCACATTGAGCTTCGTGCACGGAGCTGACCAACAACGAGGAATCAATCGACCCGACACGACCACCATGCCGTCGTGCTCGCCGATGTAAAGGCCGAGCCTTCGGTGGCCGCCACGCGGCCAGCCTTGACATCGTCTGTGCGCGTCGGCCGCGACAACTCGCGGTCGGGGCGAAAGAAAGCCTGCGGCGCGGTCGAACAAAAGAAATGTGGGTTGGCCGTGGATGGGCGCAGGCTTGGCCTTCGCGAACAACTGCCGAATATCGCGCTTTCTGGGAGGTCAGCAAAATCGAGCCTTGACAATCAAAGCCCCATACAAGGTTTCTCGGACGCCGGCCATGACGGGCTGGCCGCGCGCACGGGCCGGCGTCGGAGAAGCGCCAAGGCACGAAGTCGCGGGAGGGGGAGCGCCGTCGGTGCAGCTGGCTCTATGGGGATTGTGACGGAGCGGTGCCGGTAGGCGAGTGGCGTCGTCGGCGGTTCGGCAGCGGCGAACGCGTCGTGATGCTCGCGGGAGACGGTCGCGAGCGTGGCCCGAGGGGGCTCGACGCCGGTCGTGATCGGGCTGAAGGTTTCGGTGGCCGTGGCAGGGCTCGCACGTTCCCATCGCCGGCCAGGGTCCAGCATCGACGCGCAGCAATCCCGGATAGCGCCGAGCACGCCGTCATGATGTGTCGATCCTGATGATGGTCGGCGTCGTGCGCATGCTCGGCTGGCACCCCCGGGCGAATACCTCGACGACGAGCATGCGGCCGCCGCAGCAAGGGCATGGCGCGGCATGGACGCGCGCATCGGTGGGCTCGGCCGTGGCGGCGGTCTCCCCTTCAGGTTCGGTCGATGCCACGCCGAGCAGCTCGCGGGCGCGGGCAATATTGGCGGCGCGGTTGCCGTTGGCGAGCAGGCCGTAATGGCGGATGCGGTGGAACCCCTTGGGCAGCACGTGCAGGAGGAAGCGCCGGATGAACTCGAACGGGGTGAGCGTTATCGTCTTCCAGCGCGCCAGCCCATCCTCGCGATAGTCCTTCCAGCGGAACGAGACGCCATTGTCGTCGGCGGCGACGAGCCGGCGGTTCGAGATCGCCACACGGTGCGTGTAGATCCTATGAGGCGAGCGGCGGCGAGGGAGTTGCAAGCATCGTCGGTGTCTCAATCCAACGATGGAGCATCCGGTGCCGAAGTCGAAGTCGAAGTCGAAGGGTCAATCAACTCACCGCCGCTCGGGCCAGCGTCAGCCGAATGATCTTGGCCGATCCCTTGCCGCATTCAAGCCCGATACCACGCTTGTCGCCGTGATCGAGATGAGCGCTCAGAGCTGGCTCGTTGCAGGTCTTGTGCCGTGCGTCGAGCGCCAGCCGCTCAAGAAGCTCAAGCCCGAGGCGCAGATGTTGCTCGCTCTGCTCGAGCGCTGGCAGCGCGAGGCGGTGCGCGCCGGCTGTGCCGTGACGCGGATCGCGGTGGCCTATGAGGCCGGCCGCGACGGCTTCTGGCTGGCGCGCTGGCTCATGGCGCGCGGCATCGAGGTGCACGTCATCCACGCCGCCTCGGTTGCGGTCTCGCGCGAGCACCGGCGTGCCAAGACCGATCGGCTCGACACGGAGTTGCTCAAACGCGCGTTTCTCGGTTGGCTAAGGGGCGAGCGCGAGCATTGCAAGATGGTGGCCATTCCGAGTGCCGCCGAGGAGGATGCCCGGCGTCCCGGTCGCGAGCGGGCGACGCTCGTCGGCGAGGCGACGCGGCTCACCAACCGGGTGAAATCGGCGCTGGCCCGGATCGGCATTCGGGGCTTCAATGTGAAGCTCAAGGGCGCCGCCGAGAAGCTCGCATTATTGTCCATGCCGGGTGGCGAGCCGGTGCCGCCCAATACGCTGGCCGAGATGCAGCGGGATCTCGCCCGGCGAGATCTGGTGCGTGCGCAAATCCGCGACATCGAGACGGCGCGGCTCGAGCGTGTCGCCAAGGCACCGGCGACGAGAGCCAACGTGATGCTGCTCCTCCTGGCCCGTGTCATCGGCGTCGGGATCGAGACGGCGGACTCGCTCGTAAATGAGATCCTGTCCCGCAATTTGCGCGATCGGCGCGCCGTGGCCCGCTACGGCGGGCTGACGGGATCCCCCGATCGGAGCGGTAGCATCGATCGTGAGAAGGGACTGGCGCGTGCCGGCAACAAGCGCGTGCGGCATGTGATGATCGAGCTGGCCTGGCGGTTCGTGCGCTACCAGCCGGAGAGCGCCCTCGTGAAATGGTTCCATACCCGCACGGCCAGCTCGCGCGGCTTGCGCAAGTCATTGATCGTGGCGCTCGCCCGCAAGCTGCTGATAGCCATGTGGCGGCTCGTGCACGATGGCGTTGTTCCTCAAGGGGTGGCCATGCGTGAGGCCTGATCAAGAAAAACCGTAAAACCATTCAAGATCGCCTCACCTGCAAAAAGGAGCCTTTGAGCGAAAATGATGCGGCGGAAATGCCGCTGACATTCGAGGTGGCGGTCGCCCGGTGTCCCGCATGGCTTTGATGCCGTCTTGTAGAATGGGCCCGCCGCCTCGGAGCCTGCCGCCGATGCGCATCCATGCATCATGGGTTCCGGACACTGTGCCGGCCGAATACAAGGATGCGGCGTCACGTATCGACGCTGCACACGCGGCTCCCCTCGAATGTCACGCGCGCTCGCCCCGGCAAGTCCATCGTGCCGCCCTGCTCGAGGCCGTCAAGATGCGGCCTGGAAACGTCGGCGCACGCGGATGACCGCAGCGACGGCCGATCTTGACCGCCCCTGTGCGCGTCGGCGATCGAAATGTGTGGCCGGGATGAGGAAAGCTCCGCCGGGGCCGAACCAGGAAATGGGTGGAAAGCGCGTGAAGTGCGGTGAAGGAAGGAAAGTGGTGCTTGCGGCCACCTCGGCGCTTGACTTCCGGGGCCTCATACAAGCGGGAGAGGTAGCGCAGGACGGCTTCGGGGCCCGCGAACGGCGCCTTGAAGTAGACCACCCACTTGACGTGGCGCAGCGGGCCGAGCAAGCGCTTGAAGGCGGCCCTGTCGGCGAGCCCGGCGTGCGTGTTGAAGAACCGGAGCCGGCCGACCTCGTGCGCGTCCATGAGCATGGCCAGCATCTTGGCCCTGAACAGACGCGCCAGCACGTTGACGTGCACGAGGAAGTTGGAGCGCGCCGATATCCAGCGCGATCCGTCCGGTGCCAGCCCGCCACCCGGAACGATCATGTGCACATGCGGGTGGTGCGTCATGGCCGAGCCCCAGGTGTGGAGCACGGCGGTGGTGCCGATCTTCGCGCCGAGGCGTTTCTCATCGGCGGCGATCGACAGCGTGGTCTCCGCCGCCGCCTTCATCAGCAGGTCTTAGACCACGCGCTTGTTCTGCCAGGCGACGTCGCGCAGCCCGGCGGGCAGCGGCGCACCGGGCCAGCGTGTCCGTTGTGCGAGACATCGCGTCGATGCCAACCGTTTGGACCCGAGACGACGGATCTTGGCCGTCGAGAGCAGTGCCGTGGCTGTGCGCAGAGACGATCCGCCATCGACCGACGCAACGCGTCATCACTTCACAGCGGCGCTCGTCTCCAGCCTGCCGTCGCGCAGGCTGAAAATGCGATCGAAGCGATTGAATATCTTCTCGTCGTGGGTCACGGCGATGATCGCGGCGTCCTGCTCGACAGCGACCTTGCGCATCAGGTCCATGACGATGCCGGCGCGCTTGGAATCGAGGGCGGCCGTCGGCTCGTCGGCGAGGATGATGCGCGGGCTGTTGGCCAATGCACGGGCGATGGCGACGCGCTGCGCCTCGCCGCCCGACAGCTTGGCAGGCATGGCATTGCGACGATGCCCGACCTCCAGGTAGTGGAGCAATTCGAGGGCCCGCGTCCGCGCCGCCGCCGCATCCACCCCGGCCAGCCGGAGCACGAGCGCCACGTTGTCGGTCGCATCGAGGAATGGAATGAGATTGTGGAACTGGAATATGAATCCGATCTTGTCGAGCCTCAATTGCCTGAGATCCGGTCGCAACCAGTGGCCGTTTTCGAGCACCGCCTCGCCGTCGAGCCGCATCGATCCCGACGACGGATCGAGAATGCAGCCGATGACGTTGAGCAGCGTCGTCTTCCCGGAGCCGGATGGTCCGAGCAGCGCGACGACCTGGCCCGGATGGATATCGAGCGAGACGTCGCGCAAGGCATCGACGCGGGTCTCGCCTTCGCCGAAGTGCTTCGAGACGTGCTCGAGGCGAACGAGCGGCTGACTTGTCGACGCTTCCGCCATCTCAGCCCCCGAGCGCCGTCGCCGGGTCGACACGAAGCGCGGCCCGCACGCCGAGGCCGCTGGAGACCAGACACACCGCAAACACGACGAGGCCGAGGATCACGACGTTGTCGGGCTCGAGCACGACGCGGCGCGGAAAATAGTCCTTAATGCTGACGATGAGCGTGGCGCCGATGGCGAAACCGATAAGCCCGAGCGCCAGGGCCTGCTGTACGATCATGCCGATGATAGTCCCGTCGGGAGCGCCGATCAGCTTCAAGGTGGCGATCTGCTTCAGCTTCTCCATGGTCATCGTGTAGATGATGAGAGCGATGATCACCGCCGAGACGATGAGCAGGAGCGAGGTGAAGAGACCGATCTGGCGGCGTGCGCGATCGACCAGGGACATCGTCAGGATCTGCTCCTGCTTTTCCTGCGTGATCGCCGACAGATGCTTCCAGCGACGGACCGCCTCGGCGACGGCGTCCGCCGACACTTTGGGGTGCAGGCGCGCGACGACGGCGTTGACCGTGTCCCGGCTGGCACCGATCGCGCCGCGCGCCAGCTGAACGCGCGCGGCCGGCGGCGCGAGATCAAACTGCAGCTTCTGGGCATCGGACAGGGTGATGTAGATCACCGGATCGCCGCCGGTGGCGACCTGATGGCGGGTCAGTCCGACGACGGTGAAGACGTTGCGGCCGAAATGGACGCGATCGCCGAGCGTCAGTCCCGTGCTGCGGTCCGCAATCATCTCGTAGTGGCTGCGGGCGATTTCACGCCCGGCGATGATCTCCGGCGGCCCACCCGGCCGGGTCGGCTCGTAGCCGATGACGTAGAGCCTGAGCTTGCCCCTCATGTGCTCGGTCTCGACGGTCTGGTAGGTAATGCTCCCGGCAGACTGGACACCGGCCATGCGCGCGATCGCCTCTCGAATATCGCCAGGAACGCGCGAGGCCTCGGCAAAGGGTCCGCGCGTATTGGCCTCGACGACCCACAGATCGACGGCCGGTGCGCGCGCAATGGTCAGGGCCTCGACGACCAGGCCGCGATAGATTCCGATCATCGCCAGCACCACGCCGAGCAGGAGCCCCAACCCGACGCACGTGAGAAGGAAACGGCCGAGACTATGTCTGATGTCGCGATAGGCGAGGTTCATGGCTTTCCGCCCTCGCTGATACGCGCCGCGCGTCTGTCGCGAAAGCCAGCCTCCACCCGCGTCGCCACGTGCGCCCCCTCCGGCAAGCCGGCGACGATCTCGATGCGCGAGTCTTCCGTGCGATGGCGCAGCTCGACGACGCGCCGGCGCAGGCGGCCGTTCTCGACCGTCCACACCGTCCCCTCGCGTCCATCGTACCCGTGCACGGCCGCTTCCGGGACGAGCAGCGCCTTCTCGAGCGCGGCGACCAAGATCAGGAACTCCACCTGCTCGCCGAGAAAAACGCTGGCGGGCGGATTGTCGCCCTTGATGAAGACCCGCCGCTCCTCGGTGACGCGATCGCTCTCGAGTCCGATGCGCACGACCTTGCCGGTGAACTTTTCCTGCGGCCGCGAGCGCAGCCGAGCTTCGACCAGCTGGCCTTCCGAAATATAGCCGGCGCGTGCTTCGTCGACGTAGGCGAGGCCCCAGTAGGAACCGGCCGCCACAAGCGTGAAGATCGGGTCGCCCGCCTTGACGACCGTCCCGAGCTCCTTGTGGCGTTCGATGACGATGGCATCATAGGGCGCCACGAGGGTGCGATGCTTCAGCAGCGTCTCCTCGTACTGCAGCTGCGCCTCGGCGTCGCTGAGCTGAGCCTTGGCGCTGGCGATCTCGCTCGCCGCGACGACGACATCGGCCCTGGCGACGGCCTCGTCGCGAGCCGCCTCCTCGGCCGTCTGCTCGGAGACGACGCTGCGCCCGACGAGCGCCTGCTTGCGCCGGTTTGCCTCCTGCCGCTGCGCCAGCACGGCGCGCGCCTTCTCCAGGTTGGCGTCCGCCCGTCTGATGCCGACGCTGGCGATCTCGCGAGCCGCACGCGCCTTGGCGGTCTTGGCCTCCTGCTCTCCGAGGCTGAGACGGGCAAGCACCTGACCTTTGCTCACCCGGTCGCCATGATCGGCGTCCAGCTCAGCCATTGTGGCGCCGACCTCGAAGCCGATCTTGGACATGACGCGCGCCTCGACGGTGCCCAGTCCGAACACGCGAACGGGGACATTGTTCTCGACGCGCGCGACCTCGACACTCACGGGACGATTGTTGGCGGCGACGATACCCGCCACAGCCATGGCGGCAAGTGCGACGCCTGCCAGTGCGTAGCGTACGCTCGACCGGCGCATCAGTCGCTTCACCGTCGAGGGCGGCAGCGCTGCCCCGTCTCCAGACTTCGTCTCCCCTGAGGTAGGTCTTGTCGCTGACGCGGTCATGCTCGCCGAGCCCCCTTCGCTTCGATTTCGACCCGTGCCCCGGCGAGGCCGGCCGGTCGTTGCGAGCCGGCCGTTGCAGTCTTGCAGGTTGCCACGGCTGCCGTTGACATCACGCACCTCACTCTTTGTTGCCAAGTCGCGACCTCTTGCCGGTCGTACCGCGCCTGCTGCGATCGCACGGGGTGGCTCCCGCCGACCGCACCACTCCGCGCAGATAGATATCGAAGACGGCGCCGGAATCATTCCGCGCGGACACGATGTTCCCCGACAACATCGACTGCATGACGAGGCCCTGAATCATTCCGATGAACAGGATTGCCGCAGCCCGGCAATCGGTCTCCCCGGCAACCTCTCCGAGTTGCTTCGCTTCCTCCAGCCTCACCGTCAGCCGCTCCGCGTAACGCCTCATGAGACCGCAAGCCACCTTCTTTGCTGCCGTCGCCTCGGCGCGCTGGAGCTCGCCGAACATCATCCTCGGCACCCCTGGATGCTCGATGACGAAATCGATGTGGCTATCGAACACGGCTCGAAGGGCGCCGAGGGGCGATGATTGAGACGACGCGGCGCGATCGACACGATCGAGCAGACGCGCGGCCACCCAATCCATTACCGTCTCCCAGATGGCGTCCTTGCTTGGAAAGTGGCGAAAAAGGGCCCCCTGCGTCACGCTCATGTGCTCGGCGATGGCCGCCGTTGTGATATCGCTCGGGTTCTGTGTTCCGGCGAGTTCCACGACGGCTTCCACGGTGCGCTGGCGACGCTCATCGGCGGGAAGGTGCTTGGTCTGCATCCTCGACCTCACAACAAGTTAGATAGTAACTAATTACTATCTTATTAATCCCGCGGCGTCAAATATGGCTGCTCAGCCTGCGTCGCGTGGCGGTTTCGCCGCGCGCAAATGATGCACTCAGTTCGGGATCGCAATGAACAGAACCGGGATGTCAACGTCTGGACAGAAGAACATTGTCTCTGACAATCACTTGCCGCCCTGCGACATCGAGAGGTGTCCGGACGTCGCGATGCCGTGGGAGAAAAACGCGGAGTGGTATTGAACGAGCGCGGCTCCGGCCTCGAGCCGACGCGCGATGCACTCCTGTGTGGAGACGCCACCGACGGAAACGATTTCGCCACACGGCACATAATCCCGCACGGCCTTCAGGCGGTCGAGGTCGGGCGTCACGAGCACGACGCCTTCGAAAGCAAGGCTCCGCGCTGCGACGAGAGCGGCCGGCATCGCGTCGCCGGCATTGCCGCCGGAAATCTTGATCAACAATGGACGCATCTGGCCCGCTCTTGCCGCGAGCCGGTTCTGCACGCTCCTCAGCCGCGCCAGAAGATCGTCGACACCTGGGGTGTCGCCGGTACGTCCGGCACGAGGCGAGGAGAGATTTGCGACGAGAAAATCCGCGTCATGCCAGGCAGCGGCCATGACCGCCGCGTAGTCTTCGATGACATTCTCGTCGAGACCCGGCATGGAGCTGCCGAAGTTGATACCGACGCGGAAGTCAGCTGGAATAATTGAACGATCGACGCACAGGTCGCTTGGTCTCGTTACTGTGCCGATCTCGACGTGCCCCAGCTTGAGGGCCATCAATCCGGCAAGCTCGATTCCCGTACGAGCGATGCCGGCAGCAAGCCCGATACGGTGGGCGAACGGCAACCCAAAGACCATGGCCCCCTTCGATGCGTCTCTGGCGCGCAATCGCTCGTCGAGCATCATCCCCTCCGTCTGCGAAAATCATTCATGAATGTGATCAGTGCGTCGACGGCTGCGTCACAAATTCCGTTGTAGACCGACGCGCGCAGGCCGCCGACGGCGGGATGGCCTGCGAGGTGCAGCAGGCCTTGTGACGCCGCTTCGTCGAGAAACGCAGCTTCGAGCGCCGAGTTCGCGAGGTGGAAGCGGACACTCACGCTCGAGCGATCGGCGGCGGTCGCGGGCGACGAATAGAAGCTGTCGCTGTCGATGACCTGGTATAATCGCGAGCTTCGCGATCGGTTGCGAGATGCGGCGGCATCGACGCCACCGTTGTCGAGGAGCCAGCGCAGCATGCGCGCTGCGATGGCGATGGAGACAGTCGGAGGAGTGTTGACCTTGCAGCGCTCGCGGACTTGGCGCGTGTAGTCGAGGGGCCCCGGTGTCCCCGGCATCGCAGTACCGAGCAGGTCATCGCGAATGATTACGACCGTCAGCCCGGCCGCGCCGAGATTCTTCTGGGCGCTCGCGTAGATCAACGCGAACCGATCGACAGGGAACGGGCGCGTCAGAAGGTCGGCGCTCATGTCCGCGACCAGCGGCAGGGCACACGCTTCTGGAAGCACGTGGTATTGGAGGCCGTCGGCCGTCTCGTTGCTGGTGAAATGGCAATACGCCGAGCTGGGCGACAGCTCCCACGTCTCCGGCGGCGGCAAGCTGTTCCTGTCACCTCGTGCCGCGAGGCGGACGCGGGCCCAGGGAACGGCCTCGGAGATGGCGCGGCGCGACCAGTAGCCCGCGTCGACGTAGTCTGCCGTCTTGCGAGCGCCCATCAGGTTCATCGGCAACGTGGCGAACTGCGTGAGCGCGCCGCCTTGCAGGAATAGTACGCGGTAGTTTTTGGGCACGTCTAGCAACTGGCGTAGATCGCGCTCGGTTTCCTCGAGTATTGCTCCGAACTCGCGGTCGCTGAACGGCAACTCCAGCAGCGATTGGCCGCTTCCCCGCCAATCGGCGATGTCGCGCCGCAGTTCCTCGACGAGGCATTTCGGCAGTGCCGAAGGTCCGGAAGCGAAACTGTAAACGCCCATGGTCCACCCTGTCAGAAGATCCTCATGCCGTGCGCGCCGGCGGTCATGAGCAGCAGCGTCGGGAAGGACAGGACCGTATTGACCCGCGACGAGAGAAAGGTCACGCGCGTGCACCTGAGGCGCTCGGCCGTGTCGGCCGGGGTGAAGCCAAGCACCTTCTTCTGATGCGGCCACATCACGAGCCACAGGTTCAGAACCATTACCGTGCCGAGCCACACGCCGAGGCCCAGCGTCGCCGAGGGCCCCCTCAGCATCAGTGCCTCGAGCAGAAGATCGCGCCGCCACAGCATCAAGAGGCCGGTCGCCAGAACAATGAGCGAGGCATGACGGAAGATCCCGTGCTCCCGTTTCGATGCCGCGATGAAGACATCCCTGGGGGCCTGCGGCGGATCTTGGGGCAGCACGCCGCGGTACACCGGATTGTGCACCACGTTGCTCCAGTTGTGCCCCATCCAGACGATGACACCGGCAATGTGCAGCCAGCGCACCGCGAGATCGAGCATATGTGCGTTCATTGTTCCACGGCCTTGGACAGATCGAGTCTCAGCTCGCGCCAGCGGGCGTGCGGCGCGCCGGCCTCTGCTGGCGCATGACGAGTGGCTTGGCGCCGCACGCATCGCGTGACGCACACCCCAGCACGTCGTCGACCAGATGCCGGTGCGGGGACTTCGCGCAAACGGGATCCGTGTTGGCGGCATCCCCGGTGAGCAGGAATGCCTGGCATCGGCAGCCGCCGAAGTCCTTCTCGCGCTCGTCGCAGCTGCGGCAGGGATCCTTCATCCAGCCATCGCCGCGAAAGGCATTGAAGGCGGGTGATTGGCGCCAGATCCATTCGAGGCCATGATCGCGCACGTTGGGGAAATCGAGGCTCTTGATCAGACGTGCTTCCTGGCAGGGCAGCGCCGTGCCGTCGGGCGCGATTGTGAGGTGGATGGAGCCCCAGCCGTTCATGCAGGCCTTGGGGCGGCTGTCGTAATAATCGGGCACGACGAAATAGATCGTCAGACGCTTGCCCAGCCGCTCGCGCGCGGCATTGACGGCGGCCTCGGACCTGGCGAGCTGCTCGCGCGTCGGCAGCAGCTCCGCTCGGTTGAGCAGCGCCCAGTTGTAATACTGCAGATTGGCAAACTCGACGTACTCGACCCCGAGGTCGGCGGCGAGGTCGATAAGTTCGGCGGTGAGGTCGATATTGTAGCGGCTGACGGGCACGTTGAGCACCATGGGCAGGCCTTCCGCCTTGATGGCCCGGGCGATGGCGATCTTGTGGTCGAAAACGTCCAGGCCCACGAGATGCTCATTGAGCTCGCTGTCGCAGGCCTGGATGGAAAGCTGAACCTGCTTCAGGCCAGCCTTCTTCAGCGCCTTGAGACGGCCGGTGTCGAGCCCGACGCCGGACGTAATCAGGTTGGTGTAATAGCCAATCGAATCCGCGTACCGGACGATCTCCTCGAGATCCTTGCGCAGCATCGGCTCGCCGCCGGTGAAGCCGAGCTGCAGAGATCCGAGGCGGCGTCCTTCGCGCAGCACCGCTTTCCAATCCTCTGTCGAGAGCTCGTTGCGATACTTTTCGAAGTCTACGGGATTGCTGCACCAGGGGCACTTCAGGGGGCATTTGTAGGTTAGCTCGCAAACGAGCCAAAGTGGCATGCCGAGCCCGTCAAGACTTAAACCGGATCCAGCCTTTGGCATGCGCCACCTCCAGAAACTTCAATGCCTCGGCGCCGAGATCGACCCGGCCAAAGCGGAGCCCGAGCTCAGCGGCTCCTTCACTGATCGACTGGCCGCCCGTACAAGTCTCGAGAATGGCCGCCGCAGTCTGGTTGAGCTTCACGATGCCCTCAGGATAGAGGAGCACATGGGCCTGCTGCGGCTCCTCCCAGCGAAAATGGAAGTTGGGATTGAGCTCCATCACGTCGCCCAGTCTCAGCTGCCGCCCGGTTTCCATGCGCCCTCTCCCAATCTTGCCGTTCCGCTCAATGCCGAGTCGTCAACGGACGTAGACGTAGGCCGTGACCTCGAAGCCGAGACGGACGTCGCAATAGGCGGGATCGACCCACTGCATCGTCGCGGCTTCGTTCTTTTCAGTCGTCGTTTGCATCGCACTACCTCCGATTGCTGTGTAATTGACGCACGCAAGTCCGGATCCGCTGGTGTCACCGGAGAGTGCGTGCACGCGAGAAATACTCGCATGGGCAAAACCGCCAAAATTGACGCATGTTGGGATTCACCCGTCACGGATTTTCACGGATTGGTGAGCGCGGCGTCAGCGGCAGGGCTTTCAGCGCAGTCCACCGTGACTGCCGAGCACGGCGCCCGCCACCGTCAACAGGCTGGCCGTCAGCAGAACGACGTGCATGCGGCGCACGAGGCGGAATGTTGCTTCGGGGTTTTCGACTGCGCGCTCATGGAACCATCGGTGCAGGAAGAGCGGCTCGGCGACGAACAGAACGATCGTGAAGACGCTCCAGATCGCGACCATCGCATGCATCCACCAGAAGGAATACGGGGCGAGAAAGCGGTCCCATGCGTCGAAGGCGTAGGTGAGATAGAAGCCGCTGGCCCCGGCGATCAGCGTCGATATGCGGGCCTGGAGGGCGAAGCGACCCTCTATCATCTCAAACAGCGCCAACCGCTGAGACACGGGCACCGAGCGCATGAGCCCCGGCAGAAGCACCAAGGTCACCATTGCCACACCGCCGATCCAGTGGACAACGGCGAGCACATGCAACGCCCGCGCGACGGCGACCGCGGTCATGATCTTCCAGTCCGCCTCGGCGACGACTTCAGCCCCAGCCGGGCCAGTGATGACAGGATGCTCATGCTGCCCATCATTGGAATAGCCTCAAGCGAGCCCCGATGCCGGTCATCCCGTACTCCACGCCCGTGGCTGACGCATGCCGGCGATCTTGCACGCCTGCCCGACGTAGCCGTAAGGAAACAGCTCGAAAAATCGGACACGTCCCGACGCTGGAGGCACCCCTGCCATTTCCGCGAGAAACTGGAAGACGAAGCGCGCGTCGGCTGCAACTCCGTGCTCCTCCAAGAAACTGCGCATGAATCGCATGACGGCCCAGTGGTCGTCCGTCAGCTCGATGCCCTGCTCCAGCGCGATCACTTCGGCCACCCGCTCGTTCCAATCCTCCGGATCTGCGAGGAAACCCTGCGAGTCAACCGCAATTCGCCTGTCGTCGACAACGATCTCACCCATTCGGTCGGGCAATGTTCTCATGCCTGATCCCTCTTGCTCGGCGGCTTTGCCAAAGCTTCCCGTGCTACCTCCGTCACAGCGGGCAATTCAGGAACTCGCAGAGGCATCAGCCCTGCGGGTCGTCGACCGCCCAATCACAGCTGGCTAATTCCTCGATCAGCGAAAGATCCCGGATACGAACGTGCTGCCGGTGCATTTCGACACCGAGCGGACGCAGCTCGACAAACGCTCGGGACAGACTTTCCGGCTCCATGCCGAGCAAGGACGACAAGACACGCTTGTTCAAGGGCAGCTCGATAGCGCCTTTGCGTTTCTCGCCACGCGCAAGCCGTACCAGGTAGGCCGCGAGCCGCTGCTTCGACGTTCGCAGCTTGTGATCGCGCAGTTGCTTGACCATCGCCCGAAACCCCGAGCCGAGCTCCAAGGACACCTTGACGGCGAGGATCGGATCATTGTGCATCGCCCACCGGAAGGTGTCAGCCGGTATGTAGAGGATCTCCGAAGTCTCATTGGTCCGCGCCGACATCAGCGTCTTCGCGTTCTTGACGACCGCTGCGAGGATGAACGACTCTCCTGGCTTCACAAGACCGATAATCGCCTCCTTGCCAGCCGCCGTTCCGAACAACTCCACAGTACCGGACATGACTATGTGCAGGTGCTCAGCGTCGGTGCCCTCGCCGAATACGTGAGCCCTGGCACTCATCTTGCGCCGTTCCGATACAGCGAGAATTCTCCGGCGAACGCGATCGTCGATGCCCGACAGCAACGGGAGCTCGGACAACCCCTTCGAGGCGCTGCGGATCAACGGTTTCACGGAACGATGCTCAATGATGTCGGACGCTCTTGGTTCGGTCGCATGATGAGCCTCACCATAATCGGGCGGCTGCGGGGATGCCAGTTTCGATCTCGCATCCATGTTCTGCTCCATGCCTCGGTGAATGGAATGAGAGGCTCGCACGGTGATGGGGGGTAGGTGTGCGAGCCTCTCGCACGAACTCTCCACAAGGCGATGGAGCGCTCATGTGGGTAGATCAGTAAACGTCCTTCCTCGTGTTGTAGACGTTGAACTTGCCGGTCGGCGTGACGATCGCCTTGTCGCGGATCACCGTCTTGAGCTTCAGCGTCTTGTCGTCGACGACGACGATCGCCGACTCCTGCGACTTCGAGTTCCATACCGAGAACCAGACTTCGTCGCCCGCCATGTTGTACTCACCCTGAACGACGCGGCGCTGGCCTTGCGAGATGCCGGACCACTCACCGATCGGCAGAACCTTGTACTTCGGCTTCTCCTGCGCCAGCTCCGAGATCGTGAACACCGCCACGGACGAGGAGATCTCGGCCTCGGTGTTGAGCGTCGTATCGACGTACAGGTGCTCGGATTTCGGGTGCGACTTGACGAATAGCGAGCCGCCGCCCTGTCCCTTCACCGTTTGCACGACTTTCCAGGCGCTTTCGGGATGCTTTTCCGGATCCGTGCCGATCATCGAGACCATCTCGTCGCCGAGATGACCTGTGACCCACACGGGCCCGTACTTTGGATGTACGATGTTGGCGCCGCGGCCCGGATGTGGCGTCTGCCCGCCGGAGTCGAGAATCTTGACGAGCTTGCTTTCCTTCGTATCGACGACCGCGATCTTGTTGCGGGCGTTTGCCGCGACGAGAACGTAGCGCCCTGAGCGATCGAAGCCGCCATCGTGCAGGAAGCGCTCGGCTCCGACCGTGGTGACCTGGAGGTTCTTGATGTCCTTGTAGTTGACCAGCAGGATCTGGCCTGTCTCCTTAACGTTGACGATAAACTCCGGCTTGTAGTGCGAGGCCATGATGGAGGCGACGCGAGGCTCGGGGTGGTATTCCTGCGTGTCGACGGTCATGCCGCGCGTATTGACGACGGACAGAGGCTCGAGCGTGGCGCCGTCCATGATCACGTACTGTGGTGGCCAGTAGGCGCCCGCAATGGCGTACTTATCCTCGAAGCCCTGGAATTTCGAGGTCTCGACGGAACGGGCCTCGGCACCGATCTTGATTTCGGCCACGGTCGAGGGCGTCGCCATCCAGAGATCGATCAGATTGATCTTTCCATCGCGCCCGATCGTGAACAGGTAGCGCCCCGAGGCCGACATTCGCGAAATGTGGACTGCGTAGCCGGAATCGAGGGTCAGGACGATCTTCTTCGTGGCGCCGTCGATCAGTGCCACCTTGCCCGCGTCACGCAGGGTGACCGCGAACAGGTTGTCGATGTCTATGGCGTTCTCCTTCTTGGTGGGGCGCTTGTCGACTGGCACGTGCACTTTCCACGTAGCCTTGATTTCCGGCATGCCGAACTCCGGCGGCTGCGGCGGATCGACGAGGAGATAGCGGGCCATCATGTCGACATCTTCCTTCGACAGATCGCCCGACGTGCCCCAGTTCGGCATTCCTGCCGGAGAGCCGTATGTGATGAAGTTCTGCAGGTACTCGTAGCCGAGCTTTCGCGTCAGATCCGGCGTGAGCGGCTTGCCCGTCGCACCCTTGCGCAGCACGCCATGGCAGCCGGCGCAACGCTCGAAATAAATCTGCCTAGCCTTCTTGAACTCATCCGCGCTGAGAATGGGGTCGTCGGGACGACGGCCGGGAATCGCAATGTCGACGCCCTTCAACACGTCGAGGCTGGGGGAATATTGCCCGCCCGGTGTCGTCTTGTGGTCCTTCACGTTGGCTGGTTTCGCATCTTCGGCCCAGGCAGGCGTGGCATTCGAAGCGAAGCCATGAACGCCCAACGACAGCGCCGCGGCTGCCAGTAGATGAAACCGTCTCGGGTGCATCGTCACTCCTCCTGCTCGACTGTGGAGTGCAGGCTAGGAGTGGGACGGTCGCTCCTGATGACTTTCATCAATTGCACGGACGCTCGGATTGCCTAAGTCATGACAATCATCAATGTCCGCCAGCGCGTATTGTCGCAGCCTTCTCGGCGATACCGTCCGGGACTTGCATCTTGGCGGACGTGCAGATCAGAGTTTGAGCATGATGTCGAAGCTCGGAGCTGCAGCATCAGGGGCGCTGCTGGCCATTGTCCTCCACCTCATCGTCGCAACGTGCGCGCTGGCTGCGAGCGCCGGTGGCGATTTGGCAGGCGACGTGCCGACGCTGTTCCAGGATCTCGGCGACGATCTGCGCTCCGGCCCGCTGTCGGGCACGCCTCCAGCCATTGAGGTCTTCAAGGGCACCGAGCTCGCGGGCTACGCATTCTCGACGCGCGCCGTGACGAAATCGGTCGGCTATTCGAGCAAGCCCCTGGACATTCACGTCGGGTTGCGGACGGACGGCCGCATTGCCGGGGCGAAACTGGTCGCGCACGAGGAGCCGATCCTGGTCATCGGCATCAAGCCCGAGGACCTCGCGGCGTTCGTGCGGGGGCTCGCGGATCTGGATATCCGCCTGCAGATCACGGCCCAGCGACGTCCCAAGGCTGGACCTGACCATGTGAGCGGGGCAACCGTCTCCAGCACCATCATCAAGGATGCTGTGCTGCGTTCGGCACGCGCCGTGGCGCACGCGCGAGGTCTCTTCGGTTCGCCGCAGCAACGGGCCTCAATCGAGCGCACGACGTTCGAGCCCCGGACATGGCCGGAGCTGATCGCGATGCAAGCGGTGAGCTCTCGCGAGCTGCGGCGGGGTGAGGTCGCGCGCCTGCTCGGAAGAGCTGAGGCGGAGCCCAATGCGAGCTTCATCGAAATGTTCGCGGCGCTGGTGTCGCCGGCGATGATCGGCCAAAACCTGCTCGGAGCTCAAGAGTACGAGCGGATCATGGCGCGGCTGCCGCTTGACGGCCACGCGATCATGATCGCGGCGCGCGGGCTCTATTCCTACAAGGGCGTCGAATGGCGACAGACGGGGCTGTTCGATCGGATCCAGCTGATTCAGGGCCACCGGACGCTGCGCTTGCGGCGCGAGATGTACGAGAACGTCGAGAAGCTAGCCGTAAGCGGCGCGCCGGAGCTACGCGAGATCGGCGTCTTTCTGCTCCCCGGCGATTTCGGGCTCGATCCGACGCAACCCTGGCGCATCGAGCTGATCGTCGGAGGCGGCAGCGGCAGTGTGCATGGGAGCGCGGTGTTTCCGCTGGAGTATGCTCTTCCGCCGGGCCTCATCCGCACGGCAGCGGACCCCCGCCGGGCAGGGCAGCCCCCCGGGACATGGGGACCTCAGGTTCCGGACGGCGCTGCCGCTATGGAGGCGTCACGATCGCAGCCACTGTGGGTGGAAATCTGGCAGGGCAAGCGGCTTCTGATCGCGCTCCTGCTGTCCATGCTGCTGGTTCTGTCGGTCATCCTGTTCTCTCACGATCTTCTGACGCGCAACCAGATGGCCTATCGCCGAATCCGCATCGCCTATTTGTCGGCGACGCTGATCTTTCTCGGACTGATCGCGGGCACGCAGCTTTCCGTCGTCAACGTCGTCACCTTCACGCACGCCCTGTTGAGCGACTTCAAATGGGAGCTGTTTCTCGTCGAGCCGCTGACGTTCATCCTCTGGTGCTTCGTCGCCTTGGCGCTGTTGTTCTGGGGCCGGGGCGTATTCTGCGGCTGGCTGTGCCCGTTCGGAGCGCTGCAGGAGCTGCTCAACGAGGGCGCGCGCAAGCTCGGGATGAAGCAGATCGAGGTGCCCTGGACGCTGCACGAGCGGCTCTGGCCCATCAAGTACGTCTCCTTCCTGGTCATCCTCGGCGTGTCGTTCCAATCGACGAGCGATGCTTTCCGGCTGGCCGAGATCGAGCCGTTCAAGACTACCATCTCGCTGCACTTCATTCGCCCGTGGCCGTTCGTGGTCTATGCGCTCGTTCTGCTCGGACTTGGCCTCTTCATCGAGCGCGCCTACTGCCGTTATCTCTGCCCGCTCGGGGCGGCACTCGCCATTCCGGCGCGGCTCCGGATCTTCGAGTGGCTGAAGCGGCGGCCGCAATGCGGGCGTGAATGCCGGATCTGCGCAACGCGGTGCACCGTGCAAGCGATCAATCCGGTCGGACAGATCGTTCCGAACGAATGCATCTACTGCCTGCAGTGCCAGTCCAACTACTACGACGCGACCACCTGCCTGTCGCTCAAGCAGAGGTCCTTGCGCAAGAGCGCAGCGAAGCCAGCCGAAGGCGAGCCCTGATGAGCCCTCTCATGACCCGGCGCCGCGCACTCGCCATCCTCGCCTGCGGGACGGGGGCGATCGCGGCTTCGGCCGCACGCTCGGCGGCCTGCTACGAATGGCATGGCATCGCGCTCGGCGCCGACGCAAGCCTTCTGTTCCATGATGCGAGCCGCAAGCGGGCGGAGGAGGCCGTTGCCGCGTCGATGGCCGAGGTCGATCGTCTGGAGGCAATCTTCAGCCTTTTTCTGCCCGACTCGGAGATATCGCGCCTCAACCGCGAAGGCCGAATCTCAGCCCCGTCCCTCGATCTGCGCGCCGTGCTCGACCTCAGCCGCCGGCTGCACAGCCTGACGGACGGCCTGTTCGATCCTACCATCCAGCCCGTGTGGCGGCATTATGCCGACCTCGCCCTGAAGTCGTCCGTGCTCTTTGACGGCGGCATTTCCCGCTGTCTCGAAGCCGTAGGCATGGAGCGCGTGGCGGTCGGTGGCGAGGAGGTCAGACTGCCGCCAGGCGCAGCCATTACATTGAACGGGATCGCCCAGGGCTACATCACCGATCGCGTCGCCGACATCCTGCGTCTCCGCGGGTGGACCAGCGTTCTCGCCGACCTGGGGGAGGTCAGGGCTCTCGAAGGCAGAACCTTCGACGTGCTCGTGCGCGGTGGTGCAGGCACGGTGTCCCTCGCCGGCGGCGCGCTGGCCACATCAGCCACGGAGGGGACGCTGATCGGACCCGGCTCGGGCATCAGCCACGTGCTCAACCCGAAGACCGGCGCTCCGGCGCATCAATGGCGTACGGTCACCGTGCGCCACACTTCGGCTGCGGTCGCTGACGGCGTGTCGACGGCGCTCCTTCTTGCCGATCGTACACAGGCGAGGCGCATCTTGAGCCGGCTGTCCGGCGCCTCGGCGTGGGCGACGACGCAGAGCGGCTCGACGGTGAGCTTGTGAGTGCTGTGCTCGTGTCGGCTCGGTACTTCGGTCGGGAGCGGGGCGGGATGAGTCCCACCATGTCGGCAATAGCCTAGCCGTCGACCGCTGCTGCGCCCGGCCAGCGAGCGATGGCATCCCCGACATCGATGCCCAGGAGCTCGAGGCTGCGCGCGGCGATCTGCGTGACGATTGCGTCGACGGTGGACGGCTTTGCATAGAATGCCGGCACCGGCGGCATGACGATGGCCCCCAGGCGGGTGAGCGTCAGCATGGCCTCGAGATGGCCCGCGTGCAGCGGTGCCTCGCGGGCGAGCAAGACGAGTCGCCGCCGCTCCTTGAGTGTCACGTCGGCCGCCCGCGTCAGCAGGTTGTCCGTGAGACCGTGGGCGATCGCGGAAAGAGTCCGCATGGAGCACGGCGCGATGATCATGCCATCCGAGCGGAACGAGCCGCTCGCGATGCGCGCGCCGATATTGGATGCGTCATAGACGACCGAGGCGAGCGAACGGGCCCTGTCCGCGGCCTCAGGCCCGACCTCGAGGGCCAGCGTACTTTCGGCGGCGGTGGAAATGACCAAATGGGTTTCCACACGAAACGTGTCGCCGACCAGCTCGAGGGCACGCAGGCCGAGCACCGCGCCAGACGCTCCCGAGATGCCGACGATGATGCGCTGGCTGCAGGTCACGGCGAAGCCGGCTCCCTCGTGGTGGGTGCGCAAAGGTCCGGAATGCGGGAGAGCAGCGCGTCGACGCGGCTGGACACCGCCGGATCCATCCTCATCGTATCGCCCCAGCTCCGCGTCGTCTCGACGCCGATCTTACGGGTGGCGTCGATGCCGAGCTTGCCGCCCAGGCCGGGAACCGGTGAGGCGAAGTCGAGCACGTCGATGGGTGTGTCCTTCAGCACGACGAGGTCGCGGCCGGGATCCGAGCACATGGCGACGGCCCACATGACGTCGCTCCAGTTGCGGGCATCGATGTCGCCGTCCACGACGATGACGAGCTTGGTATAGGTGAACTGGGGCAGCAGCGACCACAGTGCCATCATGATGCGGCGTGCGTGGCCGGGGTAGCGCTTGGCGATGCGCACCACGGCGATGCGATAGGAGGCCGCTTCCGGCGGCAGCCAGCAGTCGAGCACCTCGGGAAGCTGCTGCTGCATGAGCGGCAGGAACACGTCGTTAAGCGCTTCCGACAGCACCGCCGGCTCGTCGGGCGCGCGGCCGGTGAACGTCGAGTGATAGACCGGCTCGGCGCGTGAGGTGATCGCCGTCAGGCGCATCACAGGATAGGGCTCGGCGGCGTTGTAGTAGCCGGTGTGGTCGCCGTAGGGGCCTTCGAGGGCCGTCTCGTCCGGAGCCACCCAGCCTTCGAGCACGATCTCGGCCTCGGCCGGGACCAGCAGCGGAACGCCGAGCGCCTGGACGAGCCGCGTGCGCTCGCCGCGCAGAAGACCGGCGAAGCTCGCCTCGGACAGGCTCTCCGGCACCGGTGTCACGGCCGCCAGCAGCGTCGCCGGATCGACACCGATGGCGACCGCGATCGGCATCGGCTCGGCGGCTGCCTGCCATTGCCGGTGATGGATGGCGCCGCCGCGATGCGCCAGCCAGCGCACGATGACCCGATCGGGGCCGAGCACCTGCAGGCGATAGATGCCCCAGTTGTGGGTTGCGGCGTCGACCGGGCCGGGCGGGCGCGTGATGACGATGCCGAAGGTGATGAGCGGCGCAGGCTCGCCGGGCCAGCACGTCTGGACCGGCAGACGGCCGAGATCGATGTCGGCGCCGCGGCGAACATCATGGTGCACGGCGGCGCGACCGACCATCAGCGGGCGGGTGTGATAGGCGGACTTCGCCAGCGGCCACTGCTCGATGATCTCGCGCATGCTCGTCGGAGGCGTGGGCTGGCGAAGACGAGCGAGCATCTGCCCGAGCGACTTGAGACGCCGGCGCCCGCCGCCGCCGAGCGCGAAGGCGATGCGGTCGACGGTGCCGAACAGATTGGTGAGCAGCGGCACCTCGGACGGGGTGCCATCGGCCTTGACCGGGTGCTCCAGCAGCAGGGCCGGCCCCTGGCGGTGGATGACACGGCGATGCAGCTCCGTCGCCTCGAGCACGGTCGAGACCGGCTGGCCGACACGGGCGAGCTGCCCTTTCGTCTCCAGCGCGCGCATGAAATCGCCGAGGCTGCGGAAGACGAGATGGTGGTCCTGAAGCATTTCCGGCCCGTCCATTCGCCCACAGCTATCGGGCACCCGACGAAAGGCCTTCTTGATTTTGGTTAGGCGCCGGAATGGCGCTGCCGCCTACATCATGCAGATGGCCGAGCCTGGAATCGAACAGATGCCGATTTCGGAATCGCGCCGGGGCTATCTGCCCTGGCCGCTCGTGCGCATCATGTCCGTGCTGCCGCTGGCGCCGCTCGATCTGGCGGCCAACCACATCCTCGCCGGCGTGCTCTCTCGCCATCCGGGCATTATCCCGCGCATGGGGGAGCATGCCGCGAAGCGCTTCACCGTCGATCCCGCCGATTGCCCGTTCGCCTTCATTCTCGAGCCCGGGCGGCGGCGGCTGCAAGCGGTCTCTTCCCTGTCGGATCAGGGCTTCGACGCACGCATCGCAGGCCCCATGCTGGTGCTGATCGGGCTCCTCGACGGCACCTATGACGGCGACGCGCTGTTCTTCTCGCGTGACCTGGTGATCGAAGGCGATACCGCGGCCGTGCTGGCGCTGCGCAATGCCATCGAGGACGCAAACCTCGATCCGGCGCGCATTCTCGGCGTGCCGGAGAGCGTCGCGCCCTATGTCGACAGCGGGCTGCGCGACGTCGCGCACCGCCTGCGCTCATGGCTCGGTGCGCCGCAGGGCGCGGCAATGCCGACGGACCAGAGATGAGCGGGAGCGCCGCCATGGAGCTCGTCTGCCCGGCCGGAACACCTTCGGCGCTGCGCACCGCCGTCGATGCCGGCGCCGACGCGGTCTATTGCGGATTCCGCGACGAAACGAATGCGCGCAATTTTCCGGGCCTCAACTTCGATGCGGCCGAGATGCGCGAGGGCATCGCCTATGCCCACGCCCGCGGCGCCAAGGTCCTCGTCGCCATCAACACCTTCGCAAGGGCCGGAGCGACGGCGCTCTGGCACCGCGCGGTCGAGACGGCGGCGCGGGCAGGAGCCGATGCACTGATCCTGGCCGACCTCGGTCTGCTCGCCTGGGCGCGGCGTGCCGTCCCGGACCAGCGGCTGCACCTCTCGGTTCAGGCCGCGGCGGCAACGCCTCTCGCCATCCGGTTCTATGCGGAGCGCTTCGGCGTCAAGCGCGTGGTCCTGCCGCGCGTGCTCACCGTCGACGAGATCGCCGCCATCACGGCGGACGTGCCCTGCGAGACGGAGGTGTTTGCCTTCGGCGGGCTGTGCGTCATGGCCGAGGGCCGCTGCCTGATGTCGTCCTACGCGACCGGCGAGTCGCCGAACATGAACGGCGTCTGCTCTCCCGCCGCGCACGTGCAGTACCGCCAGGAAGGAAGCGAGCTCACGTCGCGCCTCGGCGGCTTCGTCATCGACCGCTACCCGGCCGGCCAGCCCGCCGCCTATCCGACGCTGTGCAAGGGTCGCTTCAAGGTCTCGGGCGCGGCGATGCACATCTTCGAGGATCCGACGAGCCTCAACGCCCTGACGCTGCTGCCGGCGCTGCGCAAGGCCGGAGTGAAGGCGCTGAAGATCGAGGGGCGCCAGCGCGGCAAGGCTTATCTCGCGGCGACGGTGAAAGCCTTCCGCGCGGCGCTCGATGCGCTTGCGGCCGGGCGCGAGCCGCCGCCGAGTGCGCTTGGCGCCTTCACCGAGGGCGGCCGCGAGACGGCGGGTGCTTATCGCAAGACGTGGCGGTGAATTGGGGCGCTGAGTTGGGCGCCAGCTCGAGATGCCCGGTAATGACGGCGGAGCGATGAGGGGCGGGAGAGAGTCGAGGAGACATAGCTTGCAGCTCACTCTGGGACCAGTGTTGTTCAACTGGCCGACGCCGATGTGGGCCGACTTTTATGCGCGCATCGCCGACGAGGCGCCGGTAGAGCGCGTCGTCGTCGGAGAGGTCGTGTGCTCGAAGCGGTCGCCGTTCCGTACGGACGTACTGGCGGGCGTCATCGAGCGCCTGGAGCGCGGCGGCAAGGAGATCGTGCTGGCGACGCTGGCGCTGCCGACGCTGAAGCGCGAGGTGGCCGAAATCATCGACATTGCCGCGGACGGCGGCCACCTGGTCGAGGTCAACGATGTCACCGCGCTCGCCGCCGTTGCCGGCCGGGCGCATATCGCCGGGCCGTTTCTCAACGTCTACAACGAGGACACGCTCGCCGAGCTGGCGGCTCTCGGCACGACGAGCGTGTGTCTGCCACCGGAGCTGCCGTTGGCCTCGATCGCCGCCATCGCACAGCACCGTGGCGGCACGGATATCGAGGTCTTCGCCTTCGGCCGCGCGCCGCTGGCCGTATCGGCCCGCTGCTATCACGCGCGCGCTCACGGCCTGGCCAAGGATGCCTGCAAGTACGTTTGCGAGCAGGATCTCGACGGGTTGCTGGTCGAGACGCTGGACGGCACGGCCTTCCTCGCCGTCAACGGCATCGAGACGCTGGCGGCCGGCGTCACCGTGCTCGCCCCGGAGATCGCCGACCTCGAACGGGCGGGTGTCGGGCGGCTCAGGCTCTCCCCGCACCGCTGCGACATGATCGCAGTGATCAGCGCCTATCGCGATGTTCTCGACGGGCGCATCGACGGACGACAGCTCGTGGTCCGCGTGTCGGCTCTGGGGCTGCCGGGCGCGATCGTCAACGGCTACGTGCACGGCAAGGCGGGCGCCAGTCACATTGCTCGTCCCTGAGGTGGCGTTTCGAGGAGCTCCTGGTCCACGCATGGAGAGACGAACGGCATGAGAAACCCGGATTGGGCCCTCGCAACCGGCCATCGCCTGGAGCTCGGCACGGCCGTCCTCGGTCGTGAGGACATCATTGCCTTCGCGTCCGAGTTCGACGCCCAAGTCTTCCACCTCGACGACAGCGCCGCCGAGACGACCCTGCTCGGTGGCCTGGCGGCATCCGGCTGGCATACATGTATTGCTATCATGGGCCTGCTCCAGCGCACGCTCGACGAGCGAGCCTTGATCCTCGACTCGATCGGTGCCGACGAGATCATCTGGTTGAAGCCCGTACGCCCGGGCGACACGTTGACTGCAATGCTCACGTGGGGCGCGAGATCGTGCGGAACGTGCGGCGAACGTTCTGGCGCATTTCCGGTGACCGTCGAGACGATCAACCAGAACGGCGACCCGGTGATGCGGTGGGGGATGGATTGCCTGGTCCGGCCCGCGACCGGCGGGAGCTGTGAGCCGCCTCGGCCGGCGGATTGCCCCATGCGGCTGCCGCGGCCGGCCCGAGTGAAGCGCAAAGGCCTGGATTGCGGCATCAAGTTCTTCGAGGATGTTCAGCCGGGTGACGAGATTGATCTCGGCGTCTACCGGTTCACGGCAGAGGCCATCCGAGATTTCCGCAGCCGATACGATTCAGCTCCGCAGGCGGATCGCGCCGCTGCCGCCTTGGCGGCTTCGCCCTGGCATCTGACGGCAGCCTGGATGCAGTGCATCGTCCGCTACTACGAGCGCCACGCGCAGGCGCTGCAGGCCAGGCGCATGCCTGTACCAACGCTCGGTCCGGCAGCGGGTTTGAAGCATCTTCGATGGCATCGGCCAGTACGTGCCGGAGAGATGATCTCCTACCGGGCCTGGGCCGAGCGCAAGATCGAGATCGCCTCGCATCGAGATTGGGGCCTGCTCGTCGTCGGTGCGCAGGGCGTCAACGAGATTGGTGAGGCCGTCGTCACGTTCTATCCGCAAATGCTGCTCGAGAGGGCTTCCCGCCTCGAGCGGGCACTCGGCGCCCAGGCACGGCAGCGAGGGTGAGCATGGAGCATCAGGGGCGCTGCCAGTCATGCCGGGTGCGGGCTCACCCGATCTGCCAGGCTCTCGAAGCCATCGCCGATGTTCGCGCCGGGCGCGCTTCGATCTTGCGCAGGTACCCTAAGGGCCGGTCTCTGCTCGACGGCAATCGCATACCGGATACCTTCGGCATCTTGGTCTCGGGTGTGATCAAGCTCATGCACGTCGACGAGGACGGGCGCCAGCAGATCGTCGGCCTGCTCTTCCCAGGTGATTACCTCGGGACGGCCCAGCCTCTCCTTGTGCACATGACGGCCGAAGCCGCCACCGCCGTCGAGATCTGCTGCTTTCCACGCCGCACATTCGAGATGCTCGTCGAGAGGAACAGCACGCTCGAGCCGGCAATCCTGGAGCATACGCTTCTGGAACTCGACAGCGTGCGCAGCTGGACGCGCATCGTGCTGCAGCGGCCGTCACAGGAACGCATAGCTCGCTTCATCGTCATGGTCGAGCAGCGCACCCGCGGCGTGCCTTCCGAGCCGCGTCGCGAACTCCTCGAGCTCCCGCTTTCGCGCAAAGAAATGGCGGAGTACCTGGGCGTCGCGCTCGAAACCGTCAGCCGGCAGTTGTCGCACCTGCGTGAGGCGGGCGCGATCGAGACCGAGGGGCGGATGCATATTCGCATTCGCGACTGGCGGCTGCTCGACCGTCTGGCCAATCCCGTATCGCCTGACAGCGGTTCCGACCAGCAGGCCAGATGATTTGGACCGCCTGCTAGTCGCGAACCGGCACTGAATGCGTTTCGCGGATGTAGGCTTCCTCGGCATCGGTCAGCTCGACGCTATCGTAACCGGTGAACATCGTCTTGATGTAGTGGAATACGGTCCTACCCGTCGTCGTCATGTACACGTGGATGATCACGAACGCCGCGATCATGAACGCCGCCGCGGTATGCAGGAAGGCAATTCCGGTTAGATAGGTGCCGGCATTCGGAACGTCACGCCATAGGTCATAGGCGAGGTAGATGATCCCCGTGGCCCACAGTGCCGGCCCGATGACGATCATGAACCCCATGTAGGCCAGCGATTGCAGGGCATTCTGCTTGCGGTGCAGGCCTTTTTTGTAGGGGTGCGGCTCGCCGGCGAGAATGCCGTAGGCATAGAAGCGGATGACTTTCCAGATCCCGGCCTTGAAAAGGTACTGTCGCCACTGTCCCGTCGTGAAGTTCCAGAATGTCGTGAACACCCACAGCACGATGAGAGCGATGGCGCCATAGGTGTGGACCGTCACCGCTGTCTTGAAATCCAGCAGGCCGTGGCTGCCGTGGATGCCGAGCCCCGTGAACAGCAAGGTGAATATCAAGGCCGCCTGTGACCAGTGCCAGAAGCGCTCATAGCGCGTGTAGATCATCACGCTGTGCTTGTGTCCAGGAGCGGGCTGGCCCGGTTCGCCTCCCAGATCGGGACTCGCTACCTTCCCGGCGGGGTCCGCGCGATGCGATGCCGTGTCGACCATTGCCATTGTCCCCATCAGTTGGCGGTGGCGCTCAAGTCTCAGTCACGAATGGTGATGCCTGCGTCCGATCGATAGGCGGAGAAGCGCATGCAGCAGCACACCCGCCAGTGCACCCGCCAGTGCGAGATAGCCGGCAATATCAAGCCATTCGAAGCTGTCGCGTCCAGGCATGTAGAAGCCGGAAAGCGCGGCGAGCCGGCCGTTCCTGGCGTGGCATGCCTCACAGGTCAGCGTCTTGTCTTTCGTCGTCACCATGTGAGTGATCGGCCAGAACGACTCGGTATCGACAAAGCCGAGCTTGCCGGAGAACGGCAGATCTGCCTTTTTCATACCGGCGGCGACAGCCTTGGCAAAATCATAGTTGCCCCAATAAGCGGCGTCGTCCTCGCCCCACAAGTGAGTATAGACCAGCGTATTGCGCCCGGCGTCGTAGGGCAGCACGGTGCGCATGCGCTTGAACGGCCAGATGCGCGATTTGGCATCGTCGTGCGAGCCCTTGAAGCCGTTGATCGCCACCGGCTTGGCCGGATCGAAGACGGTATCGATGGTCGTGTACTGCATCTGGCCGTCGAACCAGGCATATTCTGGTACGACGTCCTCGGCGAAGGTGAAGCTGCCCTTGATCGACTTGTAGGTCTTGCGGTGGACGCCGTTACTCTGAGTGAAATTCTTCTCGAAGAATCCCTCGCCCTTCTCGTTGAGCTTGCCGGCCGTCCGCCAGTCCCAGCTTGTCATGGTGGCGACTCCGCCGCGGGCGAACGCCGGAATGTGGCAAGTCTGACAGGCGACCTTGTCGACGTGACCGTTGAGCTTGAGCCCGGACAGACTGTTGCCAGGATGCGGCTTGATCCCATGGCAGCTCTGGCAGGTCGCCACGTCGCGGCGCTGCCCGGGCCTGCCCCGCCCCTCCTGATCGCTGGCGTGCACATCGTAGCGGCTGCCGGCGGGCACGTGCCTGACCGTCACGTGACAGGCGGTGCAGGCGAAGTTCAGCCCCTTGGCGTCCATGTGCACGTCGAGGGCCTTGTCGGGCGCGATCAACGCCGACGACAGGTCGCCGTGCTTGGCGTTGTCGTCGCCGCCGCCATTGAAGTGGCAGCGGCCGCAGTTCTCGCGCCCCGGCATGCCGACCGCGCGCGCGACCTTTGCCAGATCAATCTCCGGCTTACCCTCGAACATGACGCTGCACGCGGCGTTGCCCTTGGTCGTCGGCGTCTTGTAATACGTGCCCGTTCGGTCATGGCAGACGAGGCAGTCGATATTGCCCTGATTGGTGAAATCGAAGCTGCTGTCCTTGTAGTCGTAGCTGATGTGACACTGTGCGCACATGCCCTCATTGCCGCGCGCGTTCGTGCAGAAGTTGTTGACCAGATGCTTCTTGCCGAGCTGCTGGCCGGTACCGGGGTTCGTAAAATCCCATTTCCAGTGCAGCGACTTCATTATGTGCTTACCGGCCTCGGTGTGACATTCGAGGCAAGCCTTCGTGACCTCGGGTCCCGAGCCGAACGGCCCCTGCAGCTGCTTCAGCTTGTCGTGATCTGTCGTGCCGCCAGGTCTGGCCGCCGACTTCTGGCCTTCGATCATGGATGGGGCGGGCGCCGGCTTGGATGGGAAGGTGTGAACCTCGCTCTCCGCGGCGGCCACTCGAGCCAGCACCCCGAAGGCCAGCAGCGCGAGGGCGACTGTCAGGGTGCAAGCCAGCCTCCACGTCTTTGCAAAGCGATCCGTCATGACAGCCTCATATGCATGACGGCGGCGATTGATTTCGACCGACCCGCCGCAAATTCTCGTATGCATTACCCATTTGTCGGAGAGCATCCAAGGCGCGGATTGATCGAGGCTTGACCACAGTCAAGGCACTTGCCTGTTAGCAGGGCCTGCGTCGAGTTGACACGCGAAGAGACTGCTCATCGAGCTCACGCGTAGCCAGTGACCGTCGGTCGGCCGCAATCGGCGGAAAGGTGGACAGCGAACTGCCCAAATCTTCTCGATTGCCCAGATTCACGGGCTGAGCCATCGCTCTCGAACGCGGATGTGCCGCCGAAGGCCATTTCACCTCGGCGGTTCAGATCCACGTGACCAAGCCTTGGCCGCCGCCACTATGACCGCCAGCGCGTCGACGGAGCCGTCGGCCTCGCCCTTCTCAAAGTCGCCAGTGGTCTGCGCCATCTGGTTCGTCACGTGAGCGAAGCAGATGACCGTTTTCCCGCGCGCCGCGGCGAAGGCGTAGAGGGCGGCGGCTTCCATTTCGACGGCCAGAAGGTCCTTGGCTTTCATGGCCTCGATGGCGGACGGAGTCTCGCGATAGGGCGCGTCGGTCGTCCAGGTTGCCCCGCGCTCGACCGGGACCCGCAGGCCGCCGAACGCGTCACTCATTGCTGCGATGATTTTAGAGGGAGCCGAGCTGAACTCGGAGGGCGGGAGGTAATGGTAGCTCGTGCCCTCGTCGCGCAGAGCCTTCTCGATCAGGATGAAATAGGGCGGCGGCCGCAGCTCGACGAGTTGCCCCGACGAGGTGATGCTGATCAAGAGTTCGCAGCCCGATGCAAACAGCTGCTCGGCGATCAGGACCGCAAACGGTGCGCCGACCGCACACGGCACGATGCCGAGCTCGATGCCCTCATGGGTGAGCCGGTAGAGTTCGGTGTGGTAGCAGGCCCAGTCAGGATCGCGGATGGCGCGGCCAGCTGCCTTTGTCTGGCGGACGATGTCGCCATCTGGATCGAGCACGCAGACGGTCGGTACCAACCCGTCTCTTAGCCCCTTCTGCCGCCGCGCTTCACGCAACAGGTTCTCGGGCACGAACGCCGAAGACTCGTCGTAATGCTTGCTCGCGAGAAGTGGCAGCGTGGCGGACTTGGTCATTCGGGCCTCTGTAAATTCAGGCGGGCTTGCGAGCGGCAACTGCGATGAATGCCGCGCCGAAGCTGGAAGTCCGAGCCAAATAGGGGTCCAGCGGGGCGCGCCATCGGGCGCACAGATTGCACGGCGGGTAATAGATCGCGCTACGAGCATCGGCCACCTCAAGGTCGGCGACCAATGCGAGACGTCGCAGTTCACCCGCCGTACGGAAGCGGGCATTGCGCCAGGTCCTGGAACCGAGCCAGCCGGAAAGTCTTCGCTTGGCGGCCCAAAGTGATATGCGCCCAAGCTCGCCGAGCACGACACGGCCACCAGGCCGCAACACTCTCGCCATCTCCTTCGCCGCTCGTTCGGCATCGGCCACGAAGCAGAGGACGGTGACGGCCACCACCACGTCGAAACTGCCGTCGTAGAAAGGCAGCAATCGTGCATCCCCTTCGACAAATGCGGCGGCTGCTCCCGACCTGTTGGCGCGTTGACGGGCGGCGGCCAGCATGCCCGGATCAGCGTCGAGGCCCGTGACCATGCCCCCTGCCCGGGCGAGATGGACGCTGAGCACGCCGTCGCCACATCCGATGTCCAGCACGCGCTCGCCTCTGACTGGTCCGATCAGCTCGACAAGCAGCCGCTCCTCGATGGCGTCGGTGATGCGTCCAAGCTCGCTGGATCGCCATGCGCGATAGGCAGCGGGCGAGGTCATATAGGCAGGTCCTCTGTCTGACATGCCGGCAGCAGGTTGCAGCTATTCCGTGGGCAATCCGCCTCCTGCGTGCTCCTCGATCCATGCAAGCCACCGCGCCGCGACGGTGCTGGCCTTTGCGGCGAGGCTCGGGCCGTGGCGGGCCGCATCCTGCCTCAGGACGCGCGGATCGATGCCTGTCGCGGCCAGCTCGCAGGCGTGCCCGACAAGCCAGCTCTCGAACCCGGGACCACCGGCCTCGGGATGAAACTGAAATCCGATGACGTTTCGACCGAACGAGAATGCCTGATTGCTGCACTGTTGCGTGGTGGCGAGCAGTGTCGCTCCCGATGGCAGGTCGAACGTGTCTCCGTGCCAATGGAGCGTAACCGGGTCGCTGGCGAATGTTGCAAGGCAGGATACCTTGCCCTGATCCGTCAGCGAGATGGGCAGGAAACCGATCTCCTTCCCGCCGGAGGGGTAGACGCGGGCGCCGAGCGCGCGAGCGATCAGCTGCGCGCCGAGGCAGATGCCCATGAGCGGATGTCCTGCGTGCAGGCGGTCTTCGATGAGCCGCAACTCCCCCTGCAGGAAAGGATAGATGTCGTCCTCATATGCCGCGATCGGTCCACCGAGGACGACGACGAGATCAGCCTTGGCCGCGGCAGCGACCGTATGATCGTCCAGGCATGCATCATGGTACTCGATGGCGTAGCCAGCGGCGCTCAACGTCGGCTCGAAAGCGCCGAGATCCTCGAAGTGGACATGGCGTAGCGCGAGACACGTCTTCATTTACTCTGCTGCTCCATCGAGTTCAGCTCACATCCAGCAACCCCACGCGATCGTGGATCATGGCGGCGACAGTGTCGATCTCCGCCTTCGTCGTGCCGCGGCCGAGGCTGAACCGCACTGCACCCATGCCGGCCTCGGGGGCGACACCCATCGCCCTCAGCACCGGCGACATCTCGATCCTGCCGCTGTGGCAGGCCGAGCCGGTCGACGCGGCGACACCCTCCAGCCTGGCCAGGATTTCGGCGCCGACCCTGCCGACGAAGGAGACATTGAGCGTATTAGGCAAGCGATGCTCTGGGTGCCCGTTCAGTGCGATCCTGTCGCCGAGGCTCGATTGCAGCTGCCGCCAGAGATCATCGCGCAGGGCGCGGATGCCTCGCATCGGATCGAGGTCGCTCGCCAGCACGGACGCTGCGCCGAGGCCCGCCGCCATAAGCGCGCTCTCGGTCCCGGCGCGCCGGCCGCTCTCGTGACCGGCACCATGGATCAGCGGCTCGATTCGACTGCCGCGGCGAACGTAGAGCGCGCCGACGCCTTTGGGCGCATAGAGCTTGTGGCCGGCAATCGACAACAGATCGACGCCGAGATCATCGACCCTGGTCGGAATCTTGCCGACGGACTGTGCGGCGTCGCTGTGCAGGAGAATGCCGCGATCGCGCGTGATGCGTCCGATCTCCTCGATCGGCTGGACGGTACCCACCTCGTTGTTGGCGTGCATGATGCTGACGAGGATCGTCCTCGGTGTGATGGCGCGTTTGACGTCGTCCGGGTCGACGCGTCCGTATCGGTCGACCGGGAGCAGCGTGGTGCGGAATCCCAGCTTCTCCAGGAAGACGCACGGATTGAGCACGGCGGGGTGCTCGACCGCCGACGCGATGATGTGGTCGCCCTTGTCGCGGAGAGCGAATGCAACACCCTTCAGCGCATGATTGTTGGCCTCGCTGCCGCCGCTGGTGAACACGATCTCGTCGCTGGCACAGCCGAGCAACTGCGCAACCTGCATTCTCGCTCTCTCGACGGCCTCGCGCGCTGGCTTGCCGGCCCAGTGTCCGCTCGACGGATTGCCATAGGCGTCCTCGATGAACGGGCGCATGGCCGCCGCGACCTCTGCCGCCACCGGCGTGCTGGCGTTGTAGTCGAGGTAGATGCGGGGCATGTCAGAACACCAGCACCTTGTCGGCCGCGATCGTCGCCGCCGCGAGCTCGTCCATGGTGCTGCGGCGGGCGCCTTCCATGATCTCATTCTCTTTGATGCCGCGCGCGTCCATGCAGGTGCCGCAAAGTAACACCGAGCCCTTACCGGCGATCACACGTTTCAGCATGCGCTCGACATTGTAGAAGCCATCCGGTGTTTTCTGTCCTGCCTTGGCGGCGAGCACGGCGTCGGCCATCATGAATACCGTGACTTCCGCCTCAGCGTCGTTTTTCGCCAAGGCGTGCGCCATGCGCAGGCCATTGTAGACCCGCTCGGTGCCGTAGGGCGGGTCATTGAGAATGAGCAGGGTCTTCATTTTGTATCTCCTTCGCAGTGCCGAGCCGGCGTCATGGCTTGTAGGCCGCGTCCTTGCGCCAGCCGTCGATACCCGTTTGCAGCACCAGCACATTGTCGCGGCCGGCCACGCGCAATGCGAACGCGGCCTGCGCCGAGAGGCTGCCCTTGTTGCAGAACAGGACGACTTTCTTGTCCTTCGGAATCTCGTCGATGCTGCCCAGCACCTGACGCCACTCGATGTTGCGCGAACCGGGGATCGTGCCCTTGGCGAATTGGGCGGCATCGCGCGTGTCGATAAAGACTACGCTGTCGAAGACGTCCTTCGAGATCTGTTGGGGCACGATGATCCCCGAATCGTAGGGCGTGAACTCCATGTACTCCTGCATCGCCTTCACCGCAGTGTTCTCGGCCGCGGCCGGAGCCGCCAGCAGAACCAGCGGGAGAAGTGCTGCGATCAGTCCCTGCAAGCGCCTGGTCACGTTCGTCTCCACTCATGTTGTCGTCGTTGCCGGCACTACGTCCTGAGTGCCAGGATGCTCGCCACGAGATCCGGCTGGTCCCATTCGCGCCCGCCGATGGCACGCAACGCTTTTCGTCCACTTGGATCGACGATATACGTGGTGGGAAGGCCTATCGTTCGCCATTCCTTGGAAACCCTGGACGACTTATCGATCAGCACCGGAAACGTGACATTGAAGTCAGCCAGAAATGCCCAGATTTTCTCGCTGTCGCCGCCGATGTGAACTGCAAGCACGACAACGCCAGCCTCTTTCAGCTTCGCCCAAGCGCGCTCCATCGACGGGATTTCCGTCCGGCACGGCGGACACCAGACGGCCCAGAAGTTGACGAGCACGACCTTGCCTTTGAGATCGGCGAGGCGGACCGGCTTGCCGTCGAGATCGGGAAGCTCGAATTCCGGCGCGGCTGGCGTGCCCGGCACGCGCTGCAGCAGCATGGCCTCCTGAGCCGCCACCGCCGGCGGGAGAATCGCGCCTGTGGCCAATGCGACGCCTCCAGCGATGACTGCACGTCGCGACAGGCCGACAGGTTCGATCATTTTCCGCATGTGAGCCCCTCCAGACGGGCGTTGTGGACCTTGTCGGCGCTGCTCCAGGCAAGCTCGAGGTCGAAGCGTGCTCCGGGCGGAAGGCCGAAGGTCAAGAAGCCCCAATTGTAGTCGGTTGGCGCGAAGGTCTGCTCGGTCGGGAAAAGGGACCAATAGAAGGCAGTCGCAGGCTCCTCGCCGACGCCTCGCTGCTTCCAGATCGCTTCCCAAACTTCGCGCGTTTGTGGCGGTCGACCGGCTTCACCCGCCAGCGTGACGCGCCATTCCGCCAGGGCGGCTCTGATTTCGGGCTCGCCGGCCTTCTGATAAGCGCTGCCGATGGCCGAGCGGAACACGCAGCCTGTCGCAACGATGTGGTCGGCGTCCGCCGCGGTGAAGCCGCGCGCGGTGAAAAAGGCACGCACCTGATCGGGCTCGAGAGGCGCCAACTCGAGCTTCAGGCCGTCGCGCTCGATGCGTACGGGGGTCGGCTCGGGTTGGGCTGTTGCCGGACCGGAGACGAACACCGCCAATCCCAGAGCAGCAGAGGTAAGGATGCGCTGATTGCCGAACGTGGTGCTCATCCTGCGCCTCCCTCCTCGACCTGACGCCCATCAACGGGCAGACCCACCTCGTTCCACTTGACCATACCGCCGCGCACGACGCGCACGTCCGAGAAGCCGGCGGCCCGGAGCTGACTGGCGGCTGTGCCGGACATCTTGTGCGTGCGGCAGACGAGTACGACCGGATCGTTCTTCAGGAATGCCAGCTCCGCCATGCGTGGCGTGACCTCGGCCAGCGGCAGGTTGCGCGCTTGCGCGATGTGCCCGAGCTTGCCTTCGAAGTCGGTAGGCGAGCGCACATCGATGAGTGTGATCCTGCGCTTCTCGGCTAGCAGCCGCCCCAATTCCTGGACCTCGATCCAACCCGCGTTCGTCTCGTCACCGCGCAGGCGCCCCACGATCCGCGGCACGAAGGCGATTGCTGCCAGCAATCCAAGCGCTAGCAAGCCATACCGGATGGCCGCCGTGTCACCATCGAGGGCCCGTCTTCCGGCGTGACCGAGCCAGGTGAAGGCGAGCGTGCCGGGTGCCATGGCGACAAGCGAAGCGAGGACATATTGCGACAGCAAAATGCGAGTCAGCCCGAGCGCATAGTTGAGCAGGTTGAAGGGGACCAGCGGCACGAGGCGCATGAGAGCAACGAACCGCCAGCCCTCCGCCTCTACGCCCGAAATCAGGCGCTCGATCCGTGGACCCGCTTTCGTCCGGACCCAATCGGCGGCGACATAGCGGGCGACGAGGAATGCCGCGGTCGCCCCGATCGTGGCCCCGGCAAGGTTGAGCAGCGTCCCCCAGAATGGCCCGAACAGCGCACCCCCGACGAGCCCAAGAATCGCTCCAGGTGCGAACAGCACGGTGCCGGTTGCAAACAGGACCACGTGTCCGAGCGGTGCCCAGATGCCAAGCTGGCGCGTCCACTGCTCGATGCCCGCCACGTCGATGCGATCACGGTTGATGGCAAACAGGATCGCTGCCGCCGCGATCCCGACGGCGATCAGCAGTCGCGGAAGCAGAACTCGGAGCTTCATTCCGCAGGCTCCCGCTGGCCGAAGGCATAGGCCCGATCGCCCTCGCGGAATGGTTGCGTCAGCATGCGGTCGAGTCGCTGTTCGGTCGGATCGCGGAACTGCTCGATGCCGATGGTCATGCCGACCTGCCCCGCCGCCGGCTCGGCCCGATAGGTGCCGAACAGCCGATCCCACAAGGAGAGATTGAAGCCGAAATTCGAGTTGGTCTCGCGCGGCACGACCGAGTGGTGGATGCGGTGCATGTCGGGCGTCACAACGAAGGTACGCAGCACACGGTCGAGGACTGCTGGAAGCCTGATGTTCGAATGGTTGAACATCGCCGTGGCGTTGAGCAGTACCTCGAAGACCAGCACCGCCACGGCCGGGGCTCCAAGGGCCGTGATCACCATCATCTTCAGCACCATCGACAGCAGGATCTCGATGGGGTGGAACCGGGCTCCCGTCGTCACGTCGAACTCGAGATCGGCATGGTGCATGCGATGCAGCCGCCACAGAGCCGGCACGGCGTGCACCAGCACGTGCTGCAGGTAGATGGCGAGATCGAGCAGGACGACGCCGAGGATGACGGCGGCCCACACCGGCAGACCGAAGACGTGGAACAAGCCCCAGCCCTTGGCTTCGGCCACGAGCGCGAGGCCGACCGCCGTTGTCGGAAAGAGAATGCGCACCAGCAGGGTATCGAGCGCGACGATACCGAGGTTGCTCGGCCAGCGCCGGACCCGCGTCACTGCCTGCCGGCGGCGCGGCGCCAGCACCTCCCACAGCGCCATCACCGTGAACACAGAGGCGAAAGCGGAAAGCCGCACAAGCGGCTCGTGACCCAACAGGAACTCGCTCATGCGCTGCTCCAAGCGATGGCTTCAAGCCTCATGATTGACGCCGACACATCAATCAAGTACTTAGTTGATCGATATATTGGAGGCGCGAGATGGCGTCAAGCGAGAGTCCGAAGCGGCTGCTGTTCCGGCAGTTCGCCGCGATCGCCAAGGCGGTCGCCCATGAGCACCGCCTCGAGCTGCTCGAAGCACTCGCGCAGGGCGAGCGCAGCGTCGAGACGCTGGCCAACCGCACGGGACTTTCGCTCGCCAACGCCTCGCAGCACCTGCAGCAGATGCGGCGCGCCGGCCTCATCGAGGCACGACGTTCGGCCAAGTTCGTCTATTACCGGCTATCGGATGCCGCAGTGCTCGATCTGATTGCCTCGCTCAGCCGCATCGGAGAGCGCCACGTCGCCGAGGTGGATAAGATCGTCCGCAGCTATTTCCACAGCCGCGATGCCATGGAGCCGGTCAGCCGAGCCGAGCTTCTCTCGCGCATGAAGAAGGGCGACGTGCAGGTGCTCGATGTGCGTCCCGAGGACGAGTTCGCCCTGGGACACGTCCGAGGGGCCATCAACGTGCCGCTGGAAAAGCTCAAGAAGCGGCTTAAGACGCTCGATCCTGAGAAGGAGGTCGTCGCCTATTGCCGCGGCCCCTACTGCGTCATGTCGTTCGAGGCGGTCGCCGAGCTGCGCCGTCGCGGCTTCAAAGTGCGCCGTCTCGAGGACGGACTGCCGGAATGGCAGGCAGCTGGGCTGCCAATCGGTACAACGTCAAGCGAGTGATATGAGGCCTTACGACCGCGAGTTGCGGGTAGTGTAGTGCGTGGCGGACCCGGAGCAGAGAAGATGGGTAGCAGAAGCGTAGGCAATTCGTGTCCGCTCATTGAGGCTGGGCGGACACGCCCAACGGACCTCGGTGCATGCCCAGGGCAAGGAGCACGACGTCGCCTTTCTCTGCTTCTCGTCTGACCTCACCTTGATTGGCGCGCGGCCCCGCTTATGCGCTTCGCGGTCGCGATACAGTTGACGAGGTTCATCGCGGCCAGAAAGGAATACTTGGACGCTTCGCCACGGAAGTCTGCGATACCGCCGCGTCTGAGCACATCGACAACGTGAGCCAGTAGAATGGGTTCTCGTTTGTATGCCGTCGTCTGCTCGAACGATTGAGCAAACACATCGCCAGACAGTCCCTCGGCAAATCGAATTGAGGCGGTGAACCGAAGTAGCTCGCGTTCCTGGTCGGCCTCTGTCACCGTCGCGAGAACTTGGCCGCTCTCTTCGATGGCCAATTGAAGCACAATGAGAATATCAATCAGGATATCAATGGTGGCCATGTCCACCCCGAACGCCCGAACAGCCAACACGGAACCGAGAAGATTGGGTTGCTCGCCGTACACCCTATCGCAGACGCTTTCCTTCTCCCGGAGCCCCATTTTGGCGGTAGACCGGATCGCGGTTGCCAGTTGGGCAGCCGAGATGGGGCCAACAGAGGTGGATGCGCTTGCGGCTCGAGTCATTTCTACACCGTTTTTGCGGGCTTAGCCCATCACTGGTCATCCTCGCCTCGTCCATCTCAACTCCAAGAGGACCGGTGCTGAGAGTCTTCGCTTCTCAATGCAGTGTCGGCGAGTCCGTGCCGCAGCACTTCTTGTATTTCTTGCCGGAGCCGCACGGACACGGCTCATTGCGGCCGACCTTCTTGCTGCGCATCGGCTGGCGCCGTGTGAACGCCTGTCCGTCATCATGCCAATACGCGGCGATGAGCCGGAGTATCTGCGGCAACTGGTCCAGCGTCTCGGCACGAGCCTCCGGCGTGACCGGCTCCTCGAACAAGTTGTCTGCGCTCCCGGCGAGCGCCATGATCGCGATGACGAACGGGCCGGCCCGCTGGTCGCGCAGCATCGGCTCCCATGCGTCCCGCCGCATGTGAATCCCGACCAGGAAACCCTCCGCCCATTCGCGACCGCGCTCCGCGATGGCATACGACTGCAGGATCGGGACGTGCAACGCTCCGACAGATCGGCGGGCGGCGATCGCATTCCACTGCTTCATCAGCAGGTTCATGAAATACTGCGCCTGGTCCATTCCCTCCCAGACCGGCCCCTGGCCACTGTCAGTACCCCAGATCCTGGCCATGTATTCCGACGGCATTACCATTGCCGGCCCGATCACCAGGGCGGTCAGGAGGCCATCCACCATCTCCAGCGGCATGGTCGTGTCGGGTGCCTGGCGGCTGGTCAGCAACCCGGCCAGCCATTCCTCCTCGCCCGCCGTCAGGCGCAGGGCGGCGGCCGGATCGTGGTCCTCAACAGCCGACTTGGCCGCCGCGTGCTCGGGACGCCACGTCGCCTCGGCCTCGGTACGCTGCCGTCGCCACGCGACGGCTTCTGCCGGATCGTCGATCAGCTTCGCGCCGGTCTCGTCGAATGGGCTCGGATCGGTCGGGCTCGCCGCCGCGCGGTGCAGGTCGGCGAGAGCCTCGGCCTGGTCGCTGTCCCCGTGGTGGTCATTGATGCTCTTGGTCCAGACCCGTTCCAGCACCGGCTCCAGCTCGATTAGGCCGAGCTTGGTCACCGCCTCCTCCCAGCCCCACCACGCCTGGTCATCGCCATCGATGAGGTGATCGCGCTTGAGGCGCTCGAGGAAAGCACGCGTGCCATCACGTGGGATGCGGCCGTCGAAGGTCAACCGCGCGATGACATCGAACAGAGCCCATCTGGCCTCCGAAGTAAGGGCCTTATCCTCGATCATGGCGAACAGCGCGTCGGTATCGCCATCCCAGACGCTGAGGATGAGACGCGTCAGGCTGGTTGAAGCATGAAGCGGGAACAGCAGATCAAGCTCATCCTCGGGCAGGCGGGCCATGCCCAGCAGGTGCTCATAAAGACCAGGATGCTTTGCCGCTGCCAGAACGTGCAGGCCGTGGAACAGCAGCTCGCTGTCGCCGGGGATCAGGTAGACGCCGCGGCAGAAGGCCTCCGCCAGACGGAGCACTGATGGCGCCAAGGCATCGGATTGCTCTACGCCGGCCTGCAGCATGGCTGCGGGCGCGTCGGAGGACTTTAGAGCGTTGGTCAGGTCTTCCAGGGTCATGCGCAGACATTAAACGATGCTGCCGGCGCCGGGGAGCCAACCTGCGGCTTCACCCACAGCCAAGTATCCCAGTACGCATGTTGCCGGGCAGGGAGCGCTAACCATCGGAATTATCGAGCCCGTCTCGTTCCCCTCGGCTCCACCAAGCTATTGAATAACGCGTTGGTTTTGCTGGTAAATTTTACACCCACGAAAACTTACCCCTCAAGTTACCCCACATTCCAGGCGCGATAGGAAGACACGCAAAGACGCGTGGTGAGACCGCTTGCAACGAGAGGCCGGTCTCACGAACCGGCCTCCAGTACGTTCACGCGAACAGGTCGCCCTGACGCCACTTGAACTCTATTGCCGCCCACTGCTTCGAGTGGGACTCGCGTTCTATCCAGTCGAGAAAGAACTGCACGGGACCGCCCGCGCGCTTCAGCAGATTCTCGTCGAGGAAGTGCGAGAGGTAGCCGGTGGCGGTGATGGGCAGCGGCGCATTCTTGGGCTTCTGCACGATCAGCTCGATGTGGCTCCAGCCCTTCGATAGGTAGTTCGGCGTGTGCCGCACGCGGCAGGTCATCTCTCGCCAGACGAGTTTCAGCGTCGGTGGCTTGCGTGCAGTGGTCTTACGGTGCTTCTTGCTCGCCGCTGATTTGCGAGCGGCGGACTTGGGTTTGGTCTTGCTGGTCATCGTAGGCTCCTATTAAAGGGCGTATGAAAAAGAAAAAGCCCCAGCGGTGTGCCGGGGCTCGGTGACGTGATTTGATGGGTGGTTCAGGCGGCTTGCCGGGTGTCGGCAGGTTGGAGTGCGTACAGGAACTCGACGGCCCTATTCGCGGCAGCAGCGGCAGTGAAGATGGCTTTCTTGTCCCCCTTCAGGATTTCGAGCCAGTGCGCGATGTAGTGCGCGTGATCGTCGCGAAGGATCGGCGTCACGGCCAAGTCGGCACATAGAAATGCCGACCCGAGTTCGGCGACCAACTCTTCCCTGCTCCGCTCTTCGGCCCCAAACTTTCCGGCAAAGTTTCTGTCGAGCCGGGATTTGTGACCTGTCGCGTGAACGCCCTCGTGCAGCCAGGTGGCGTACAGCGCTTCTGTGGCGCTGGTAGTGTCCGTCCCGGTAAACAGCCCACGATCAGGCATCTGGATGGCATCCTCAGAGGGACGGTAGTAGGCTGAGTGTCCGCCCCATTTGGTTTCGATGCCGGTGTTGGCCATGAACGCTTCGACGGTGTCATTCCGCACGATTTCGACGACAGGCGGTTTCTCTGGCTGTGCGAAACCATCGACCTGTTCGGCGTTGAACACCCAGTAGCCGCGAGCGAGCCATGCCGATGAAGTAGGATCGTCGCCGTCCTTCAGCTCTGCTACATCCTTCTGGAACTCGATTTCCTTATAGAAGACCACCAAGCTCGCCTTTTCGCCCTTGCGAACCTGGCATCCGGCCTCCTGGAATTGCTTGTAGGTTCCCCAGACCGGAACCGCGTAGCCCTTGAGCTGCGCGTCGACCCACAGCGTCACGACGTTGATGCCCCGATAGGCTTTCTTCGATTGGATGTTGGTGGGTCGTGTGATGGAGCCGGCCGGGCGGTGCCACGGGAGCTTGAACTCTCCTACCCCGCGTTCAATTGCTTCGATGATGCGGTTGGTGATCTGCTCGTGAACGTCGATCCTCTGTGACATGCGTGCCATCCTTGGCCATGCCGGCGCACGACTTCCGTGCTGCCTTCAGCGGCCAAGGCGCAAAGCGGGCTTTGAAAGACGCCGCACCCTATCGACGAGCATTTTCGAGTTGCTGAGCAGGGCCGGAACGCAGTGGAGGAGGAAGGAGCGCCAGCGACGACCTTGCGGCGGCGACACGCCCGCTACACTGAAAAGACAACAGGCAATAAAAACTCGAGAGAAATCCGCGTCAGGGATGGATGCCCGAAGGGCCGAGACCAGGCTGCAGGAATTTGAAGCAACCCCGAACGGGCTCGGTTTACGACAGCCCGGCCTGCGCGATAGGCGCAGGGACGTCCAACCCTCCCGAGAGCACGTTCCTGGAAAACGGCAAGAAAAACTTGCAAGATGTGATTTTTGAATACAATGAAAAGGCATCCATATCGGAGCGCAAATCACCAATAAATATATACAGCATGAAAGAAGCCAGCACCAACCATGCAACGTGAAGCAACCTGCGCAATTCTACAAGAAAAGGAAAAGAAGGAGCCTTGTTCGTCAAAATAAAGCGCCACTTCGATACGCTCAACAGAGACACCAGTCATTTTGTTAACTCCAACGATGTGTGCACACCCATGGAATGCGTAAAAGAAATGGTCGATAAGCTTCCAAGCGAATTCTGGAAGCGAAAGCACATTAGAGTTCTGGACAGCTGCTGCGGCAATTGAAACTTCCACTGATATATCCAGATCAAGACCGCTCTGGACAATTTACATTTCAACGAGATCAACAAAAAGCGAATAAAAAATCTCAAACAGTATTTCGGATCAAGCATAAACATTACCATCAGAGACTTCCTCACTTTCGACGAGCGCGAGAAATATAGCCTGGTAGTTTCCAACCCTCCCTACGCCAAGTTCAACGACAGCGGCAGAGCCTCGAAAAACCACAACCTCGCAAGAGACTTTATAAAGAAGGCGTTGGATATTACGGAGGAAGGCGGATACATTCTCTTTATTGTTCCAAATAACTGGATGTCGCTATCGGACAGAAATATCCTTCCGCGCGAACTGACAAAGTATCAGTTCCTTCACATCAATATCCACTGAGCAAAAAGGCGGTTTCCTGGAGTCGGGTCTTCATTTACCCGGTTCTTATTGCAAAAAACACCGAATAAGCAGCCTTTCGTCGTCGAAAACAATTACATCTGGAAAGATGTGACTAAAGTGCAGCTCGGGGTGGGCGAGGAGTTCGTGCCGCTCTATCTATCGCGCCACGTACTGAACATATTGAGGAAGACGGTCAATGACAAGACCCTTCCTAAATACGCGATAGAAACGACAAGCGACCTTCACCGCACAACGAAAAAAGCATTGATTTCGAACACCAAGACAACGAGCTTCAAATACAGATTGATACACACGCCGTCACAGACGGTGTGGAGCAAGAAGAAACATAAGTACCAGGACGGCCGGAAGGTGTTCATCTCACTCACCAATCAGTACGAAACGTTTGTCGATAACTGCTGAATGACTCAAAGTATTGCGTTTGTGAGATGCAAGAGTCGCCAAGAAGCAGAGAAGTTGAAACAGGAACTCGATGCAGACGTGTTCAAGTTCCTGAACAACATCACTAGATATTGAAACTTCAACAACATCCGCGTGCTGCAGCGCTTCCCGAATCTCGAGCATATCAATTTAAGCAAGGCGGAACTGGATTTCATTTATAGATTCAATAAGACATACTATGGCAAAAAAGAAAAATAGGAACATCGTGCTCTTGAGGACCGTCGACGACCTGAAGGACGAAATCCCATACGAGAACTTTGCGCACAAGTCTCATTTCTCTCTTTTGTGTTACTTAATTCCAGATAAAGAAAATGAAAAAATAGGCATTAAAGTTGTTGACAGCCAGAACTATGACAGGGAGGGCTTGGTGTATGTATTTGTCATTGAATGACTAATATTTAAGATCGGACACACAATCACGACCATTCAGAAGCGAATTCAGTCGTACAACTGCGGAAAGACCGAGTATCGAATCGCCGGAACTAACTCGACAACCAATTACTTTGTTCTGCAAAGCATACTCAACATGGCCGAGCCCGTGAGTGTCTATGCGTTCTTTCCTGAGCAACCGAAATACTGTCTCTTCGGCAAGGAATATCAGGACAGTTTTCCTACATCCAAAAGAGCGGAGAACGAAATTCTCTCGCAATTCATCGAGCAGCACAAGAAGAAGCCTATTGGATGTACTCAAACCTAGTCTCGCAACAGTATTTCGCAATTCAACAACAAAAGCTCTGGGACTCGGTTCACGACAGCCCGGCGATGGCCGTGCCGGCGGACGCACGACTTCTTCCCTTCCGCAATAAAAAAGGACCTCTTCATCACTGAAGGGGTCCTTCTCAGGAATGGGGCTATCCACCTGGTCTGATGCGTGTGATTGAAGTCACCGTTCCGGCTGTAGATGATCAAGTCACCGACAGGCTCACGGAATCGACATTGATGTCGGCGTTATAAGACGGAACGACAGTCCCCGATGGGAGCGTAATGGTTCCGCTGCGGCCACTGCCATAATTCACGCGGATCATTCTTGATGTGGTGTCGGTCGAGTATCCGTAGGCAACGATGGCGTGTCCGGTCACCGAGTTCTGGATACCAACGAGCACCGGTCTCGCGGCATTGATCTCGTACTTGATTCACGCGAGAAGAATGTTGGTCCCTCAGACCTCGTAGGTCGATGTTGCCGCCGCGTATCCTTTGGACTTCGCGTAATCGATCCCGAGTTTGGCGTTCGCCGCTGGTGTTACACCAACTCCCGAGCTGCAAGTAGTTCCCACTTCGGTGCGGATTGTATTGATCATGGTCGTGATGGCAGCGTCCGTCGTCGAGCTGTCGATGTAGTCCTTGGCTAACCCTCACGTGATGAGATTCGGATAGGTCGCTTGCCTGTCGTGGTATCCGTAGATCATGGCGAGCGCGGTGGCTACGCATCCGAGCTGGCAGGTTCCACCCGAATAGTTATAGGTCGCATTGTACTTGTAGCATGGTACTATACTTCCACACATGCTCGTGGTTGAGCCTGGAACAAACTTGTCCGGAATCGTTGTAGCTGAGGCGTAGGCTCCAAGAAGTGCGAGCGGGCTTCTTCGTGCGAACGACGTGAGGCCGTTGTCTTCGAAGTCTGCCTTCTTTTGCTTGAAAGCGTCGGACTGCTTGATTGCCTTCACATCTTCGATCTTCTTCTTCAAATCATTATGTGATGGTTGCTCGTCGCTTCCGTCACGGAGCGTTGCTACGTTGAGATCCTGGTCCTCGATAGCCTGGTCGAATGGTGAAAAATAGTAGAGCTGTCTCGCCTTCTTTGAACCGTGGCCCTGCTTGTCGAGCGCGTCGTCGAGCTTCGCGTTGAGCAACTCGAAATTTGCACTTCCCTGCGTCGAGGCTGCCGGAATGGCAACGTCGTCGCCGTCGATGTTGACGATGATCCAACCACAGTTCGGGTTGTCGTCGCAGGATACCTTGTACTCTTTATAGGAAGGCATGTCCTTGTCGGTGACGTATGAAGCCTCCTCCGCGATGTACGGATGGCTGCTGCTCCAGTTCTCGTCGATGAGCGAGCTGTCGAGGTAGGCTTGAGCGATGTCCCTGCCGATTTCCTCCGCAGGTTTCGCCTTGGCAAACGAGAGATATGTTCAGAGCATGGATGTCAAAACACAGCCGATAATGATGATCGATTTTTTCATGGGTGGTTTAGTTATGAAATAAGAAGTTTAGAGCGGGTTCGAGAGGTGCGATCCGACTTGGTACATGCCGTTGGTTACTCGTCCTGTCAAATAGTCCGAATTGCGCACTAGTGTATAATTCCCGAAGAACAGCGGGATCGATGCCATGTAGCCGATGCAGTTGATCTTGTATTGATTGCCGGGGAACTGATGGATGGTGGTTTCCTCGTGGAACGTCCCGTCACCGTTCGACACGTAGACCGTGCGCGGCTGCGGAGCTGGCACCTTCAGGCACTCGTATGGACGCTCGGACTGCCTGAGCTCGTCGAAGGTCAGGTCCATCGCTGACGGCCAGCCCTCGCCCGCGACGAAAGGTAGAAGATATCCTCTTGATCTGGCGCGTTCATAGACGAGCGGAATTGTCGGACTGGTCATGCTCGAATCGATGAGGCCGCGCAGACGGGTTTTCAGTTGTCGGCGCGTCAACGACGCATCTCTTGGATCGAGTGAGATCACCTTGAGATCGGCCTCCCTGATTGCGTAAATGCCATGGACGAACTGCATGCGTCCTTCCGGAATAGACGCGGCAAGGCGGATACTCACTGGCACGGCATCAGGAACGAAGAAAGTGGCGAGAGAGCCCATAATAGGATTTCAGAAATTACCCCGATCAAACGCCTTCAGTGCTTTTCCTCCGGGGTAGAAGGCAGCGACCGCTTGTTCGATCGTGTCGACACCTGGGAACACGTCATAGATCGATCCGCAGAGTACGTCCCCGCACTGGAGATAATACTCGAAGGCCACAGGCTTCTTGGCAGCACCGTAGAACGGCACTGCTCAGAGGACCTTCACGTCCGGGTGGTCGTCGAACCAAGCCTTCTCTGTTCAGTAGGAATTGCCCCTCACGAGCGAAAGGAGCTCCCCTTCCCTCTCAGGGTCGATGCTTCCTGATCAGATGGTGCGGTCGATGACGGTGCGAGCTTCGTCGGCCGTGACGTCCCTGAACTCCATCTGGTAGTTCGTGAAACTTGCTGTCGAAGTCGCCGCAGCATTCGGTGCGGAGGCGACGGTCATTAGAATGAGCAAGGCCAATCCGTTGGTTGTCTTCATATAAATTGCTGGTTAGGAGATAAATTGTGCAGGCTTTGCTGCTTCGATGATACTGGGTCTTCCCCGTTTATCAAGGCGAACAACAGTGAATGCATTGACGCTTCTGGCTTTGGAGGTCGCGCTATACATTGACCATACGATCTCCGCCTGGTTGCCCTAGTCTCGAAAACTACGACTTGCGAGACACGATTTGCCACCCGGCATTTTCCGAATAGAATGCGTCTCACAACTCGTCTCGTTGACGAGTCGCATTATCCCTTAAGACAAACGAGACACATGAGAATCTGATACGCCCGTGTCAGCTCGACCGGGCAGAACCTCGAGACGCAGGTTCAAAAACTCAAGGCGGCATGATGTGAGAAGCTGTTCGAAGAGAAGAAGAGTGGCGCATCGAAGACTGGGCGCGACCAACTGAAGGAAGCACTAACCTTCATGCGCGACGGCGATCAGTTCGTGGTGACACGCCTGGATAGACTTGCGCGATCGGTCCTAGACCTGACGCAGATTGCGCGAGAGATCGCAGGGAAGGGGATAGACCTCGTCGTCCTCGATCAAAACATCGACACGACCACGCCGACCGGACGACTGTTGTTCCATGTCCTTGGGTCCATCGGTGAGTTTGAACGCGAACTCATCAAGGAGCGCGCCGCTGATGGCATCGCCAGCGCGAAGGCTGCTTGAGTGAAGTTCGGAGCGAAGCCCAAGTTGTCGGCGGACCAGCTGAGCGCCTTGAGACGAGAGTTCGCTGTGCCCGCGAATGACCGCACTGAGCTTTCTCGCCGCTACGGCGTAAGTCGCTCGACTTTATATCGCTTGTGTGCGGGCGGAATCAAAGAGCACCAAACACTGGCCGGGCAGCCGAGCTACACAGAATGCGTGTGACCTGACGGCAGCGACAGCGTCTTCGAAGGGGCCGTGTCGGCGCCGTGCTATTTTAGCCAGACCGATTTTGTCACGTTCGACCAACTGGAAGTCGGGCTCAAGGGGTACAAAGCGTGAGCCACGCTTTACCGTCAACTTGTTAAGGTTTTGAATGTCATGAATGAACGACCGTCTCAACGCGGCGACCAGCTTGCGCCTGGTAAGTATGCTCGATCGATACGCCTGGAAGGTGTGGGTCTGAGTATATTCTCGGGGCTGAGGAATGGCATCTACAGAATTGATTGCATCTACTTCGAGGAAGGTTTTGACTTCTTTCCAAGTGAGTAATCTCCTTGGGTCGGGAGTCAGTGCCTCGGTCTGCGTGCGAGTGCAAAGCCAGCGCCCAGACCCGCACAATCAACCACGGCTTCGACGGTGGCAATACCCACGCCGATTGCGATCGGTGTGACGATCAACAGGCCCACATAGCCCTGCCAGGATTTCCAGCAGGGCATTTTTCCGGCTGCGTAGCCAGTCAAGACGGCCATCGGAAGGGAGAGGAAGAGCAAGGAGAGGGGCGTCATCGGGTGTGATGGCCTTCAGTGGTGTCGCGCTATAGATGGTGACGAGATTGACTGCCGCCGCGAGTGCCGTCCGCGTCACGGTTTCGAGTTTCAATACCGAGACGTCGGCCAACTCTGCGCGGCACACTTCACGGGTCGAGGTGCCATAGTCGGCGAGGAAGATGACATGATTGGTCTCGAATGAGACGGTGAGCGTCGTTCCCGCTTCGGCTCGGACGGTCGTCACCACGTGAGATTTTGCGGCCCGCAGGCTTGCTCCCAGAATTCGGGATTCCGGCGCGGGGGCTTGATCTGGCGCTAGCGGTCCTTCCAGCAGGTAGATGATGCTCGTATGGGCAGCTGACACCTGCTCGACGCGGACGTAGCGCTCGTGCCCCGGTGCGGTCACTTCCGCAAGGCCTTCGAATTGAATGTAGCTTTCGTTCTCGTAGAACCTCTTCATGCGAAGCGTGGTCCGGCCCCATGGGAAGTCGTCACGCCGGGTGATTTCAAGATTCGTCGATGTCATCGTTGACCCCTCCGGATATCTTCCTTGTCGATCCTCATACGCCAACTAGCGCCGCGATAACCCCTGGTCGTCTCGCCGGAGGCTTTGGCAGCCTTGACGTCGGCGTCGGCGCAAAGAGCGGCGGGCGTCCCGCCTCTTCGATGCGGCACCACGGACAGGACTTAGCTGTCGGCGCATAGGCGTGTGCCGGATTGGTCTTGCAGGTCACGAGTTGCTGCCGGAGCGACGACAAAGCCCGTTCCCATTCGATCGCCGTCGGGCGGTCGCCGGAGAAGAACCCGCCACCGTCGAAGGCACTCTTGAACAGGTTCCTAATCTCGCCGGAGACGATTTCCTTGGGCAGGATGCCGAGGACGCAGAACGGGCACGTCTTGGAGTGCTTCGAACCGAACGGATGCATCCTCTGGGCGATGGCCGAGCCAATAGGCGTCGCTCCGTGGCCCGAGCAAGGATGCCGTCCCATGACGAGCAACAGGAAAATCAGCACCGCGAGGCCGTAGTTGTCGTGGTCGGCCGTGCGCGTGACGTCGGCCATGCGTTTGCCTTGCAGCTCGGGTGGAATGAACTCCTCCATGGCGACGGAGGAGCGGAACTTCGCCTTGGTGCCGAGCTGCACGCTGTCGCAGTCGATGATGCGGACGGTGCCGTCGCGAAGAACCAGGAAGTTCGAGAAGTTGATGTCGGCGAGCACGACGCCGAAGTGATGAAACGTAGCGACCGCACGCGCGAGGTTCGCTGCGATGGACACAAGGTCGGCATAGGACAGTCCTGCTCCGTGCTGGAGCCGGTCGGACGGCGTGATGAAGAGATGTAGCGGCTTGCCGCCCGTGACGGCGGGCATGACGAAGCCTACGGGCCGCTTTGCGGCATCGGCGATTACCTCCTGAGGCCAAGCCGACGACGCCTGCAACCGAGTATTGTCGAGCTTGATGAGCGCGCCCAGTTTTTCCAGACGCATCCGCTCGACAGGAGAGGTGTAGATTTTCGCGACCTTGCCGGGATGAGAGGTGATTTCATAGACGGCGCCTTCACCGCCGCGGGCGACGAGGCCGCCGAGGCTATATGTGCTGCCCGAAGTAATGCCTTTATAAGCCGTCATGACAGACCTCCATCGAAGCGGATGGCGAGCAGGGTGGTGTCATCGTTGGTGCGCGAGCGCACTGAGCCGCCCGACATGAGGTCGAACAGGTCGGCAGACAGGCGTTTGTGCAAGCCGCGCTCGCGATGCTCGGCAAGTTCTGCGCCGACACGGTCGAACAGCGGCGTGTGAACGGCGTAGCTGAACGGATCGAGCAGGAGATCCTCCAAGCCATCGGTAAACAGAACCAGTGTGCCGGGCGGTCCATCGAAACTCGACTGCTGAAGACGATCCATCGCATCCGCGTCGGTGACGAACCGGCTTTCATTGCGGTACTCGCCATGGTGGGGTGTGAACACGAGCCGCCACGGCGGACCCCACGGAGATCCCATGACGATTCCGCCGTCACCAATCTGGACGAGAACGGTACGCTCCGCCGTCGCGACCAACCCGAGCAGGGTCGTCGCGAAGTGGTCGGCGTGAACACCTCGTTCCGACGCCAGACGGCGCAGTTTGCAATGCACGCCATAGACGGCATCGAGAGCCAGATCATCGAGCCCGTCGAGACCCCAGTCCGATATCTCGGAGGCGACGAAGCCCGTGAACAACCTCGTCGCCAACCGCGAGGCCTCTTCTGCGAACATGGCTGAGCCAGCGCCGTCGGCAACTGCGGCGGTAACATAGGGAACGGTGTCACAGCGTCCCGCGCGCAGCGTCAACGCATCCTGACACGGTTCTCCCGATGCCTCGTGAGCCGTTCCGGCGACGCGGGAAGCGGCCCATGTGAAGGCGGGGCGATCGATTGTTTCCAGCATAGTCATCTCCCCTCATGTTCAGCCTGGAACGGCGGCCCAGCCTTGGACAGGCGCGAGCGGCACGTTGCTTCCGGGCACCGAGCGGGAAACCGACTTGAGGCTGTGCGACAGCCATTCGAACATCTTCGGGAAGTCGATGCCCTTGAGTAGAAGAGCAGGACGAGACGACAGGCCCGAAAGCTCACGCATGTCGGCATCATCGACGCCGACGGCGAAGAACGACAGCGACGAGCTGGCTTCTGATTTCTTGACGGCGGCGCGCGCCCGCGAAAGGTCGTCCGTGCTGGCGCCATCCGAAATCGTCCAGACCCACGGACGGAAATAGGGAACACCAGCCGCCTGATAGTCGCGCTTGCGGTCGGCAAGCAGTTCGAGGCCTTTGAGGATCGCCTCGCCCATGGGCGTGTCGCCGTCTGCGGTAAGGCGCGGCATCGACAGACGGTCGACGGTCGTGAACGGCTGCGCGACGGTAACACCACCACCAAAGGTGACGATGGCAATCTCCACGCGCTTCAAGGCGACGAGGTCGGTCGAAATCGCGCGTTGAAACGCTTCGAGCCCGAGGTTCAACTGATCGATCTTGTCGCCGTCCATGGAATAAGACGTGTCGAGCAACAGCACGCACGGGCAGCGGCGGTCGGGATTGAGAAAGAGGTTCGATTGGCCAAGTGGGACCTGCGGCATGGCATCCATGGGATGTCTCCGTGTTAGAAGCGATGAAGAAGGGATTTCAGAGCGACTTGAACGAACTCACGACGGCGGCCGGGAATTCGCCCGAGCTGCTCTACGAGTGCCACAGTGAGCAACGCCGTGGCGCGGCATCAGAGTTGATGCAAGACGCATCGTGCGTAAACGCGGCAGGTGTATCAGGCCGTTTCAGGAGACGAGGTGAGCGCCGTTGATACGGTTTTGTCGGCGAACCTCAGCAACTCCCACGGTACGCCAATGCTGGCATGCGGCATGATCGGCAATCCGCGAACCGGCGCCTCCTTGCTCAGGTCAAAAATGCTAGCGGTGACGGGGTAATACCAAGAGATGGAGCCGGTGCTGCCCGCTGCAATGGGCGTGCGCATGTGCTCCGTTGCATAGTCCTCGACCACGATCACGCGGCGTCCCCACAGCCCGGCGGCGAGTAGCTCGATGTCGTTCGTTCCGGTCGGCGACAAAAGCCCGGCAACGGGCGCTAGGCTGCTTCCCGGTTCGATGGCTGCGACTTTCTCCTTCAGCTTTTCGCCGAGCATACGCACGAAGGGGTGCGAGCGGATGGACCCGCGCGCCTTGGAAATCTCTGTGTCCTCTTCGGGCGACGGGTAGAACGGCTCGATGACGACGTTGCCCCGGTTGTCGATAAGGCCGATGGCGGCTTCCGCATCGGTGGCAATGAAGTATTTTCCGAACAGCCATTTGAGCTCGCGCCACTTTGGCGGGACGACTATCTCGCCCATGGGATCGATGAGACCGAGCAAGCCGTTGCTGTCAGGCAATGCCACGATGGCGCGGTCGCGATCAAAACTGCGAGCCAGCGTGAAGCTCGGCGAGATCACGACGGTGCCATGGGTATTCATATAACCCCAGAGACCCGTCACGGGGTCTTGCACGGCAGAATAGCCGTCCGCGAAGGCGCGAATGGATTTCCATCGGCGGCCAAGCAGCTCGCCCTTGGAATTCATGAAACCGGTGAGCCCGCCGGCGTCGGTACTGTCGGGATGCAGCACGGCGATGCCATGCCAAAGCGTGCCGGCGCGAATCCTGAGGCCCGGCGGGTTGAGTTGCCTGCCGCCTATATCGAGGAGGTCGCACGGGTCCCACGGCTTCGGCATTGTCTCGGCGTCGGCCTCGCATACGAGGTTCGTACCGTGGCGCGGCTGGGAGAGGTAGGCATAGGTGCAGGGAATAACGACTTCACCACTGCCGGCCATGAGGCCCATACGGCCTTGGCCGTCGATGATACGAACGGGACAGTGCTCGGCGCGAAGCTCGGCGTAGTCACCGTCCTTCAGCTCCCACCCGGGCGGCGCAATCAAGCGGTCGTCTTCGATCAAGAGATTGCGATGAGAATGCTGCGGAAACGTCCACATCCAGTCGGGAAAATCCGCCAGATGTTCCGGATCATAACTTAGCAACGACCCGAGCCGGTCGCGGAGCGCGGTGAGTAAGTCGTCGCTGGCGAACACATCTCGGAGCGGAACGGGCACGAAATCGACGTGCACCTGGGGCAGGCGCGGCATCACGGCTCGCGGTGATTGCAGGTGACTTGAGGCTGCGCGAACTTCACCCGACCAGAGAGCGATATCGCTGGAGACGAGCCCATCTTCGAAGCGGCGGACATAGACGATGGCCTGCGGATTGTCGGCGACAACGCGCAAGAGCTCTTTGAGACGCTTGGAATAGAACAAGCGGCTTATGCAGTGCCAGGTCTTGAACGGCAGTTCGTGCTGTTGAGCGGGTGTCGTCGTCATGGTGGCGGCTCTGATGTCAAACCCACAACGCTAGGGGACGAATGCGGCATTTTTGGTTAGAGCCGCAACATCGGCATTTCGCCCGGAACCACCTTTCTTGAAGGCATCGTCGCGGCTCCCATTGCTGCGAGCTTCTTGAAGCGGCGCTCCTCAAAGTAGCCCTTGGCAGCAATCAGCACTGGATTCCTGTTGGTCGAAACGACAAGGGTCCCTCCTGGTTGGAGCGTGCGGATGTCGGACGCATTCATGAGATTGAACTCGCGATAGGTATCCGTCGTAGCGGTAAGGAACTTCCTCTGACGCTCGCGCACTTTTCCAGCCAATCGCTCAAAGAAGAGACACGTCTCAGGATCGGAGCCGGGATAGGTCATCGCGGTGTTGAACCCACCCTGGATGGCGTCGGCCACGGCCACGCCGTAGCGCGCCGACAACTGGGCGATGGATTGCAAGACGATGGTCAGCGACACCTTATAGGCGCGGATAGTGTTCGCCGTGGAGACGAAGCCCGGCAGCGTCGAATGACCGAACTCGTCATAGAGAACATAGAGCGGCAGGTCGGCTTTGGACGGCATCTGCCTCATGGCGGCGTTGAACACACTGCGGAAGAACACCGAGGTGAGGAAGGCGTAGTATTCGGCGTGCTGCGGCGGGGTTATGAAATAGATGACGGTCTTCTGGCGTCTCAACTCCGAGAGCTGGAAGTCGGAGTCGCCGGTCAGCCAGGCGATATTGGGATTGGAGATCGGCGAGAGCGCAGTCAAGGCGGTGAGCACGAAGCTCTGCACGCCTTCGGGGTTGCCGGTGAGCAGGCCTTTCCACTCGTGCCACAAGCGCTTGTCGAGCGGATTGGACGGGTCGATGGTGGCGTGAGCCATAAAGTGATCGAGTGGCTTGCCGAGAGCGCCGAAGCTCTGGAACAGCAGGTTGAGGTTGGCGAGGTGTAGAAGTTTCGGGTTCTGCGACCGGGCGGCATTCTTTAGGCACTTCAGGAACAGCGACACGAAGCGGGTCGCGCCCTTGTTCCAGAAGCTCGATTTGTCGTCGGGATTGCCGCAGCGCACGAGGATCTCGGCGATTTGCTCCAGTTCCAGGTCGTCGCGCATTTCCAGCAAGGGGTTAAAGCGTGACGAGCGCTCCGGGTGCTCGGGATCGAGCACGATAATGCGATATCCGGCTTTGCGCATGGCGGCCGATGTTGCGACGAACACTTCACCCTTGGGGTCATTGACGATGAGCGAGCAGGCCTTATCGACGCGATTGAGCACGTTCGGGATGATGAAACGCGAGGTCTTACCGGCGCCGACACGGGCGACGAGACAGACGTTCTGGAAGCTTTCCGTCTCGGAAAGCGACAGCGTCTGGCCATCGACGAGCAGTCCTTGATGGCGGGTATCGAGCCAGCTCTTATATTCACGCGGCTTGGCAAAGCGCGCGCCGCTCTGCTGGTTGAGCAACCGACCTCGGGCGAGAAACAAGGCCCCCGCGCCTAGTGCGCGGAACGGGAGCGTGAACGCTGCTTTGACTGTGTCTGTCGGTCTCATGGGCGGGTCTCATTGAGGGTTAGGGATAAGGACGAGCGAAGGCCTGCGAGGGCGGCGAGTACTCGCGTCTTCACGGCGGCGAAAAGGTGGCGCAGGCGCTCTCAGCGTTTCAGACGATTGTCTTGCGACTGGTTGTGCTGACGGTCCTGCTCTTGGCGGGTCTCAGTGATGTCAGCGAGACGTTCGTCGACCATCGCTTGGCGGACTTCATTCAAGACGTGCACGTGGTCTGGTGGCATCGTCTGGCGGACGTCGTTGAGCAGGCGGACCTGATCGGGCGTCAAAGCCGGGTCGATGGAATTGTTCACTGCGTGCCGCACGTTCTTGGTGTGCACCGGTAGAGGTACTGGCGGCGGTACGGGTGCTTGGGCAGGCATCGCCTGCGCAGGCAGCTTCTGCTTCGGCTTCTGCTTGGTGATCTTGGCGACGCGAGCCTTGACGCTGTTTACCTGCTGAGCGACCGGCTCGACCGTTCGCGGCGCAATCGAGAGCGCGTCGGCGACGGTGCCGATCCCTTGTAGCATCATTTGCAGAATGTCCACGGGCTCCTCCTTGGATACGGTTGAGTTTGGGCTAATCGCTGCCGGTGAGGCCGTAGCCTGAGGCGGCGGACGCGCGGTGACGGCGCCGGATTTGAGGCCGGCTTCGATCCTGCTGCTCATGGCCTTGTAGGCGTCGCTGAGCCCGAGTGAATCGAGGCGGTGATTGCGGCCGGTCTCGAGATCGCGCACGCCGACGGACTTGCCACGCCGGTACAATTCCATGCGGGCATCGGTCAGCTTTTCGAACAAGTCGGTCGGGTCTTGAGCGGCGGACAGGATGGCAGCGAGTGTTCCGGTGACGCGCTGGCGTTCAGGAACCTTGCCGGTGCGCCTCAACAACTCCTGTCCCGGCTGAGAGACCTTCTCTCCCCTGGCTTTACGCGCCATGGTCGGCTGCTGTTCGAGATCCGGATAGCGGCTGAGAACGTGCTTCTCGATGTCAGTCTGGAGCGTTCTGAGTTGCGGTTTTGAGAGGTGCGCGCGCCTCCATTCCCCGACTGGATTAGCAGAGATGATGAAGTGATAGTGGAGATGCTTGGCGTGGTCTTCGTGCAGACCGGCATAGACGAGATGGTCGGGCGCGCGGCGGGCAATGTAGTCGCGGGCGATGTCCTTGAGAATTTCCTTCTGGCGTTCGAGGCCGAGCGACTTCGAGCGCGTGATGCTGACGATGTCGTGAAACATCACCGTGCCGTTGGCGTGCTGCCTCAACAGCCTCGCATTGGCTTCAAACTCGGCGGCGATGGCACCGGGTTCATTATCCATGAAGTTGTGAGTGAGGACGTAGCGCGCGTCGGCGGCGTCCTTGTTCACATAGGCGATGAGCTGCTTGAAGCTCGCATCTTTACGGGTCATGACTTTGATGATCATTGGTTCAAGTCAATCGTTTGCGGGTGTAGGCGCGCACGGCGGTATCGAGACGTTTGAGCTCCTGAAAGATGCTTTGAACGTCGACGACGCGGCGAACCGTATTGGCGTGGTGAGCGAGTTGATTGAGGTTGTTGGCAATGGAGCGGACGAGGCGTTCCAGGGTCTTCAATTCATGAGCGACGGCGGCGGGTACTCTTGGATCGCCGGAGAGACCG
>WBZX01000087.1_pt1 | contig 59464 bp, 53 predicted proteins | sample 5204211 | NCBI WGS metagenome assembly WBZX01 (sample SAMN12344362, study PRJNA552823) | activated sludge metagenome | biome: Activated sludge suspended growth; feature: Nitrification reactor; material: Wastewater; isolation source: activated sludge from nitrification reactor of wastewater...
GAATGGCCGGGCGGGTTCTTGAAGGTCGAGCCGCCGGTGCGCTCCTTGATGGGCTGGTTCTGCTCGCGGTAGGTCGCGACCTCCTCCATCTGCTTGGCGATCTCGGCCGGGTCGCCGGGCGTGCCCTGGTAGAGCGCCTCGGTGAAGATCCAGTCGGAGGGCACGCCGCAGTGGCGGTAGGTGTAGCCCATGTCGGCGAGGGCGAGCTCGTGGATGGTGCCTGATCGGTCGACCGCGCGGGCGGAGACGAGGGCGTCCTTGGTCTCGCGGCCGTGGGCGCCGGCGTTCATGCGCAGCGCGCCGCCGATGGAGCCGGGGATGCCTCGATAGAAGGCGAGGCCGGCGATGCCCGCCTCGGCCGCCGCGCGGGCGAGCTTCACATCGGGCACGGCGGTGCCGACGCGGATGCGGTGACCGTCCTCGACCTTGATGTCGCCGAAGCCGCGCCCGAGGCGGATGACGACGCCGCGGACGCCGCCGTCTCGCACCAGCAGGTTGGAGCCGAGGCCGACGACGAATACCGGTATCGAAGGCTTGAGGTGGCGGAGGAAATAGGCGAGGTCGGCCTCGTCGGCGGGCGTGAACAGGATCTCGGCCGGGCCGCCGACGCGGAACCAGGTGATGTCGGCCATGGGCGCGTTGAGGCTCAGGCGGCCGCGCAGCTCGGGCATGCGGTTGCGCATGTCGGAGGCGAGATCGGGAAAGCTCACGGCGCGGTCCTCCGCATTGTCCAGCACTCAGCCGCATTCAGGGCCTCCACCGTGGAGGCGATCCGTAGCGGCTCCCCTCCCCTGCGAGGGGAGGGGTCGGGGGTGGGGTGAAGCGCGGGGAGCGGCCTCGAGAGGATTCTCCCGTGCCATCCCCCCACCGTCACTCCAGTGTCATCCCCCCACCCCTAGCCCCTCCCCCGAGGGGGAGGGGAAATCGGGAGCGTTCGGGGACAGGGAGATTTGCTCGTGTGATGATCGAGAAGTCCGTTACATACTTTGCGGCGAGGTCGGGCGACGGACTTCTCGATCTGAATCACACTAGAAACATAGTGTTGGCTAGTGCCGTTCAGATCGCGAAATTCGTTCGGAGCGTGCCGGAGAATGTGACGAATTTCGCATCACGACGCTAGACCGCGCTGGCGCGGCGGGGCTCGTCGGCGGCGAGCCAATCGGGCAGCGCGTGGGCCCACTCGGTCGAGGTGCCGGCGCCGAGGCAGATGACCATGTCGCCGGGGCGGCCGTGGCGGCGCACGAGCGGCACGAGGTCGGCCGGGGCATTGATGGCCAGAACGGACGGGTGGCCGGTGGCCTTGATGGCGTCGGCCAGCGAGCGATTGTCGATGCCGTCGATCGGCGGCTCGCCGGCGGAGTAGAGCGGCGCGACAATGACGCTGTCGGCGTCGGCGAAGCAGGCGGAGAACTCGCCGAAGAGATCCTTGACGCGGCTGTAGCGATGCGGCTCGCAGACGGCGATGACGCGGCCTTTGGCGCCGGAGCGGGCGGCCTTCAAGACGGCGGCGATCTCGGCCGGGTGATGGCCGTAGTCGTCGTAGATCGAGACGCCGTTCCAGGTGCCCGTGAGCTGGAAGCGGCGCTTGACGCCGGAGAAGGTGTTGAGCGCGGCGCGGATGTGGTCGTCGTCGAGGCCGGCCTCGGAGGCCACCGCGATGGCGGCCAGCGCGTTGAGCGCATTGTGCTGGCCGAGCATGGGGATCGACCAGGCCTTGAGCTGGCGGGCGCCGCCCTTGACGCGCGCGGAGAGCGTGACGTCGAAGACGGTGCGCATGCCGTCGGAGCCGATGGCGGTCAGATGCAGGTCGGCGCCCTGGATGGTGCCGTAGGTGAGCAGGCGGCGGCCGTCGCGGCGCAGCTCCAGGCGCTCGATCATGTCGCGCACGACCGGGTGGTCGATGCAGGTGACGGCGAGGCCGTAGAACGGGATGTTGCGATAGAAGGCGGCGAAGTCGCGATGCATGTTCTCGACCGACTTGAAGTGGTCGAGGTGCTCGGGGTCGATGTTCGTCACGATTCCGATCTCGGTCGGCAGCTTGATGAAGGTGCCGTCGCTCTCGTCGGCCTCGACGATCATCCACTTGCCGGCGCCGAGGCGGGCGTTGGAGCCCCAGGCGTTGATGATGCCGCCGGTGATGACGGTGGGGTCGAGCTTGCCCTCGGCGAAGACGTGCGAGATCAGCGACGTCGTCGTCGTCTTGCCGTGGGTGCCGGTGACGGAGATGGTGGAATAGAGGCGCATCAGCTCGGCCAGCATCTCGGCGCGGCGGATGATGGGCAGGCCCTTGGCGCGGGCGGCCTCGAGCTCGGGGTTGCCGTTCTTGACTGCGGACGAGATGACGACGTAGGGGCGGCCGAACAGGTTGGTGGCGTCGTGGCCGATGAACACCTTGACGCCCTTGTCGCGCAGGCGGCGGACGTTGGCGCTGTCCTTCTGGTCGCTGCCGCGGACAGTGTAGCCCTTGGCCATCAGGATCTCGGCGATGGCGCTCATGCCGATGCCGCCGATGCCGATGATGTGGAACGTCCCGATGTCGCGGGGCATCTGCATGTTGCCAAGTCCCTTCCAGCTGACCCCGGTAAAACGCTTTGACACGCTATGCCGGCGATACCCCCGTGGCGATGGCCGCGGTCCGCGAAGCGCGGCCGTGCCCCATCAACTCCTCGACCAGATCGGCCAGACGCTCGACCGCGTCCGGTGCCCCCAGTTGCCGCGCCGCCGCTGCAGCAGCCTGCAAACGCCGTGCCTCCCCGGCGAGTGCCTCGATCTCACGAGCGAGACGCTCCGGAGAAAGATCCTTCTGCTCGATACACCAAGCCGCCCCTGATTCGGCAAGCCTCGTTGCATTGTTGAGCTGATCATTGTCAAGGGCATGAGGCAAAGGAACAAGGATCGATGGCCGGCCGATGACCGTCAACTCGGCGACGGACGAGGCGCCCGAGCGGGCAATGACGAGGTGGCTGGCCGCCATCAGCTCGGGCAGGTTGCGGAAGAATGCGGCAAGCTCGGCCTGGATGCCGGCGCGCGCGTAGGCGTCGCGGACGCGGTCCAGGTCCTCCTCGCGGCACTGCTGAACGACACTCAGGCGAGCGCGGACGGCGGCGGGAAGCGCGGCCAGGGCAGGCGGCACGATATCGGAGAAATAGCGGGCGCCCTGGCTGCCGCCGAAGACGACGATGCGCAGAGGGCCATCCGGCTGCGGCGGGTCGTAGGGCCGGCCGGCGGCGGCGCGGACGATGTCGCGGACGGGGTTGCCGGTGAAGCGGGCCTTCGCGGCGAGGGGACCGTCCAGCAGCTTGACGCGCTCGAACGAGGTGGCGATGGCGTCGACGCGCCTCGCCAGCATGCGGTTGGCGCGGCCGAGGACGGCGTTCTGCTCGTGCAGCAGGGCTGGGATCCCGCGCAGGCGCGCGGCGACGATGGGCGGGAAGCTCGGGTAGCCGCCGAACCCGACGACGGCGCGGGGCTGGACCTTGCCCAGCAGGGTGTAAGCGGCGGCGACACCGCGTGACAGCGCGATGGCGGTCCTGGTGATGGCCACCGGGCTCTTGCCGGCGAGGGTGGCGGACGGAACCTGATAGATCTGGCGGGCCGGGAAGCCGGTGCCGTAGCGGTCGCCGCGCATGTCGGTGACGAGATCGACGGGGATGGCGCGGCGCTTGAGCTCCTCGGCCAGGGCATAGGCCGGGAACAGGTGCCCGCCGGTTCCCCCCGCGGCGAGCATCACCGATCCGCTGATGTCGTTCACGATCCTATCCCCCAACCACTCGGCTCTGTCGGCCATTGGCTCTTCCGCCGGTCCTGGTTCATCGGGCCGCCGATTACCGCCGCGGTGCCCCCCTCCCCTCGAGGGGAGGGATTGGGGGGGGAGGAGCCGGGAGCGACATCAAGAGGCTTCTCCCGCTCACCGTCACTCCCACTATCAGCTTTCCCCCGTATCGTCCCCCCACCCCTGAACCCTCCCCCGAGGGGGAGGGGAATAGCTCGCGGCTCATCGCCATTCCTGCCGACCCTCTCCCCGCAAGGACGGGGCGAGGGAGATCTCCCCACTCCCACGCGGCCCGATCGGCTCCATGGACGGAGCAAATCGGGGCTTTTTGAGGCGCGCGACGTCGGCGCGGCGGCGGGTCAGCGCCAAAAGAATGCCGACGGTCAGCGAGATGGCGAGGGTCGACGAGCCGCCGGCGGAGATGAAGGGCAGCGTCATGCCCTTGGCCGGGAGCAGGCCGACGTTGACGCCCATGTTGATGAGCGCCTGCAACCCGAACAGCAGGGCGAGGCCCTGGATCGCCAGGCGGTCGGCGGCGACGGGCTCGTCGCGGGCAATGCGCAGGGCGCGCAGCACGATGAAGGCGAACACGGCGAGCAGGGCGAGGCAGGCGACGATGCCGTACTCCTCGGCGACGACGGCGAGGATGAAGTCGGTGTGGGCGTCGGGGAGAACCGTCTTGATGGTGCCCTCGCCGGGGCCGCGGCCGAGGAAGCCGCCTTCGGAAAACGACTGGATCGCCCGCTCGACCTGGCCGTCACCGACGCCGGGTGTGAAGAAATGGTCGAAGCGGTAGCGGACGTGCGGCAGCCATGCGTAGGCGGCGGCCATGCCGGCGCCACCGAGTACGGCGATCAGCGCGGCGCCGAGGAGCGGCTGGCCGGAGAGGATGTAGAGCGCGGCCCAGGCTCCGCTGACGAGGATGGTCTGGCCGATGTCGGGCTGGATGACGAGCAGGCCGACCACCGTGAGCCACAGCGCCACGGCAAGCGGCAAGGCAGGCATGTCGGGGCGCTCGGCGGTTTGAGCGAAAGCCCAGGCGGAGACGACGACGAAGGCTGGCTTGGCGAGCTCGGAGGGTTGCAGCGAGTGGCCGGCGATCGACAGCCAGCGCCGCGCGCCGTTGATCTCGGCGCCGAGGAAATGAACGGCCACCAGGCCGGCCAGCGCGGCGAGAAGCAGGGCGAGCGAGAGCCGGCGGACGCCGTGCGGCGACATCAGCGACACGGCGAGCAAGATGGCCGCGCCGGCGGCGGTGAAGACGAGATGGCGGGTGACGAAGTGGTAGGTGGCGAAGCCCTTCTTGATGGCGACGGCGGGGCTGGCGGCGAGCGAGAGCACGATGCCGGCTGCCATGAGCGCGAGGATTGCACCGAGCAGCGGCCGGTCGATGGTGAACCACCATTCGACGAGGCGCGAGCGGTCGGTGCGGGAGAAGCTCATTTTGCCGCCGCCGTCAGCCGGATGCCCGGGATGGCGGCGACGAGCGCGCGGAAGGCGTCGCCGCGCTGCTCGAAGTTCTTGAACTGGTCGTAGGACGCGCAGGCGGGCGAGAGAAGGACCACCCGTTCCCCAGGCGCGACCTGTTCCCCTCCCCGCAAGGGGGAGGGGAGATCTACCGCCGTCGCGTCGCGGGTGGCGGCTGCGACCGCCTTGTCCAGCGTGCCGCAGCGCTCGAAGGAGACCTTGCCTTCGAGGGTGGCGGCGAACTCATCGGTCGCCTGGCCGATCAGGTAGACCTTGGCGAGGCGGGGGAAATAGGGGGCGAGGCTTTCGATGCCGCCCTCCTTCGGCTTGCCGCCGGCGATCAGGTGGATGCCGCGCTCCCAGGAGGCGAGCGCCTTCTCGGTCGAATCGGCGTTGGTGGCCTTGCTGTCGTTGATGAACAGGACGGAGCCCCGGCCTACATCGAGGCGGCCGATCTCCTCCATGCGGTGGGCGAGGCCGGGGTAGCTCAGAAGCGCCGGGGCGAGCTCGGCCTTGCGCCAAACCTCCAGCTTCGATCCGGCGGCATTCAGGCGGTCGTCGAGCGCGCGCACGGCGGCGAGACAGGCGAGCGCGTTCTGCAGGTTGTGGATGCCGCGCAGCGTGCTGCTGCCGGCGAGCGAGGCGATCTCCTCGCTGGAGGCGTAGGAGCCCTGGCTCTCGTGCACGAACAGCGACTGACCGATGGCGTAGAGGCGCGGCACCAGGCCGGCGCCCTTGCCGGCGGTGAAGACGTAGAGGCGGGAGGCCGGCTCGATGCGCTCGGCGATGTCGCGGGTCGGCGGGTCGTCGGCGCCGACGCAGGCGGCCCCGGCGGCTTGCACGAGGCGCTCCTTGACGGCGGCGTAGTGCTCGAATGTGCCGTGACGGTCGATGTGGTCGGGCGTGAGGTTAAGGAGCACGCCGACGGTGGGCGTCAGGCCCGGCGTCAGGTCGATCTGGAACGAGGACAGCTCGAGGACGTGGATGCGCTCCGGCGCCGGGGGCTCCAGCGAGAGCAGCGGCACGCCGATGTTGCCGCCCATGGCGACGTCCTGGCCCAGGCGCCGCAGGACGTGCGCGATAAGAGCGGTGGTGGTCGACTTGCCGTTGGTGCCGGTGATGGCGACGACGGGTGCTTCCGGGCAGGTGGCGGCGCGCTCACGAAAGAAGATCTCGACGTCGCCAATGACCTCGATACCCGCCGCTCGGGCCTTCTGCACCGTCCAGTGTGGCTCGGGGTGGGTGAGCGGCACGCCGGGGGCGAGGACGAGGGAGGAGAATTTGGACCAGTCGGCCGTGGTGAAATCGACGATGGGCAAGCCTTGCGCGGCGGAGGCCTTGCGGCTCGCCTCGCTGTCGTCCCAGGCGAAGACCTCGGCGCCGCCCGCCAGCAGCGAGCGCACGGTGGCGTTGCCCGAAGCCCCGAGGCCGAACACGGCGACCTTCTGGCCGGCGAATGTGGAGGCGCGAATCATGGCTGAAGCTTAGCTCAGAGCGGGAAGGTTCGTGAGGGTGGCGAGAACAAGGGGTCAGAGCAGAGCCAGCAGCTCATCCTCGGCGAGCCGCTCCTCCAGGGCCAGCTCGATGGCCTCGCGAGCGTTCGCAAGCGCCTCGCTCTCCGTCTCGCCCTGGGTGCAGACCTCGGGCAGGGCCGGCACATGGACGACGAAGCCGCCTTCCGGATCCGGCTGCAGCAAAACTGTGTAGGCCTGCTTCGTGTCCGCCATGTCCATCTCTCGCCGGCCGATCGTTCGCAGAAACTATAGGCGTTTTCGCGACCTTTTTCGACAAGGGTTAGCTCAGCGCAGCTTCAGCGTGGCAAGGCCGACGAGGGCGAGGAGCACGGAGATGATCCAGAAGCGGACGACGACGGTCGATTCGGGCCAGCCCTTCTGCTCGTAGTGATGGTGTAGCGGCGCCATTCGGAACACACGCTTGCCTGTCATCTTGAAGGAAGCGACCTGGATGATGACCGAAAGCGTCTCGAGCACGAACAGGCCGCCGACGATGGCGAGGACGATCTCGTGCTTGGTGGCGACGGCGATGGTGCCGAGCGCGCCGCCCAGGGCAAGCGAGCCGGTGTCACCCATGAAGATCATGGCGGGCGGCGCGTTGAACCACAGGAAGCCTAGGCCGGCGCCTATGAGCGCGCCGCATAAGACGGCGAGCTCGCCGGTGCCCGGGACGTAGTGGATCTGCAGGTAGGTGGCGAACCTGGCGTTGCCGATCAGGTAGGCGATGAGGCCGAAGGTGGCAGCGGCGATCATCACCGGCACGATGGCGAGGCCGTCGAGGCCGTCGGTGAGATTGACCGCGTTGCCGGCGCCAGCGATGACGAGGACGCCGAGCAGGATGAAAAACATCCCCAGGTGGAAGTACTTGTTCTTGAAGAACGGGACGGTGAGGGCGTCGGAGAGGTCGGTGACGCCGGGCCGGTCGGGCACCATGAGCTGCATGAGAGCGTAAGCGGCGATGCCGGCGATGACGAGCTCCGCCAGGAGCCGGGTCTTGCCAGAGAAGCCGGAGGGCGTCTGCTTCTTGACCTTCAAGTAGTCGTCGTAGAAGCCGAGGGCGCCGTACGACAGCGTGACGCCGAGGACGATCCAGACGAACTTGTTCGACAGGTTGGCCCAGAGCAGCGTCGAGACGGTAACGCCGGCCAGGATCATCAGGCCGCCCATGGTGGGCGTGCCGCGCTTGGACAGATGCGACTTCGGGCCGTCCTCGCGGATCGGCTGACCCTTGCCCTGCTTGACACGCAAGAGGTCGATGATGCCGGGGCCGAAGAGCATGACGAACAGCACGGCGGTGAAGATGGCGCCGCCGGTGCGGAACGTGATGTACTTGAAAACATTGAACGGACCGATCTGGTCGCTGAAGCTCACCAGCTCGTAGAGCATGCCTCGTCTCTCCCCAAGCGGCTCTCCCGAGGGCCGCCAATCGAGCTTCTGTTCAGCAGGATGTTCGTGCCGATCGCGGTACGAGCACTTTTCGGAAATCCTGCTAGGCGACCCTCAATCGCCCCTTGAGAGCCTCGACGAGCACGCTCATGCGCGAGCCGTTCGAGCCCTTGATCATTACAACGTCTCCGGCGCGCACGCATGCGAGCAGCTTGTCAACGAGGCCGGCGGATGTCTCGGACCACTCCCCCCGGAGCGGCGCCGCCAGGTCGTCGTAGAGCAGCTTCATGTGCGGTCCAGCGGCAAAGACCAGATCGACCCCGGCCGCGTCAATCGCTTCCTTCAGGCCGCGATGCAGCGCGGCGGATTGCGGTCCCAGCTCGAGCATGTCGCCGAGGACGGCGATGCGGCGCCTCCAAGTCTCGCGCGGAGCGGTGGCCATGGCGGAAAGCGCGGCCCGCATCGATGCCGGATTGGCGTTGTAGCTTTCGTCGATGAGCAGGATCGAGCCGCCGTCGCAGGTGAGGGTGGTTCGGTCGCCGCGGCCCTTCGGCGCATGGCTTTCAGCCAGGGCGGCGAGGGCGGGCTCGAGGGGTGCACCGGCGGCCTCGACCGCCGCGGCGACGGCCAGCGAGTTCATCGCGAAGTGGTGCCCGATGGCGGCGAGCTTATAGACGAGCGGCTGGCCTGCGAGCGTGGCGTGGAGGGTGGTGCCGCCAGGAGCGTCGTCGAGACGGGCGAGGTGGACATCGGCGCCGGTGCCGGCTCCGAACGAGACGATGCGAGAGCCGTGCTTCTCGGCCGCCTTGCGCAGGCGCTCGAAGTGCGGGTTGTCGCGGTTGAGGATGGCGGTGCCGGAAGCCTCGTCTTCCAGCCCCCCACCCCCGGCCCCTCCCCGCGAGGGGGAGGGGAGCCCTTCCAGCCCGGCGAAGATCTCGGCCTTGGCGTCGGCGATGGCCTCGACGGAGGCGAAGTGCTCGAGGTGGACGGCTTCCACGGTGGTGATGATGGCCACGTGCGGGCGGACCATCTGCGACAGCGGTGTGATCTCGCCCGAATGGTTCATGCCGATCTCGAACACGGCGTAGCGGGTGTCGCGCGGCATGCGGGCGAGCGTCAGCGGCACGCCCCAGTGGTTGTTGAACGACTTGTCGGAGGCGTGGACCCGGCCGGGAGCGACGGCGCCGAGACAGGCGCGCAGCATCTCCTTGGTCGAGGTCTTGCCGGCCGAGCCGGTCACCGCGATGACGCGAGCCTCGGGCGAAAGGCGCGCGCGGGAGGCGCGGCCGATCGCTTCCAGAGCCATCAGCACGTCGGGGACGCGGATCAGGACGCCGTCGCCGGGCTGGCGCTCATACGTCTCCGAAACGAGGGCAGCTCCCGCCTCGGCCTTGAAGGCATTGGGTACGAACTCATGGCCGTCGCGCTGGTCCTTCAGCGCGACGAACAGCTCGCCCCTGGCGAGCGAGCGGGTATCGATCGAGATGCCGGTGATGGCCTCGGGGAGGCGGATGTCCACCTCGCAGCGGGTATGGCGATCGAGCTTGCCGCCCGACGCCGCCATCAGCTCGGGGATCGTCCACAGTGGTGAGGTCATTTCGAGGTCTCTGAGAGTGCCTTGCCGATCTCGTCCTGGTCGGAGAACGGGACGACGCGGTCGCCGATGATCTGGCCGGTCTCGTGGCCCTTGCCGGCGACGACGACGACATCGCCCTGGCCCATCATGGCGACGGCGGCTGCGATGGCCTCGGCGCGGTCGCCGATCTCGCGGGCGCCCGGGGCCGCGGCGAGGATCTCGGCGCGGATGGTGGCGGGCACCTCGGTGCGCGGGTTGTCGTCGGTGACGATGACGACGTCAGCCTTCCTGGCCGCGATCTCGCCCATCAGCGGGCGCTTGCCCTTGTCGCGGTCGCCGCCGCAGCCGAAGACGCAGATGAGGCGGCCGGTGGCGAACGGGCGGCAGGCGTCGAGGGCCGCGGCGAGGGCTTCCGGCTTGTGGGCGTAGTCGACGACGGCGAGGCCACCCTTCGCCGAGCCGACGATCTCGAGGCGGCCGGGCACGCCCTTCAGGCCGGACAGCGCGGCGAGAACCTTGCCCGGATCCTCGCCGGCGGCGATGGCGAGGCCGGCGGCGGTCAGCGCATTCTCGACCTGATAGGCGCCGACGAGCGGCAGGCGCACCTGATGCGAGCGGCCGAGGTGGTCCACCGTCAGCACCTGCGTGAAGCCCTCCATACGCGTCGCCGCGAGGTGCAGGAGCGAGCCGCGGCGGCCGACCGTCATTACCTCGAGGCCGCGCCGCATGGCCGCGCTTACGACCTCGCGCGCGAAGGCGCCGTCGACGTTGACGACGGCGGGCTGGCCCGGTGCGAGCAGCTCCTGGAACAGTCGCAGCTTGGCGGCGAGGTAGTGCTCGACGCTCGGGTGATAGTCCATGTGGTCGCGGCCGAGATTGGTGAAGGCCGCCGCCGTGAGCTCGACGCCATCGAGGCGGTGCTGGTCGAGGCCGTGCGAGGAGGCCTCGAAGGCGAGATGCGTAACGCCCTCGCGGGCGAGATCGGCCAAGGTGGCGTGGAGCGTGATGGGATCGGGTGTCGTCAGCGAGCCGTAGACGGCGCCGGACGGTTTGACGACGCCGATGGTGCCGAGCGAGGCGGCGGGGTGGCCGAGGATGGCGAAGATCTGGCGCGTGAACTCGGCGACGGAGGTCTTGCCCGAGGTACCGGTGACGGCGACGGCGATGGCCGGCTGCGCTCCGGAGAAGCGGGCGGCGATGCGGGCCAGCGCGGCGCGCGGGTCGGCGGCGCGCAGGACGGGCACCGCGATGTCAGCCGGAATGGCGGCGTCGGTGGCGGCGAGGACGGCGGCGGCGCCTTTGACAACGGCGTCGGAGATGAAGCGCGCGCCATCGGCCCTGGTGCCGGAGAGCGCGGCGAACAGCATGCCGGGGCCGGCCATGCGGCTGTCGGCGGTCAGGCCCGTGATGGCGACATCGGCCGAGCCCGCGGGAGCGTCGACACCGGCAACGATGAGGGAGGAGAGCTGCATGAAGCCTCTACAAATCAAGGGCAAACCGATTGAGGTGTGCACCAACCGGATTCCCCCTCCCCTCGAGGGGAGGGGCTAGGGGTGGAGTGTAGCGATTGGAGAAATATTTCGAGGTCGCTCCCATTTCGTCCCCCCACCCGAACCCCTGCCCCGAGGGGGAGGGGAGCGCCTTGCTCTAGCCGCGCACGATTTCCGCGCTCATCCTAATCTTGCTGGCCCCGCTCACCAGATGGCTTCCTGCACGAGCGCGTCGGGGTTCGGGTTACCTCACGTTGTGACGGGAGAGGGAATAGGGCCGGCGTCAGGGTGCGTCAAACGGCTTGCCGTCGGCGGCCGGTGCCGGGCTCGGGCTGGCGGGCGAGGCGACGGGCACACCGAGCATCGGCGCGATACGCGCGACGAGGCGGCCGGTGGCGGGGGCGGCGTTGAGGCCGGCCAGGATGCGGCCCTGGGTCTCCGGGACCGGCTGCGGCTCGAAGATGGAGACGAGCGTCACGTAGCGCGGGTCACGCATCGGGAAGGCGCCGAGAAACGACGAGATGACCGCGTGACGGCGATAGCCGCCGCGGCCGGGCAGCTCGGCCGTGCCGGTCTTGCCGCCGACCTCGTAGCCCTGGGCTTCGGCGCGGCGGCCGGTGCCGACGGGATCGATGACGTTGCGGCGCATGAGGTCGCGGATCTGGCGGCTCACGTCGGACGGGATCAGCTGTCCGGCGGGTGCGGGCTCGGAGCCCGGCAGGCGGCGCAGGAAGGTCGGCGTGACGCGCGTGCCGCCGTTGACGAGGGTGGCGGCCGCGGCGGCGACCTGAATGGGCGCCAGCGCGATGCCGTGGCCGTAGGAGACGGTGATGGTCTCGGCCTCGCCCCAGCGGTCTGGGAGCTGCGGCGCGGCGATGGGGCCGCGCTCGCTGTCGAGGCGGCCGGTCAGTCCCAGGCGGTCGAGGAAGGCGCGCTGGCGCTCGGCGCCGGCTTCAAGCGCGAGCATGCCGGCGCCGACATTGGACGAGTGCACGAAGACCTCGGCAACCGTGAGCGGCCGGCCGGCGGGGTGCTCGTCCTTGATGACGCGGGGGCCGGCGGCGAGCGGCCTCGTCACGTCGAGGACCGTGTCGAGGCGGGCCTGACCGTTCTCCAGCGCCATGGCGACGGTGAAAGCCTTGAAGATGGAGCCGAGCTCCCAGGTTCCGGCGGAGACGCGGTCGAGGCGCGCCGGGTCGGGGGGAACGATAGGACGCGCCGGATCGACATCGGGCAGCGACGCCGAGGCGATCACCTCGCCCGTCCGCGCGTCGAGGACCAGCCCCGCGGCCGCCGCTGCCCGATATCGTCTGATGGAGGACGCAAGCTCGTCCTCGAGCGCGTGCTGCACGCCGATGTCGAGGGAGAGGCGCACGGGGGCGCGATCGCTCGGCGTGGCGGTCGGCACCGGCTCGATGCCGACCTTGTCATCGATGAATTTCTCGAGGCCGGAGAGGCCCTTGTTGTCGATGTCGACTGTGCCCAGCACGTGTCCGGCGAGGCTGCCGGCGGGATAGGCGCGGCGCAGCTCGCGGCGGAAGCCGAGGCCCGGGATGCCGAGGTCGTGGACGGCCTGGGCGAGGGCCGGAGGCAGGCCGCGGCGGATCCAGACGAAGCGGCGCGCGCGGTCGGAGAGGGCGCGGCGCAGGCCTTCCTCGTCGATGTCGCTCAGAACGGTGCGCAGGCGCTCGACGGCGTCGTCGGCGTCGAGAAGCACGGCGGGGTCGGCGTAGAGCGAGTGGGTCTCGATGTCGGTCGCCAGCAGTCGGCCCTGGCGGTCGACGAGGTCGGGGCGGGCGTGGGTGACGGCGATGGGCTCGGACATGGCGGCCGTCGGCCCCTCGGCCTGGCCGCGCAGGGCGAGGCGGACGAGCTGGCCGGCGACGAGCGTGAAGGCGAGCGCGGTCATGCCGGCGACGGCGAGCGAGCGGCCGCGATGGCGCGGCGCGGCTTGCCGCGCGCTGGCCGGAAGCGGCCTGATCTCCGGATGGTCGAGGACGAAGGCCATGGGCGGCGGCTCCTGCTCCTCAACGGGCCGGAGGCGGCGTCGAGGCGTCGGCGGCGCGGGTGGCGCCGGGAGCCACGTCCTGGGTCAGCTGGCGCTCGGTGACGGGACGCAGGCCGAGGCCGCGGGCCAGGGGCTCGATGCGCTCGGGGCGGGCGAGATAGGCGCGCTCGGCCTTCAGGGTGGCGATGTCGCTGCGGGCCTGGTCGGCGGCGCGCTCGCGCGCGGCGAGCTCGGCTTCGAGGCGGCGGGTGTCGTAGCTCAGGGCATAGAGGAAGAAGGCGCTGGCGAGCGCGACGAGAACGGCCAAGGTCGATACCACGCGCATGCTCGCCTCCGGCTGGAGAGGAGGCGCTGCCTGCCGCGCTAGCGCCCGACGGCGGGAACCCCGAGGGCTTCCAGGTCGAGCGGCCAGGGTGCCGCATCGGTCCGCACGGCCGCCCGCAGGCGCGCCGAACGGGAACGCGGATTTGCCTCCTGTTCACCTTTCGAAGGTGTTAACGGGCTTCGGTTAAGAATCCGGAAACTCGGAGGCTCGGTTTTTATCGATATCTCGGGGCGGTGGCGGGAGCCGTGGGCCTGCTTGCCCGAGCGCTCCGCCAGGAAGCGCTTGACGATGCGGTCCTCGAGCGAATGGAAGGTGACGACGACGAGACGGCCGCCGGGCTTGAGGATTTTCTCGGCGGCGGCGAGGCCACGGGCCAGCTCGCCGAGCTCGTCGTTGACGTGGATGCGCAGCGCCTGAAAGGTGCGGGTGGCGGGGTGGCGGCCGTCGACCTTACGTCCGCCGAGCACGCGGGAGACCATGTCGGCCAGCTCACGGGTGCGGGAAAAGGGCTTTGCGATCCGGTCCTTGCAGATGGCGCGGGCGATGGCGCGGGAGCGATGCTCCTCGCCCAGCTGATAGAGGATGTCGGCCAGATCCTCCTCATCCGACGTGTTGACGACGTCGGCGGCGGTGGGGCCTTCCGAGCCCATGCGCATGTCGAGCGGGCCGTCGGCCATGAACGAAAATCCGCGGCCGGCCTCGTCGATCTGCATGGACGAGACGCCGATGTCGAGCACGACGCCGTCGACGGGCGTTTCCCCTCCCCCTCGTGGGGAGGGGGCAGGGGTGGGGGGAATCACTCCATCCGCCGTTCTGGAATCCCCCCCTCCCGGCCTCCCCCACGAGGGGGGAGGAGAAGTGCGCACCAGCTCGTCCAGCTCGCCGAAGCGGCCGGGAATCAGTGCGAAGCGGTCTGGGAAGTCCCGCGCCAGCGCTTCGGCGCGCGGGATTGCCGACGGGTCGCGGTCGATGGCGAGCACGCGGCAAGCGGCGGCCCCGAGGATGGCCCGGGTGTAGCCGCCGGCGCCGAAGGTGCCGTCAATGAAGGTCTCGCCGTCCTTCGGAGCGAGCGCCTCGATCATTTCCGAGAGCAGCACGGGAATGTGCGCCGGGCCCGGCTCCGGTGGCCGCGGATCCTGCTCCGGCGTCATTCCCGTGCGCCCTCGTCCCCGCCGTCTCCGTCCGGAGCGGCAGGGCGGCTCCCCGCGCCGAGTAGCTTGCGGGTGTCGCGGACCTTGGCGCGGGCGCGGTCTCTGCGCTCGGCGAAGCGTCCCGGCTCCCACATCTGAAACTTGTCGCCAAGGCCGACAAACGTGACCTGGGTGTCGAGGCCGGCGTGGGCGCGAAGGCTCTCAGGAAGGACAATGCGTCCGTCGCCGTCGATGGCGAGGACCTGGACATCGCCGTAAAGCGCGACAGAGAGCTCGTCGCGCTCATCCGAATAGTCCTGCAGGCCCGCGAGAAGCCCGTCGATCTTCTGTGCAAGTCTCTCGCCGCCCGCATCGAGCGCAGGAGCATCGAGCGAAGGATAGCAATAGATGCCGCCGGAGCCGCCGAGCTTGTAGCCGTCGCGCTCGAGGACGGCGCGGAAGGGCGCGGGAATAGAGACGCGGCCCTTGGCGTCGATCTTGTTCGTGAATGTCGAGACAAAGCGGTCCATCCCCTCAAACGACCTCGTCCTCGACGCTCCACATTGCGAGGCGCACGGCGGCTATCCACGCGCCATCACCTGAAAACAAACTCATCCCATCGCGCACCGGCGTTCCCTGGTCGGGACGGCACGGGCGGGCCGTGGCGGTCGCTCAGGCCCCGGCCCTCTCTCGGAGCGGCGCCTCGCCACGGACCCATGCCCGGTGCGGACGGGCATTCATGGGATCTCATGGTTCTTTATGGGCGTCAATGGATTGTTAAGGATTCACGCGGGATTGCGCTCCGGTGCGTGGGCCAGCCTGTGGACGAATAGCCACGTGGGCTCGCTCCCGCGAGCCGCTGGCTCGGCGATCTGGCCGATGTTCCAGGCCGTTAGGCCGGTGTTGCAGGGAGGATGGCCGGGCGTGGCCGCGGTAGCACAGGCGCGGCGGCGAGCCGCCATAACTCGTGCAGGTGGAGCATTCACCGGCCGAACGGCGTGCGCCGATTCGATCGCGGCGTTGCCGGCGTGGGCGCAGTGCGGGTCGGAAAAAACGAAAGGCGCGTCGGCGATGGAAGCCGGACGCGCCCTGAAATGCGAAGGGCGACCTCTTGGGCCGCCCTGACGGGGTCTCAGTGCCGGGTCTGGCCCTGGAGCCTCGTGATCTCGTCCTTCAACTTCAGCTTTTCCTGCTTCATGCGCCGGATGACCGAATCGTCGGAACCGGGTCGAGCGACCTCCTCCGCGATCCTGCGCTCGAGCGCGCGATGCTTCTCCGAAAGCTCAGCAAGATGGGCCGAAACCGACATCATTCGCCTCCGATCTGGAAGTATTAACGACATGGTTAGTGTGACAGATCTGTAACGCCTTGTCGACTCGTCGAGCGGGTAAACTGAATATCACGTCGCCGCGAAACGAGGCATTCGAGCAGGGTTCGCCGAAAAGCCGCCAAACGGTTCCGGACGGACCGGCGAAGAGCGCTCAAAAGGCTTGCCAGCAGGCCAGTTAGCGACGATAGTCCGGCGTGCTGGAATCAATCGGGCGGCGAGATGCAGCGCCAAAACGACAGGGAGCTTCGCGACCAGCTCGTGAAGCTCAGAGCCGAGCATCGAGAGCTCGACGAGGAGATTGTCGCGCTGGAGGGTTCCGCCGCGGCCGATCAGCTATTGATCAAGCGGCTCAAGAAGAAAAAGCTGCAGCTGAAGGACCAGATCCAGATCATCGAGGATCAGCTTCTCCCCGACATCATTGCGTGAGCCGGCGGCTCCGACGCGCGCAGCCACGAGTGTTGCACCCCTTGTTTCCGACGGCGCCCTAGGCTAAAGCCGCCGCTTCCGCGGCAGGCCAGCACCCATAGTCCAGGCGCACATGAGCCAATCTCGCATCCTCGTCGGCATCATCATGGGCAGCCAGTCGGACTGGCCAACGATGAAGCGCGCAGCCGAAATCCTGGACGAGCTCGGCGTGCCGTACGAGGCGCGTATCGTCTCGGCCCATCGCACGCCGGAGCGTCTCTACTCCTACGCCAAGGCGGCGGAGGGCCGGGGCCTCAAGGTGATCATCGCGGGAGCCGGCGGGGCTGCTCACCTGCCCGGTATGACGGCCTCGCTGACGACGCTGCCGGTGCTCGGCGTGCCGGTGACGTCGAAGGCGCTGTCCGGCAAGGACAGCCTCTACTCCATCGTGCAGATGCCGGCCGGCGTGCCGGTGGGCACTCTGGCCATCGGCGAGGCCGGGGCGACCAATGCCGGGCTGCTGGCGGTGCAGATCCTGGCGCTGGGCGACGACAAGCTCGCTCGGCGGGTGTCCGACTGGCGGGCCAAGCGGACGGCCGACGTCGCCGAGACGCCGAAGGACGCTTGAGCATGGGCGTGCTCGAGCCGGGCTCCACGATCGGCATTCTCGGCGGGGGCCAGCTCGGGCGCATGCTGGCCATGGCGGCGGCGCGGCTCGGCCTCAAGTGCCACATCTATTCGGACGTGACCGGTCCCGCCTGCGACGTCGCGGCGGCGGCGACGATCGCGCCCTATGAGGATCTCGACGCCGTGCGGGTGTTCGCCGGCAAGGTCCAGGCCGTCACCTACGAGTTCGAGAACGTGCCGCTGGCCACGGCCGCCGCGGCGGCGGAAAAGACACCGGTGCGTCCCGGCCCGAAGGCGCTGGAGGTGGCGCAGGACCGGCTCACGGAGAAGCGGTTCATCTCAGGCCTGGGCATCCCGGTGGCGCCGTTCGCGGCGGTCGACGGCAAAGCGGACCTCGAGGCGGCGCTGACGACGCTCGGCATGCCGGCGATCCTGAAGACGCGGCGGCTCGGCTACGACGGCAAGGGACAGGTGCGCGTCACGGACGCTGCCACGGCGGCGAGCGCGCTCTCCGAGATCGGCTCGGCGCCGGCGGTGCTCGAGGGCATGGTGGCGTTCCAATACGAGGTTTCGGTGCTGGTGGTGCGCGGCCTCGACGGCGCCACGGTCACCTACGACGTGCCGCTCAACACGCACAAGGGTGGCATCCTCGATACCTCGGCGGTGCCGTCGCCGCTGCCGGCCCCGGCGGTGAAGCGGGCGCATGATATCGCCCACGCCATCGCCGATGCGCTCGGCTACGTCGGTGTGCTGGCGGTGGAGATGTTCTATCTCGGCGAGGGAGCGGACGAGGCCCTCGTGGTCAACGAGATCGCGCCGCGCGTGCACAACTCGGGGCACTGGACGATCGACGCCTGCGCGGTGAGCCAGTTCGAGAACCACGTTCGGGCTGTGGCCGGCTGGCCGCTCGGTGCCACGGACCGGCATTCCGACGCGGTGATGAGCAACCTGATCGGACGCGACGTGCTCGCCTGGGCGGAGCTCGCCAAGGAGCCGGGGGCGTGTGTGCACATCTACGGCAAGCACCAGCCGAAACCGGGCCGCAAGATGGGGCATGTGACGCGGATCAGGCCGCGCGGGTGAGCTCCTCGACCCTTCCGGAGCTTCGTTTGACCGCGTCAGTGGACAGTTCACCATTTCCCTGATACAAGCCGCGCACAATCATGGCGGCGGATGCGCGCTCTACCTGCGGTAGAGGCTCATCTGGCGTATTACTCGTTCCATCGACATCAACCGCACCAGAGGATAGCAAACGCGTGCAGGTTCTCGTTCGCGACAACAACGTCGACCAGGCCCTCAAGGCCCTGAAGAAGAAGATGCAGCGCGAGGGCATCTTCCGTGAGATGAAGCTCCGCAACTACTTCGAGAAGCCTTCCGAGAAGAAGGCGCGCGAGAAGGCCGAGGCCGTGCGCCGCGCCCGCAAGCTGGCGCGCAAGAAGGCGCAGCGCGAGGGTCTGATCCCGAACAAGCCGGCGACGCAGCGCGGCCCTGGCAAGGGTCCGGGCCGTGGCGGTCCGGGTGCCGGCGGCGGCGCTGGTGGTGGCGGTGGAGGCGGCGGCGGCGGCGGTTTCGGCGGCCGCTGAGCCCAGGCTCGCGGCGCTCCAACGCACCACGCATCGACCGGTTGATTTCGGACGGAGTGCAGGGCTTGGCCCCGCGCTCCGTCTTGCTTTTTCGGCTTCCGCAGCGATCGAGTGCCGTCGTACCGCGTTACGACTGTGATGTGCCGGTCGGGGCTGGCGAATTTTTTGCTGGGCGGGTGGGGTTTCCGATTGACGGCCCCGCATCGGCCTAGTGTACGAGAGAGTAGACAGTCGCTCAGAAGAAGCCATGGTGCACGTCGAAGGTCGCCGCCAACTCCATCTCAGCGTGCCGAACCTGCTGACCTACGGCCGGATCGCGGCCGTGCCGGCGCTGGTCGCGTGCCTGTACTTCATGCACGGCGATGTGGCGCGCTGGTCGGCCATGGCGCTGTTCGTGGCGGCCGGCGTGACCGACTGGCTGGACGGCTACCTGGCGCGCATCTGGGAGCAGCAATCGGCGCTCGGGCGCATGCTCGACCCCATCGCGGACAAGCTGCTGGTCGGCGCGACGCTGATCATGCTCGTGCGCGACGGCACGCTCGGCGGCCTGGCGGTCTGGGCGGCCATCATCATCCTGTGCCGCGAGATCCTCGTCTCGGGACTCCGCGAGTTCCTGGCCGAGCTCAACGTCAAGATCCACGTGACCCAGCTCGCCAAGTGGAAGACGACGATGCAGATGGTTGCGCTCGGCGTGCTGCTGACGGGCGATGCGGGCGAGAAGGTCCTCCCGGGCATCACGCTGATAGGACTGACGCTGCTTTGGATGGCGGCGCTGCTGACGCTCTGGACCGGCTACGACTACCTCCGAGCGGGCGTCATCCACGCCATGGAGCGATGAGAAGATGGCGGCAGGTGAGCCAGCGGCGGTGACGTTGCGCTATTTCGCGTGGGTGCGAGAGAAGGCGGGGCGGGCGGCGGAGCGCGTGGTGTTGCCGGAAAGCGTGGTCACCGTTTCCGACCTCATCCAATGGCAGAAGTCGCGCGGCCCGGAGCTGGCCGAGGCCTTTGCCCGCGATTCCGTTATACGTATCGCGATAGACCAGAGTCACGTCAAGGCGAGCGCCACGGTCGCGGGCGCCCGTGAAATCGCGTTTTTCCCTCCTGTGACCGGGGGCTGAGCCGTGACGATTCGCGTACAGGCCGAGCCGTTCGACGCTGGTGCCGAGGCCGCTCAGCTGACAGCCGGTCGGCATGACATCGGCGCTGTCGTGACCTTTACCGGGATCGTACGCGGTACGGATGGCGACCGGATGCTGGCGGCGATGACGCTGGAGCATTATCCGGGCATGACCGAGGCCGAGCTGGAGCGGGTGGAGGCCGAGGCGCTGTCGCGGTGGCCGCTCGCGGCGAGCCTGATCGTGCATCGGGTCGGCGAGCTCCGGCCCGGCGAGCCGATCGTGCTGGTGGTAACGGCCAGCGCGCACCGTCAGGCGGCGTTCGAGGCGGCCGAGTTCCTGATGGACTACCTGAAGACCCGTGCGCCGTTCTGGAAGAAAGAAACCGGCGCCGACGGCAGCGGGCAGTGGGTCGATGCGCGCGAGAGCGACGACCGGGCTACCGAACGGTGGGCCGCCGGGCGCCGCGAGCCATAAGCCGAAGGCGCGGCTTCGGCCTCCCACGGCGCCGCTGCAACTCCGGCATTTGCATTCCGTCGTATGCGCGATTTACGCCTCGTTAAGGTTTCCAGCGCTAAACCATTAGCATTGTCCAACGGTGTGGCCCGCAAAAACGCCATCATCCTTGGACGATACTCAGACTGTCCCGCAGAATCAGACCGTATCGCGTAACGACGGGGGTCGAGCCGAATGGTTTTCCGGATGTGCGCCAGCCTAACCGGGCTGGTGCTCGCAATAATTTCGTCTTCCGCATTCGCCGGTGCCGAGGTCGCAGCGACTTCGGCTGCTTCCGGGGCCGCGCCGGCCGCGGTGACGGCGGCGGCGCATGCGCCGAGCGGCGAGCATGCGACTCTCGGCGGCGATCATCAGCGCACGCGGTTCGTCATCGGTCTCGACAAGGCCGTTCAGTTCCAGGTCTTCTCGCTCAGCAATCCCAACCGCGTGATCGTCGAGCTGCCCAATGTCGGGCTGCAGCTGCCGCACGTTCCGGAAGGCCAGGCGGTCGGCCTGGTGCAGTCGTTCCGCGGCGGTGTCTCGGCGCCCGGCCGCTCGCGCATCGTCATCGACGTGACCAAGCCGGTGGTGGTCGAGAGCGCCAGGATCGAGAAGGGCAAGGACGGCAAGGCTCCGCGTCTCGCCGTCGACATCGTTCCCGTGCAGGCCGCCGTCTCCGGGCGGAAGGCGCTCAAGGCGCAGCCCTTTGGCCTCGGCGCCGCCGCGGTGCAGCCGCCGCTGCCGAAGCCGGCCGTGCGGCCCGAGCTGCGCGAGGCCAAGGCCTTCAAGCCGGTGATCGTGATCGATCCCGGGCATGGCGGGCACGACTCGGGCGCCAAGAAGAACGGCACGGTCGAGAAGGACGCGGTGCTGGCGTTCAGCAAGGTGCTGCGCGACAGGCTCAACGCCACCGGGCTCTACAAGGTGATCATGACGCGCGACACGGACGTGTTCGTCGAGCTCGACGAGCGGCGCGCGTTCGCGGAGCGGCACAACGCCAACCTGTTCATCGCCGTGCACGCCGACTACGCCGGCTCGAACGCGCGCGGTGCGACGATCTTCTCGCTGCGCGAGCGGGTGGCGAACGAGCTGCGCCGTTCGGCCAAGGGTGACATCTCGCACAACCTGCTCTCGGCCAAGGAGGCGGCGGCGATCAAGGACGCCGACGAGGACGTCAACGCGGTCAAGGGCATCCTGGCCGACCTCGCCGACCGCGAGGTGGATGCCACGCGCGAGCGCACCAGCCTGTTCTCGCGCTCGGTGATCGAGTACATGGGCGCCTCGACCAGCCTGCGCGACAACCCCGACCAGCAGGCGGCCTTCCGCGTGCTCAAGACGGCGCAATTTCCGTCGGTGCTGATCGAGCTGGCCTACGTCACCAACAAGGAGGACGCCCGCAACCTCAACTCCGAGGCGTGGCGGAAGAAGGTGGCGGAATCGATCGTGACGGCGGTCGAGAACTACTTCAGCTACCAGGTGGCGCGGCTGCCGATGTGAGCGGTGCGGCGCGGAACGCGGCGCTTCATGGCCCGAAAGCGCGTGAAGATCACGCGGCGGGATCCGCCTGTCGCAATCCTGAAATCGAGATCCTGTAGAGGACGGCGGAAGTAGCCGGGCGAAAGCCCGGCTCGGCGGCCGGTCCGGTGGGGTCAAGTGGAGATGCCGGACGCGGCCGCCTCGGGCTCCCGACGAGCGAGGCCGGCCCGGTTGAACCACGACCAACGTCTAATGTCACCCGCCAATAGGTACAAAGCCTATCGGAAAGCGTTGGGCCGACTCGCGGCAGACGCTCAGCCCGCCTTGCGGCGAACCATGACCTTCGACAGGAAGGCGAGGCGGTCGCCGCCGCCGACGAGGCCGGACGCGGCGAGCGCACCATCGAGGCCGTCGATCAGGTAGTGACGGTAATACGGCTCGTGGAAGCGGACCGGAAATGCCTCGAGCAGGCCGTCCCAGCCGGGGCGGTCGCCGAATTGCAGGCTGTCGACCAGAACGAAGGTCCCGCCCGGCTTCAGCACCCGGGCGATCTCGGCGATCACGGTGCGGCGCACGTCCCCCGGCAGCTCGTGGAACAGGAACACCGAGACGACGACGTCCTGGCTGGCATCGGGCAGGGGAATAGCCTCGGCGTTGGCGGCGATGAGCCCGGCCGGGCGCAGGCCGGTCATGTGGCGGGCGGCCTCGTCGAGGTAGGTGTGGCTCAAGTCGAGGCCGGTCAGGCGCGCGGCCGGGTAGGCGAGGCGAAGCTGGCGCAGGAGGCGGCCGGTGCCGCAGGCCACGTCGAGGACGCTCGTCGCGCGCTGGTCGCGTCCGCGCATCGCCTCGGCGACGGCCGCCAATCCGGCGCGGCGCATCAGCTCGGCCGAGCCGTAGAACAGCGTCTCGACCTGCACGTCATAGAGCCTGGCCGAGCCTTCGCTCAGATAGCCGCCGGTCTGGAAATGGAAGTCCTGGCGATAGTAGTCGGGAACGGTGTCGGCCCCGAGCTCCTGGGTGGCGGTGTCGGCGGCGCGCTCCCGGCGGCGGGAGACGGTGGCCGGCAGGTCGTCGAGCATCTCGCGCAGGCGGGAGAAGTGGCGGATGACGCCTTCCAGACCCGGAGTCTCGGCGGGAGGAAGAAGGCCAGCGCCCACCGCGGCGGCGTCGTCGCGCGAGAGACGGCGAAGGTCGGCGGTCAGCTCGGCCTGGGTGGGTACCGGACGCTCGGGGCGGTAGTCGGATCGCCAGCCCGCGCGGCGGGACATCAGCCAATTGATGCCCGAGTACCAGCCGAGCCGCGCCGTGTTGGCCGCCAGCTGCATCGTCGTGGCGAGTGCATCCGCCATGGGCTCCTCCTGGTCTTGCCGCCGCGATTGCGACTGCCCAGCGGGCGCCGCACGCTCGACATAGGGAGCGGTCGGACGAGATGCAACGCGGCGCCTGCGGGCCGGCCCCCTCAGCCCGCGCAGGCGAGGTCTCCGGTTCCGTCCGGCCCCGAGGCGCAGGCCACCGCCGCGCAGTGCTCGTAGGCGTGGACCATCTTGGAGACGGATGGGGTCGTGGCGCCCCTGCCCTCGATTGCCTCGATACAGGCCCGGATGCGGGGATCGTCGCGCATCCGTTGCTCCTGCTCCTCGGCAGGCAGCCCGCAGAGGAGCGGACACAGGCGTGGATCGAAACGGCTCACCATGACGACCGTCTGCTTACACATTCCAGCTTCCCCCTGTCTGGCGTGTCCCGCCGTCTCCGGGCGGATCCAATGTGCCTTCCAGGAATTGGTAGCCGTTCAGCGGGCCCGTGGCGAGGTGCCTGCTTGACAAACATCAATTCTCAGCCGGCGGCAGGGGAAGGCGCAGACATCCGAGATCGGTGGCTGCCGTCCCGCCGCGCAGGAAGCTCGCCGAGACGGTGTCGACGCTCTCGATGTGGCCGCTGACGAGCCCGGGCAAAGTCGTGTCGAGAAAGCGGCGCAGCGCCACCATATCGCCGAGGGCGGCAGCGGCATGGCCGTGGCGAAGCTCGGCGAGCAGCAATTCGTGCTGGGCGATGTGGCAGTGGAGGATCGGCAAGCCGACGGCTCGCATCAGGTCCTCCTCGCGCGCGAAGTGGGCGCGGATCTCGGTCTCGATCTCGGCCAGCAGGGCCGCAAGCCTGGCGTCAGGCGTCGAGGAGACGCTCTCGAACATGGCTTCGAGGGTGGCGTGGTCGGCGTCCATCAGCGGAACGCCGAGGGCGACGTGAGGGGATGGCATCGGTCGTTCCTGGACCTCTCCGAGGGGGCGTGAGCCTTGCCCGGAGACACTCCCCCGGCTGGATGGCGCGCCACTTGACTTCGGTCAGGCGGGATGCGCGGCGTCGCGACGAAAAAAAGCGCCGGCGGGAGGACCCGCCGACGCTGAGTTCGAGCATTCCGCGCGATGAGACCCGCGCGATCTTCCGCGCGATCAGGGGCAGGCGCGCTGGCGGGCCGTGCAGTTCACCGGCACGCCGGCCTTGCAGGTCGTCTTGACCGGGCCGACGCCTTTCCAGCCGTGATCCTTGATCGAGTTCTTCAGCGCAGCGTTGGCCATGAACCTCGCCAGGTCCTCGGTGACCATGTCGGCGGTGCCGCCCGCCATCACGCACTTGCCCTTTGCCTCGGCGCCGGAAGCGGCGAGCGCGAGGAGGAGGCCGGCCGCCAGCGCGGCTTTCGTCAGCTTCATCGTCATGTCCTTGTCTCCTGAATTGGCTCAGGTTCAGAGCTTGCAGATCTTGGCCTGGCCGCGGCAGGTCCAGCTGCCGGCGCCGCCCTTGCACTTGTACTTGCGCGGGCCGAAGCTGTAGCCGGGGGTGGAGCCGTTCGACATCCACGACGCCCAGGCGCCCCAGTCGACGGCCTGCAGCAGCGCCTCGTCGACCTGGAACTTGGCCCCGGACTCGCTGCCCGCGGAGCCCTCGGCCGCCTTCAGGACGCAGGAGCCCGAGCCCTTCGGCGCGCCCTTCTTGGCCGCGTCGGCCGGCATAGAGCCAAGCGCCAGCAGAGCCGCGGCGCCGAGCGCCAGCGCGATACGATCAATCCTCGCCATGTCTTCCATCTCCCTCAAAGCCGTAACGGCACGGTTGCGGACGGCCCAGTCGCGGCGCGGTGGCCCGTACGCAGCGGAACACTGCTCCAAAAGACGCGTCCCGAGCCGCCGGGCGATGTCGCCGGACAGCTGGCCGCGGGCGCAATGCATCCGCCCGCCGGGATCAGGAGCAAACCCGAGCACGTTGACGCAGATCGCCGCCGTTGCAACGATTGGTTAACGCGAGCGGAGACCGGCGAAGCGCTTTTCCGTGGAGGGGTGGCGCGAGGGTGACGTTTGGGCGCCGCCGGGCGATGAGCGGAAAGCGAGCGCCGTCAACGGGGCGAAAGCTCGCACCGCCGCCGCTCGCCTGATGCCGCCGGCCCTCGAAAGGGCCGGGGCGGGATCCATCCGGCCGAAGCCGGATCAGGCCGATTGCAGATTGACCGCCTTCGGACCCTTGCCGCGCTTGTCGGGCTCGGTCTCGAAAGAGATGCGCATGCCTTCGCCCAGCGAGCCGAGACCGGAGCGCTCGACGGCCGTGACATGGACGAACACGTCCTTACCGCCCTCGTCCGGGGTGATGAAGCCGAAACCCTTCTGCGTATTGAAGAATTTCACGGTTCCGGTCTGGCGCATGGGAGCTCTCCTTTATCCCCGCTGAAGGTCGAAAACAGCGCGAGCCGAAGCCCCCGCCCTATGAGAACGAGGCAGTGTCGGCCGTACTCGGGGATCGTGAGAGGTGTGTGACGCTCCGTGCGCCTGCACGAGATCGTGTCCAGTCAAGCTCAGTGTCTCCGCCGGGTCGATGGCCCGCCCAACGTGCGTGAGTATCGACAAAAGTCTTACGGCGCGCAACAGAAATTGAAACTGTTTTTCTCCATTCGGATGAATAGCCGTGCCGAATCAAGACTCTGATATCGTCTCAATCCGCCAGCCGGAGCCCGCTTCACGGGCCAGCAGCGGTGTCAGCCAGGCCAGGACCGGCTCGAGATTCGCCTTCAGCGTATAGGGCGCATTGACGACCAGGAGGCCGCTGCCGTCGAGGCGGGGGATGGCGCCGGGGGAGCGGATCATCTGCTCGACGAGGAGCAGCTTCGGCAGACCGAGCGTCGCCGCGGCGGCGTGGAAGCGGGCCACGGCGGCGGTGTCCTTGACCGGGTACCAGAGCAGGAACGTGCCGGTGGCGAAGCGGCGCGTCGCGGCGGCGAGACCGTCGAGCATGCGCGCCAGCTCGCCCGCCTCCTCGAACGGCGGGTCGACGAGGACGACGCCGCGGCGCTCCTTCGGGGGCAGCAGCGATTTCAGCGCCACCCAGGCGTCGAGCTCGAGAACTTTCGCGCGGGGATCGCCAGCGAGGGCGCGGCGGAGCGTGGCGCAATCCTCGGGGTGGAGCTCGTTGGCGACGAGGCGATCGTCGCTGCGCATAAGGCGGCGGGCAATGAGCGGGCTGCCGGGGTAGCGGACGAGGCCGCCGGGCGGGTTCTCGGCGCGGACCGCGGCGAGGTAGGGGGCGAGCGCGCGCCCGACGGGCTCTGGGGGCGGGGGCGCGGCGAGCACGCGGCCGATGCCATCGCGCCATTCGCCGGTCTTCTGGGCCTGCTCGGAGTCCAGGCCATAGAGCCCGATGCCTGCGTGAGTATCGATCACCCGGAACGGCGCCGGCTTCAGCAACAGGTGCTCGATAACGAGCGTCAGCACGATGTGCTTCAGGACATCGGCGAAGTTTCCGGCGTGGAAGGCGTGACGGTAGTTCATGACGAGTATGGCCGGCTCGAAGTGTTCGGCTCAGGCCTTCTTCTCCCAGCGGCCGTTGTCGGATTGCTGCCAGTAGGTGCAGGCGCAGCCGGCGGCCTTGGCGGCCTTCCACTGCGAGCGGGCGCGGGAAACAGCCTCAGGGTCGTGGCCGTCGAAGAGATAGACGATGCGCTGGTAGCCGGTGAAGACTTCGGTCTCGGCGCCGTCGACCATGAAGCGGACGCCGGCGCCGTTGGGATTGTCGCCGCCGCAGGTGAGGAACACCGGCTGCTGGTCCGGAAAGCCGTCCCTGGCGGTGCCGTGGGCGAGGAAGCTCTCCTCCTTGTAGGTCCAGAGCGTCACGTCGAGGGCTTCGAGGCGTTCCTCCGAACCGGATTGGACGACGGCGCGCCAGCCGCGCTCGAGAGTGCGCTCGAGCAGGCCCGGCAGGACCTTCTCGAGCGGCTGGCGCTCGAGATGATAGAAGAGAACCTCCGACGGCGCGCTCACGACAAGATGTCCTCTTGCAGTGCGGGATCGAGGTCTCTATATGCAGCGGTCCGGAGCGGCGCCAGACAAAATGGCTGACGCCCGTGTGGGCGGTGAGCACGCAGCATCTTCATTCGCTGCGCTGCTCCCGCCCACTGCGCTTTCAGGGGCCCCCACTGTGCTTCCGGGGGCAATGCCGAAAGCGATCAGCGGCCGCGGGCGGAACGGTAGCGCTGGATCTCGGACTTCGTGAGCTGGCCGTCGTCGATGAGGGCATCGATGCAGCGGCTGGAGATGCCGCCGCCATTGGCGCGCATGCAGCTCTTGAGTGCCGCGCTCTCCTCCTTGTAGCTCGGGCAGAACTTCTTGAAATCCACCAGGCAGGCCTTGCGCACGCGGCCAGAGTAGGCATCGGCGGGCTGCGGCGCAGTCGCGAGACCGGCGAGCGCCACGGCGATGCCGAGGAACAGACCTTTCACGGTACGGCTGGTCACGGTACGGCTTGCTTCGATCATCTTTTTTGCGTCCTTTCGTTTTTTGGTGCCGTCAGGCCTGTGCAACCCGGCGGGCGGCGGAACCTAGCCCCTAAGGCAAGATAATGCCAGTAGCCCTGCGGAGGGACGAGCGCGACAGAATCGCATGCTCCGAAAGCCCTACTTGCGGCGGCGGCCGGCATAAGGGTTCTCACCCTTGCGCAGATTGAAACGCACGGGGACGCCCGGAAGGCCAAACGTGTCGCGCAGGCTTTTCGTCAAGTAGCGAAGGTAGCTCTTCGGAAGATCCTGGGGCTGCGAGCAGAAGGCGACGAAGGTCGGCGGGCGTGTCGTCGGCTGGGTGATGAAGCGCAGCTTGATGCGGCGGCCATGGCTCGCCGGCGGGGCGTGCCGCGAGGTGGCCTCCTCCAGCCAGCGGTTGAGCTCGGCGGTGCCGACGCGCTTGTTCCAGACGGCGTAGGTCTCGACGACGGCCTCGAGCAGATTGTCCAGGCCCTTCTCTCCCAACGCCGAGATGGCGATGACGCGGACGCCCGGGATCTGGGCGAGGCGCTCGGCCACGTCCTCCCGGATCTCCTTCAGGCGGCGCTGCTTGTCGGTGACGAGATCCCACTTGTTCACCGCCAGCACGATGGCGCGGCCCTCGTCGGCGACGAGATCGCCGATGGTGAGATCCTGCTTCTCGAGCGGGCGCTCGGCGTCGAGCAGGAGAACGACGACCTCGGCGAAGCGGATGGTGCGGATGGTGTCGCTGGCGGAGAGCTTCTCGGCGAGCTCCTCGACGCGGGCCTTGCGGCGAAGCCCGGCGGTGTCGACCAGGGACAGCTTGCGGCCGCGCCATTCGAGCGGCGTGGCGATGCTGTCGCGGGTGAGCCCCGGCTCGGGGCCGGTGATCATGCGCTCCTCGCCGACCAGCGCGTTGACGAGCGTGGACTTGCCGGCGTTCGGACGGCCGACGATGGCGATGCGGATGGGATGGGTGCTGGCGTCGGGGGCAATGGCGCCGTCCGCGTCCTCGGCTTCTTCGCCGCCGTGGCCGCGGTCGGGAGCGATACCGAGCGCGGCGGCGATGTCGGCCATGAGCTCGCCGAGGCCCTCGCCGTGCTCGGCGGAGACGGCCACGGGGTCGCCCAGGCCGAGCTCGAACGCCTCGAGGAAGCCGGCCTCGCCGGCGCGGCCCTCGGCCTTGTTGGCGACCAGGATGACGGGGCGGCCGGACTGGCGGGCGACGCGGGCGAACTCGGCGTCGGCGGGCACGATGCCGGCGCGACTGTCGATGACGAAGAGGACGAGGTCGGCGGCGGCGATGGCAGTCTCGGTCTGGCGGCGCATGCGGCCGGCGATGGAGGCCTCGTCGCCCTCCTCGAGCCCGGCAGTGTCGACGACGGTGATCTCGGCGCTGCCGATGCGAGTGGTGCCTTCGCGGCGGTCGCGCGTCAGCCCCGGCATGTCGGAGACGAGCGCGGAGCGGCGTCCGGTGAGACGGTTGAACAGGGTCGACTTGCCGACGTTCGGCCGGCCGACGATGGCGACGACAGGGGCGGTCATGATGGGTTTCCGGGCGGGCGCGGCCCTGCTGGAACGGTCAGCGGGCCCGCCGCAGCCGGGCTTATGCCCGAAACGGGGGGCGAAGGGAAGGACGGCCATCGGGCAGTAAGGCTTCGGCAATCGGCTAGCGGGTCAGCAGGATGTAGTCAGTGTACTTGCCGGTCTCGTGGCTGATGCCGTAGTCGGAGATCATCAGCGACGAGCCGGGCTTGATCAGCTCGGCGATGCGCTCGCGGGCCGCCTCGGGGATGGTGATGCGGTCGAGCGCGTCGACGGCGTCGGAGGCCGGCAGGGCACCGGTCTCGACCGGCGCGGGCCGGCGCTGCTTGTTGCGGCGGGGCTCGTCGTCGTCCCGCTTTTTGGCCTTGGGCGCGTCGCCCGCGGCGGCGGTGACCACGTGCCAGCGGAACGACTGATCGCCATCGATGTAGTCGAGCGCGGTGTAGACGTGGGTGCCTAGAGGGCGGGCCGAATCGGCGATGGTGATGGGGGTCTCGAAGACGTCGTCGTAGCCCTGGCGGACGTGCAGCTTGCCGGTCTTGCGGCTGACAAGAATGGTGATCGGCTTGGCGCGGTTCGCTTCCGCCTTGTCGGCGGCGGCCTTGGCGGCCTGGGCCTCGCGGAGCTCGTCGAGCACGGCGCGCAAGCGGGTGGTCTCGGTGGACCGGCTGCTCTCGGCCTTTTCCACCGATGCCTCGGCCTCGGCGAGCGCGGGTCCGAACGCGGCCTGGTCCTGGCGGGCCAGATCCAGATCATCGGTCAGGGACTGGATGCGCCGCTCGAGCGCCTCCTCCCTCTCGGCGGCGCGGGCGACGGCCACCTCGCCGCGCAGACGATCGCCGGTGGCGCCGAGGCGCTCGAGCTCCTTGCCGGCGGTCTGCAGCTCGTTTTCCAGACGCTCGACAGAGCGGGCCAGGCGCTCACCCTCGGCACGGATGTCGCGTGTCGCCAGCTTGGCCTCGTCGAGGAGGCGGGCGGCCTCCCTGGCCTGGGCGTCGATGCCGGCGCGGCGCTCCTCGATGTCCTTGATGCGGACCGTGAGCCGCTGCATCTCGGCCGCACGCTCGGCGGCGGCGATCTCGCGCGTCCGGTGCGGCTTGGCTCCAGCCGGGGGGTGCTCGGCCGCGGCGGCGGGTGTGATGCCGACGAGGGCGGGCACGAGGCCGCCGATGTCGCTGACCTTGGTGGAAGCTGCGGCGGCGAGGGTGGCGGCGGACGCGAGCTGGCCGCCGGAGGGCAGTGGCGTGAACAGTGCGTCGTGCGCGATCGGGTGCGGCGCCGCGTCGTCGCGGGCGACGATGACACGCGTGCCCATTCGGGTCATGCCGTAGAGGGTTCTCGCGAAGCCGTAAGGCAGGCGGATGCAGCCGTGCGAGGCAGGGTAGCCCGGCAGGGCGCCGGCATGAAGGGCGACGCCGGACCAGGTGATGCGGTTCATGAACGGCATCGGCGCGTCGCCATAGAGGTTCGAATGGTGCATGACCTCCTTGCCGACGATGCTGAAGACGCCGGTCGGGGTGTCATGGCCGCTGCGGCCGGTGGAAACGGGGGACTCGGTGATCTTGCCGTTCGGGCCGTAGACCGAGACGCGCTGATTGCGGATGGAGACGACGAGGGTCAGCGGACCCTTGGGCAGTTGCGGCTTGGCCTGCTCCGCCGGGCTGCCTGCCCGGCGAGCGAGCGCCTCGGCCGGGACGAGCAGAGGCAGGGCCGCCGCCGCTCCGGCGATGGTCATGAAGAACATATTGGTGAATGGGCGCGAGGACGCGCGCGAAGTCTTGCGCATACGGCAGAACACCCCGGTAAATCCCTATCCTGAACGCTGAACCAGTTTAAGGCTCTGCTCTAAACTACTGGTTATCAGACCGAATACGGAAGCCGCAATGAACTTGGCGGAAGATTGCGGAAGGCGGAGCACGAAACGCCGCGCCATGTGGCGGCCGCACCACTGAGGGTTGTGGCCGGAGGATTTGGTGCCCGGCATTCGGAGCCCGGAATTCGGAAACTCGAGAACGCATCCGGTTTTGGAAGAGCGACCGACACCACCCCTCGATTGCCGAAAGCGGGGCTGGCGGCGAGCGGCCGCGCGCACTACCTTCCCGGCTCCGCAGGAGGACTCGCATCATGTCGTCGCAAGCCCCCATCAAGCGCCTGATGGCGCCCGACATCACCGCCAAGAAGGGCCGCGAGCCCATCGTGTCGCTCACCTCCTACCATGCGCACACGGCCGCCATCGCCGACCGCTACTGCGACTTCCTGCTGGTCGGCGACAGCCTCGGCATGGTGATGCACGGCTACGAGACGACGGTGCCGGTGCCGCTCGAGCTGATGATCATGCACGGCCGCGCCGTGGTGCGCGGGGCCAAGCGGTCGCTGATCGTCGTCGACATGCCGTTCGGCACCTACGAGGAGAGCCCGTCGATCGCTTTCCGCAACGCCGCCCGGGTGATGAAGGAGACCGACTGCGGGGCGGTCAAGCTCGAGGGCGGCAAGCGGATGGCGGAGACGATCCACTTCCTGGTCGAGCGCGGCATCCCGGTGATGGCGCACATCGGACTGACGCCGCAGTCGATCAACGTGGTTGGCGGCTTCAAGGCCCAGGGCCGCGAGATGGACCAGTGGGCGCGGATCGAGGAGGACGCGCGGCTGGTGGCCGAGGCGGGTGCCTTCGCGGTGGTGCTCGAGGCGATGGCGGAGCCGCTGGCAGCGAAAATCACGTCGGCGATTCCGATCCCCACCATCGGGATCGGGGCTTCGGCGGCCTGCGACGGGCAGATCCTTGTCATGGAGGACATGCTGGGGCTGTCGCCGCGGGTGGCGAAGTTCGTGAAGGAGTTCGGAAAGGTGGGCGCGGTGATCGAAGGCGCCATCCGCTCCTACTCGGAGGAGGTGCGGGGCCGCAGCTTCCCGGCAATCGAGCATACGTATGCGATGCGCCCGTCCGCTGCGTCCGGTTCGCCACAGCCACGCACGGACGAGCCTTCCGTGGCCGCACGGGCCTCGAAAAAACCCAAAACAGGCGCGAACTAGGTCGTGGGATCGCAAGCGAAGGCCGCCCTTGCCGGTGGGCGAGGCGAGGCAAACGTTTGCGCGCGGGCCACAACCGGCTATTGATGCCCGGAATTGCGCCACCGAAGCCGTCCGTCACGCGCCAGCCCGCAAGGGCGCCGGGATGGCCGGCCGGCGGCGAGCCGAGGCAATGAATCCTGGGGATAAGAAGCGGGCATGGCCGACAGGAACGACACGTTCACGCGCGAGGTGGACGAGGAGCTGCGCCGGGACCAACTGGCGAAGCTCTGGGAGAAATACAACACGCTGATCCTCGGCGCGGCCGCCGCCATCCTGGTCGGCGTGGCCGGCTCCCAGTACATGCAGAATCGCCGCGTCGCCGCCGAGCAGGCCGCGGGCGCCAGCTTCGAGGCGGCGCAAAGGCTGGTTTCGGAAAGCAAATTCGACGAGGCGGCCAAGGCCTTCCAGAGTCTCGCCGACGGCGGTCCGGCGGGCTACGCGGCGCTGGCCAGCCTGCAGATGGCGGGCATCGACGCCAAGCAGGGGCGCACCGAGCAGGCCCTGGCGGCGTTCGAGAAGCTCGCCAAGACCAGCGGCACGGAGCCGCTGCTGCGCGACTTCGCGAAGCTGCAGGCGGCGGCAATCCGCGCCTCCAGCGCCGACTTTACTGAGATGCAGAATCGCCTCAACGATCTGGCAGCTGCCGAGAACCCTTGGCATGCGAATGCCCGCGAGCTGCTGGCGACGGCGGCGCTGAAGGCGGGAAAGACGGCCGAGGCCCGCAGCCTCTACGAGCAGCTCCTTTCCGACCGGCGGACGCCGCCGAGCGTCAAGGAGCGGGCGAGGATCGCGATGTCGCGGATCGTCGAGGCGGAGCAGGGGAAGACCGGGGCCGCCGCGCCGGGCAACGACGCCAAGGGTGCCGCCACGCCGGAGGCGCCGAAGAAATAATGTCGGGGGAGCCCTCATGACTGGCATTCTGTTGGCGGGCGGCAAAGCTGGACGAGCCCCGCGCGCGCGGCTCGCCGGTGCCGTGGCGCCGGGCCTGTTGCTGGCCATGACGGCATGCCTGCTGGCGGGGTGCTCGAGCGACAGCATGGAGCTGCCGAGCCTGCCCAAGGTGGGCGATCTCAACCCGTTCAAGGAGAAGCAGGTGCCGCTGCCCGGCAAGCGGGTGGCCATCATGCAGGCTCCGGACAAGCTGCCCGGCGATCTCGCGGAGGCCAGCAAGCCGATCGCGCTGCCATCGGCGGTCACCAACGAGAGCTGGTCGCAGCCGGGCGGGGTGGCGAGCAACGCTCCCGGACACCTCGCCCTCAACGGCGCCGTGCGCGTGACGTGGCGGACGAGCGCCGGACAGGGGACGAGCAAGGACGGGCGGCTGACGGCGAGTCCCATCGTTTATGGCGGACGCATCTTCACGCTCGACACCAACGCCGATGTTCATGCCTACGCCGCGACTGGCGGGTCGGCGGTGTGGAACGCGCGGCTGATGCCGGAAACCGAGAAGGGGCCGGGCGGGATCTCGTGGACGCTGCCGTCGTTCTCGGCGCTCGGCGGCGCCTCGGGGGCTGGCGGCTACGGCGGCGGGCTCGCGGCGGACGACGGCCGTCTCTACGCTGCGACGGGCTTCGGCAACGTCGTGGCGCTCGATCCGGCGAGCGGCAAGAAGCTGTGGGAGAAACAGCTCGGGGTTCCGGTTCGTGCGGCGCCGACGGCGTCCGGCGGCCGCGTGTTCGTGATCACGGCGGACGGACGCTTCTTCTCGTTCAACGGCGCCGACGGAAACGAGAACTGGGCCGTGCGCGGGCTGCCGCAGCAGACGAGCCTGATCATCGGCACCAGTGCGGCTGTGGACGGCGACATCGCTGTGGTGCCGTATCCGTCGGGCGACGTGGTGGCGCTGAAGGTCTCGGACGGCTCGGCGGCGTGGAGCGAGAGCCTGGCGCGGACTCGGACCACCTCGCAGCTCTCCTCGCTCAGCGACGCGGCGCGGCCGGTGATCGATGCCGGCACGGTCTATGCCGTCGGGCACGCCGGCCGCATGGTGGCCACGCAGGCCAAGACCGGCGAGCGCCTGTGGCAGCTCAACCTGCCGGGCACCCAGATGCCGTGGGTGGCGGGCGACAGCGTTTTCGTCGTCGACACCTCGGGGCAGCTGGTTGCGGTGGGGCGGCACGACGGCAAGATCCAGTGGACGGCCAAGCTGCCGGGCAACACGACGTGGGCGGGGCCGGTGCTGGCGGGGGGCTCGCTGTGGCTCGCGTCGGCCAAGGGGCAGCTCGTCAGCGTCGAGCCGCAGACCGGCAAGGTGGGCGCGGGCATCGAGCTCGGCACCCCCGTCTTCATCGCGCCGGTGGTGGCGCAGGGGCGCATGTACGTGCTCACCGACAAGGCCGAGCTGATCGGGCTCAATTGACTTCCAACGCCGGCAGTCGGGAAAGCAATTTCCTGCCCGGAGCCGCCTACGGCACGGCGCTGGCCTCAGTCCCGCGCGGGACGCTCGAGGCAGCGGTCGAGCTCGGCGATCAGCGCGTCACTTCGGACGGGTTTGGGAAAAAGGCGGGATCCGGCGTAGCAGGCCGGACGCTGCTCGTCCGAATATCCTGTCACGGTGACGAACGGTGTTCCGCGCTGACGCAATCGCTCGGCCACACCCTCGGACGTCTCGCGGCCGAGGTGAACATCGAGCACGGCGGCGTCGCAACCCTCGCGCTCGATCAGGCTGAGCGCGCCAGCCACCGATGCCGTCGGTCCAATGATGCGGAACCCGGCCTTCTCCAGGCGCTGGGCGAGGTCGAGGGCGAGCAGCGCCTCATCCTCGACGATCAAAATGCGGCGCGTTCCCACGGGGCCCCACTCGGCTTCATCCTTATCCCTCTGGCCCGGTTACGAGCGATGTTCCCTCGAGAACGGCGGAATAGGGACACGTACAGCTCCACGACAGGCCTTCGCGCTCGTAGCGGAGCGAGACCGAGGCATTGAGCGACAGCTTCGGCATAGACTCGATAACAGTCGAACCGAACCCTCGTCTAGACGGCCGATCGACCGGTGGTCCGCCGCGCTCGGTCCAGGACATGGTGAAGCGGTCGGGCTCGGAGCCGCCACTGCCAACATTCCACGCGATCGAGACGCGGCCCGCGGAGGTCGAAAGCGCGCCGTATTTGCCGGCGTTGGTGGCCAGCTCGTGCAGCGCCATGCCGATGGTCTGGGCGGCGGAGGCCGAGACGCGGACCGGCGGCCCGTCGACCATGATCCGCGAACCGATGAGGTCGCTGAAATGCGAGAGCTGCGAGCGCACCAGCGCGTCGAGCTCGATGCCCTGCCAGCGACTTTGGACCAGGAGGTCCTGGCTGGCGGCAAGTCCCTGGATTCGATCGGAGAAGCGCTCGATGAAGTCCGCGGGGTTCGAGGCCGCCGTCTGCAACGCGATGGCCTGAACGACGCCGAGCAGGTTCTTGGCGCGGTGATTGACCTCAGCGAGCAGGTGACGGATCTGCCGCTCCGACCTTTTTCTTTCGGTGATGTCGCGCAGGATGCCGGTGAAGTAGCGCTTGCCGGACGCGTACCACTCGACCACGGCGAGATCGGCCTGGAAGGTCGAGCCGTCGCGGCGCAGAGCCAGCACCTCGCGCCGGCCGCGCCCGATGATGCGGGCCTCTCCGGTGCGGACATAGCCGGCGAGGTAGCCATCGTGGGCGCCACGGTCCGGCTCGGCCATCAGCATCGACACGTTGCCGCCCACGAGGTCGCTCTGCGTGCAGCCGAACATCTGCTCAGCGGCGGGATTGACGCTTTCGATGATGCCCCGATCATCCGAGACGATAATTGCGTCGACCGCGGTGTCGACGATGGCGCGCAGTCGCTCCTCGCTGGTCATCAACTGCTGCTCGGCGTGTTTCCTGTCGGTGATGTCGACGCAGGCGCCGAGCAGACGCACGGGCCGAGGACCGTCCCGACCGTCGCGGAACTCCACCTTGCCGTTCCAGGTCATCCAGCGAACCTCGCCGCCCGGACGGACAAAGCGGAACTCCATGCGCAGGCGTCCGTCGCCCGACGGGTCGTGAGCAGCCTCGTACAAGGTACGGACGCGGCTCTGATCATCGCGATGCACGCGGGCCAACGCCAGCTCGAGCGGCACCTTAAGCACGCCGGGGAAGCCCAGCATCTGCGCCAGCTCGGGTGAGTAGCGAGCCGTGCGCGTGGCGACGTCGATCAAGAAGGTGCCGATGCCAGCGGACTCATTGGTGAGACGCAGTCGCTCCTCGCTCTCGCGCAGCGCCGCCTCGGTCGTCTTGCGGGCGGTGATGTCACGCACCAGGGCCCACATCGCGGCGGGCTGGCCGGACGCGTCACGCGTGAGAATGGTGCGCAGCTCGATTGCAATGACGGCGCCATCCTTGCGGCGGTACTCCTTCTCGTAGACGTCCGAATAGTCGCGCGTGAGAACCTCACGCTCGACTATGGTGGCTTCGGAGGCGTGCCAGCGCTCGGGTGTCAGATCCACATAGGTCAGCCGCTTCAGCTCGTCGGCGTCGTAGCCGAGCATCTCCCTGTAAAGCTCGTTGAAGTTGATGACGCGGCCCTGCATGTCGACCTCGACGAAGCCGTCGCGCAGGCTTTCATGCAGCAGGCGGTAGCGAGCTTCCGAGCGGCGTAGCGCCTCCTCGGCGAGCTTCTCGTCGGTAAAATCGCGAAGCGCGCCGACGACGCGGACGGGGTGGTCGCCGTCGAACTCGACGGACGCCCTCGAAGTGATCCAGCGCTCGGCGCCGTCGTCGGCGCGGCGGATGCGATATTGCAGCTCGTAGATGCGCCGGCCCGCCGGATCGAGGGCAGACGCCCAGGCAGTGTGGTAGCGCGGCACGTCCTCGGGATGGAGCAGGCTGACAAAGAGGTCGCGCGTCATGTCGGCCTCGGGCGGCAGGCCGAAGATGGCTTTGGTCCGGTCCGTCCAGAGCTTGACCCGCTTGATCTCGTCCCAGCCCCACGGCGCGACATTGGAAATATCGAGGGCTGCCTGCAGCGATTGCTGGCTCTCGCGCAGCTTGAGCTCGGCGCGCTTCCTGTCGCGAATGTCGCGCATGATGGCCGAGACACCGAGTACGCGACCATCGGGTGCGCGCAACTGATTGGCGGTGACGGAGACGTCGACGAGTGTTCCGTCCTTGGCGACGCGGATCGTGTCGTGCTGGAACGGCTCTCCGCGCAGGGCCTGGTCGAAGGCGCCGCGCGGCCCTTCTCCGGGCAGGGAACTGCCCAAGGGAGCAACCAGAAGCGCCGCATCGCGCGCAAAGGCCTCTGCCTCGGTGAAGCCAAAGAGGCGCTCTGCGCCCTTGTTCCAGCTCGTGACGCGGCCATCGGTGTCGAACGACATGACGGCGTCGTCGGTGGAGTCGACGATGGAGGCGAGGCGGAGGCGGGTCAGCGCCAGCTCCTCGGCCTGCCGCGCAGTCTCGCGGAGCGTCTCCTCGACCTGCTTGCGGTCGGTGATGTCGCGAACGAAGGCCTGCAAACGGCCGTCCTCGAGCTGGCGGCCGACAACCTCACCGATGAAAATCGAGCCGTCCTTGCGCAGGAAACGCCATTCGCTGCGCGCCACCGCGCCGCCGGCGAAGCGGGCGACCTCCGGAGCGATGCGCGCGGTCTCCTCCGGAGAGATGATATCGGCGATTGAGAGCCGCAGCAGCTCGGCACGGGTGTAGCCCAGCATGCGGCAGCCGGCGGGGTTCACGTCGGTGTAGCGGCCGGCGGCATCGGCGACGAAGAGGCCGTCGTCGGCCTGCTCGACCAGAAGACGATAGCGCTCCTCGCTGGCGAGGAGGACATTGGCGCTCTCGAGCTCGAGACGTGCGCGCTCGGTGTCAAGCTCTGCGGAGGCCTTGGCGATCTCGGCGCGGCGGGCCTGGCGCAAGCCGATGGCGATGAGAGCGGAGCCGAGCAGACTCAAGGCCGCGAAGGGTGCAATCTGGCGCAGCCAGGTGGCGCGAACCTCCGAGTAGTCGAGCCCGTAATAAACGAAGACGGGATAATCAGCGACCTTTCGGGCGCGGGCGATGCGGATGCGCCCGTCGATCGAGCTGCGGACGGCCGCGGGGCCGGTGAGCTCACCGCGGAACCACTTGAAGAGGGGAGCGGCGGGATCCAGCTTCCCGCCGACGTACTTCTCCGGTCCGGGAACGCGGGCGAATATCTCGCCGTCTTCGCGGATGAGAGACAGAGCGTCGGCCTTGCCCTCACGCAGAGACTTGTAGAATTCGATCAGATCGTCCAGCGGTGGCTGGGCCACGGCGACAATGCCGTTCTCGGAATCGTAGCGGCTGATCGAGAAGGCGAGCCGGTCCCGATCGCCTTCCCCCTTGCCGATGTAAGTGCCGGAGGCCCCCCTCGCAAATGCGGTGATGAAATCACGGTCAGCCATGCTGGCGGTGGGCGTCGTCGTGGTCTTGCTGGCCGAGAGCGTGCGCCCGTCGGCGAGCGCCACGAGGCGGATCGCCTCGACCATGCCCGTCGCCCCGGCGAGGCGGCTCAGGAACTGCTGAACTCGAGGATCGCCTTCGAGCTCGGCCGGGGTGCGGCCCCGGACGTGGGCGAGTGCGGCCTCGACCGCCGTCTGCTGGCTTTCGATAATGCGCTGGGCATGCTCAGCGAGGGCGTGGCTCAATCGATTGGCGCGCGCGAACGCATCCCGCTCCGTCACTTGCCAGGACCACCAGGCGACGGCGATGAAGAGCAGCAAGGGCACCAGCGCCGCCGCTGCCCGCATCTGGTCGGTGCCGCGAATGAACATGCGGCCCGACCATGCCCTTACGGGCGATCGCCGCCACGATCCGAGCAGCAGAAGGCCGGCCGACGTGAGTGCGAGGAAGAGTTGGGCGCCTTCGACATGGGCGGCGAACAGGCCGGTGTCGCCGGATGTCTGCCATATGGTGATGGCTGCGATGACCAGCACCGCGCTCGCCGCCCGTGGCAGCCCCGCGCCGAGCAGAACCCAGATGATGACGGGCAGGACGAAAGTCACCGCCACCAGCACGGCCGTGCTCGTGCCGGGCCCGAAGCTGCCGATGACGACGAGGGCGAGGGCCGCGACCGCGAGAACCTGAGTCAGATCTCCGGCCCCGAGCTTGTCCCAGCGAGCACGGCCGAGCAGCAGAACGGCCGGCGCGAAGGTGAGGATGCCGACTGCGTGACTGGCGGCCCAGATCCGCCAAGCGTCGCTTGCCGTGCCTGAGAGATAGGCGGACAGGTAGAGGCCGGGCCCGGTCAAGCCGCCGATGACGGCCGGTGTGGCGATGGCAATCGCAATGAAGGCGACGACGCCGCGCGTGCGCTCCAACTCGAAGGGGCGGCCGGCGAAGCGCTCGAGGAGGATGGCGGCGAGCCAGCTCTGGGCGATGTTGCCGGCCACGAAGACCAGCGACGCAGGGATCGAGCGGCGCTGCATGAAGTTGCCGATCGAGAGCGCCAGAAGCATGCCGGCCGCGACCGACCAACGGTTGCGCGCCGGCACGATCAGCATGAGGCCCGCGCCGACGCCCGCGGCCGGCCAGAAAACGCTGATGCCGTCCTCCTGCAGGCGCAGCCCGAGCACGGCGGCGGCAAGCGTGAGCAGCGCCGTCATGGCAAACGTTCCGCGCGGGGACGAGAGCATTCGCTCCAGGTTCCGCGGCAGGGCTTGCAGCATCAGCTCCGTTTCCCTGTTGGCGCGAGGCCAAGCCCTATCAGAAACGTGCTCCCGGCGGGAGACAACGTGCAGAGGTGCCGGCCGGTCGCCCCGGTGCCGATCGGCATTGCCGGAAACTACCACAGCGCCATGAGACAACCGGACGTGACGGCTGGAAAGACGTCATTGATCTCGCCCCAATCCTCCCGTGGCGTTGTTTCGGGCCGCGCTGCTTCTTGGCCGAGTCGGCCGTGGCGGCGGAGCTCAATGTGGGCCGCGAAGCGTCGGGCGAGGTTGGTCCGCGCGAGCGTCAGGACGAAATGTCAGGCGGGGCAGGCAGGTGCGGTGCAGCACGCCAAATTGGCAGTCGGCGGTTCTCCAGGTTTGGCGCCACGCCCGCTGGTACCCGCCTGCGGAGACCTGTCAAACTGGCAGGAATACGTAGTCGACAAGCGGGCACGTGTTTTTCCGCTAAGCATTTGTTAAAGCAAAATTATCTTCCTCTTCTCGGCATTGGCACGAGGTTTGCGAAGGATTAACTGTGATTGCAGCGCGAAAGCATTCGCGCCCGGAGGGTAGTGAGATGTTGCATCGTGTCGAGCGACGAGCGACCGCGATGCGCGGGTTTGGGCTCGCGGTTCTGGCAGCGACGATGATGCCGTCGAGCATCGTCCATGCCGATCCGTATGTCGCCGGGGTTGATCCGTCGCAGCGCCCGCAGGGCGCGCCGGTGATCAGCGCGCCGCAGAAGGGTGCCGATTGGAAGGCCGCCGCGTTGCGTGGGGTTTCCGACCCGAAGCCGGCCTCGCTCAGGTTCCTTGATGACCAGGGTGATTGGTACACGCCATTCAACCACCCCGGAATGCCCGGCTACTACGACATTCGTGGTCTTCACGGTGGTAAGCGCTGAGAGCCAGCACCCTCTCTTCAGAACGGAAATCCGCCGGGCCGCGGAGAACCGATCCTACGGCAAGGCCTCCGATCCCACTGGGACGGCCGGATGGATCAAGTCCAGGAGAACACGGAAATGGCTGACCAAAAGGGTATGAGCGGCATGGGTGGCATGGGTGGCATGAGCGGCATGGCCGGCCAGAAGTGCAAGGACAAGGACGGCAAGGAAGTGCCGTGCCAGCAGGGCATGGGCGGCATGTCGGGCATGGGCGGCATGGGCGGCATGTCGGGCCAGCAGGGCATGGGCGGCATGGGCGGCATGGGTGGCATGGGCGGCATGGGCGGCATGTCCGGCAACAAGAAGTAGCCAGATACATCAGCGGGCCGCCGGTCGAACGACCGGCGGCCCGGCTCGCGTCAGATATCGCCTCGACCGCCACCCGGCGGGGCCATCGAGGTTTTTTACGGAATTCGAGATCCGTTGGCCACGGATGCAACCGATCCGAGCGGCCGGCCACGTCCCGGCTAAGGGACAGCCGCGGGATCAAAACTCCAGGAGACACTGAAATGGCTGACCAGCAGGGAATGAGCGGTATGGGTGGCATGGGCGGCATGGGTGGCATGTCCGGCGACCAGAAGGGCATGTCTGGCATGGGCGGCATGGGCGGCATGTCCGGCGACCAGAAGGGCATGGGCGGCATGGGCGGCATGTCTGGCATGGGTGGCATGGGCGGCATGTCCGGCGACCAGAAGGGCATGTCTGGCATGGGCGGCATGGGTGGAATGGGCGGCATGGGTGGCATGTCGGGCGACAAGAAGTAAGTCGCCACGCCACGTGAACGACCGCCGGGCCGCCTTGATCCAGGCAGGATACTCGACGACACTTCGCCAAGTGTCCTGCCAAGCTGGGTGGCCCGGCGCACATTGGAATAGCTCTGCGCAAGGGGGGCGCGATGCAGAGGAAAGATGGCGACGGCAAAGGACGCCGCCGCGGGCTGTTGATCGGCTCGGCGACGACAGCCGCCTTGCTCGGCATCATGATCCTCGTGTCATGGAAGGTGACCGGCGGCATCGAAGCCGCCAGCACGGGGCTCGGGATCGCGCCTGCGACGGCGGCGGAGCGCACAAAGAGCGGCAAGGCAACAGCCAAGGACTCAGCCGAAGCCAAGGCGGCCAAGGACGAGGCGGCGAGCCTCGCCGCGCTCAAGGCGGTCAAGACCTACGACCACGCCAAGTGGCATCCGATCCACTTCAAGCCGATGATCGACAGCGCCACGGACGCGCAGTGCCTCACCTGCCACAAGGAGGTTCTGGAGACCAAAGTGCGCGCCCAGTCGCCGGCCGGCGTGAAGGCCGCCGACGCGGTCGCCTGGTACCAGACGCTCGATACCTACAGCGGCGACCAGGCCACCTTCCACCAGCGGCACATGTCGACTCCGTTCGCCAAGCAGGTGATGAACCTCAAGTGCAACTTCTGCCACCAGGGCAATGATCCGCGCGAAGAGGCCTCGGGCTCGAGCGCGACGACGACCGCGGCGGCGACCGGTCCACACGATCTGCGCAAGCAGAACTCGACGGCCTCGACCTGCCTGCTCTGCCACGGCAAGTTCCCGGCGGAGAACATGGGGCTCGAGGGCAAGTGGCCCGAGCTGCGCGAAGGCATGGAATCGGCCGAGGCGCCGAACGGCTGCCTGACCTGCCACGCCGAGCAGTTCCGCACCGTTCGCCATCAGGTGAGCTATCTCAACGCCGGCGCGATCGAGGCTGCGGCGAAAGAGAGCTCGGACACCTGCTTCGGCTGCCACGGCGGACGCCAGTGGTATCGCATCAGCTATCCGTATCCGCGCCATCCGTGGCCGGGCATGGATGCCTCGAGCACGCCCGACTGGGCCAAGGACCGGCCCGCGGTATCCGATCCCCGCTTCGCGCTGCCCGCGAAATGACGCGCCGGCCCGCCGTATACCGGCGGGCGCCCTCTTCGATTGACGGCCAGCAAAGACACTCCGAGGCGAACCCGTACGTCCTTGCCGGCAAGGAGCACGACGACATGATAGATCCCAAGCAAGCTGGTTCCTGGCACAAGGCATCCTGGAAGGACTCCTTCAACCTCGACCGCCGTGGCTTCCTGCGCGCGGCCCTGGCCGGCGCGGCGGCGACAGGCATCGGCGCGGTGCCGGGCGCCAATAAGGCGCGAGCCTTCGCCTACGAGCCCTACCCGAAGGACGACGAGCTGACGACGGTGGTCACCAGCTGCGCCCACAACTGCGGCTCGCGGCACATGCTCGTCGCGCACAAGAAGGGCGACGTCATCGTGCGCCTGTCGACGGACGACGGCCGCTATCAGGCGGGCGGCGCCTTCGGCAAGGACACCGAGGCCGAGCCGCAGATCCGCGCCTGCCTGAGAGGCCGCAGCTATCGCGCTCGTCTCTATTCGCCGGAGCGGCTGCTCTATCCGATGAAGCGCGTGGGAAAACGCGGCGAATCGAAGTTCAAGCGCGTCTCTTGGGACGAGGCGCTGGGCGAGATCGCCGAGCGCATGCAGTACCTCAAGAACAAGTATGGCCCGACGGCGCTGCTCGACCAGTCATATGCCGGCGCCTCCTACGGGGTGCTGCACAAGTCCGACCAGATCGAGGGCCTGCTCGGCCGCTTCATGGGCATGTTCGGCTGCCGCACCTCGTCGTGGTCGGTTCCGTCGTACCAGGGCACGACGTTCTCCTCGCGCATGACGTTCGGCACCATCGAGGACGGCAACGAGGACGACGCCTACGCGCACGCCAAGCTGATCATCATGTGGGGCTGGAACCCAGCCTACACGTTCCACGGTGGCAACACGTTCTACTACATGCGGCTCGCCAAGCAGCGCGGCTGCAAGTTCGTCGTCGTCGATCCGCAATACACCGACAGCGCGTCGGCCTACGACGCGTGGTGGATCCCGATCAAGCCGAACACCGACGCGGCGATGCTGGCGGCGATGGCCCATTACATCTGGGACAACAACCTCCACGACCAGGGCTTCATCGACAAGTTCGTGCAGGGCATGGACGCCGGCACGATGCCCGACTGGGCTAAGGACAAGGAGAACTTCAAGGACTACATCTTCGGCAAGTACGACGGGCAGCCGAAGACGCCGGAGTGGGCGGAGCCGATCTGCGGCGTCAAGGCCGCGGACATCAAGAAGCTCGCCGACATGTACGCCAAGACCAAGCCGGCGGCGCTCAAAGCCTCGTGGTCACCGGGCCGCAACGCCTACGGCGAGCAGTACAACCGCATGGCTGCCGCGGTGCAGGCGATGACCGGCAACATCGGCATCCTCGGCGGCTCGGCGGAGGGCGTCGGCAAGGGCTTCCACAACGAGGCCGTCGCCTACCCCTACGATGAGTACGCCAACGTCTGGTTCGCCTCGATCAAGTCGGACCGCTGGGCGCACTGCGTGCTCAACTACCCGAACCTCAAGCGCGAGGAGATCGGCTGCTGGCCGCGCTCTGACGAGCTCGACGGCAAGATCCCCAATATCCGCGGCATCTTCTGGCAGGGCTCGGACTGGCTCAACCAGCTCACGAACATCAACAAGGAGATCCAGGCCATCCGCAAGCTGGAGGCGGACGGTGATAAGGAAAGCCTGTTCGTGTGCATGGATTCGACCATCACGCCGACCGGCATCTGGGCGGATTTCCTGCTGCCGATCGCGACGCACTTCGAGCGGCACGACGTGGCGCTGCCTTGGTACAAGGGGCACTACTATATCCACCGGCCGAAGGTGATCGAGCCGATGGGTGAATCGAAGAGCGACTTCCAGGTGTTCACCGAGCTCGCCTACCGCCTCGGCTATGGAGAGAAGTACAATCCGCGCGCGACGCGGGACTACTTCAAGGACGACACCGACGTCGACGAGGCCTACCTGAAGGCGTGGTGGGAGGGGAAGGTCATGCACCACCAGGGCGTGACGATGCCCTGGGAGGAGTTCAAGAAGCGCGGTGTCTACAAGTTCGTGCTCGACAAGCCGCACGTCGCCTTCACCGATCAGATCGAGAAGGGCGTGCCGTTCCAGACGCCATCGGGCAAGATCGAGATCTTCTCGACCAACCTCGCCAACATCACCGACTTCACCAAGACGCAATACGGCTACCACATCCCGGCGATCCCGAAGTGGATCGAGCCGTGGGAGAGCCTCAACTCGCCGAAGACGAAGGAGCATCCGTTCCACCTGATCTCGCCGCATCCGCGCTGGCGCACGCACTCGATCTTCAACAACATCGGCTGGCTGCGCGAGACGTACGAGCAGGAGGTGACGATCAACGCCTCCGACGCGGCTCGGCTCGGCATCAAGACCGGTGACACGGTGGAGCTCTTCAATGCACGCGGCCGTGTCGTGGTGCCAGCCTACGTGACCGAGCGGTGCATGCCGGGTGTCCTGGTGCTGCACGAGGGCGCGTGGATGGACCTCGACGACAAGGGCGTCGACCGGTCCGGAAACCCGGACTTCCTGACCCTCGACGAGCCGTCGCCCGCGGGCGCGTTCGCCTACAACACCGTGCTGTGCAGCATCAAGAAGACCGAGATCGAGCATCGCCCCGGATGGGACCGGCTGGCGACGGCCCGCTCGAGCGTCTTCCGCCGCGACCAGTGATCCGAGAGGAGGAACGAGACCATGGCCCAGCCTCTCGACAAAGAGAAGATCAAGGAAGCGGCGCTGAAGAAGAAGCGCGAGACGTATGAGCCGGTGAAGCCCGACATGCAGCTGGGCTTCATCCACAACAACGTCGATTGCATCGGCTGCCGCGCCTGCGAGATCGCGTGCAAGGACAAGAACGGCCTGGCGCCGGGACCGCGTTTCCGCCGCGTCGCCTACATCGAGGGCGGCACCTTCCCCGACGTCTACGCCTACAAGGTCAACATGTCGTGCAACCACTGCGCGGAGCCCGCGTGCCTGCCGACATGTCCGACGGGCGCGATCTTCAAGCGCAAGAAGGACGGCATCGTCGACATCGACTCGACGCTGTGCATCGGCTGCCGGCGCTGCGAGGCCGCCTGCCCGTTCGGAGCGCCGCAGTTCATCCCGGAGCTCAACATCGTCGCCAAGTGCAACATGTGCGTCGACGAGATCGACGCCGGCCGCAAGCCGTATTGCGTCATGGGCTGCATGATGCGCGTGCTCGACATCGGACCGATCGACAAGCTGCGCGAGGGCACGCACGAGACGATGGCGCGCGGGCCGAACGACAACGTCGTGCGCCAGGTCCAGTCCATGGCCGATCCGGAGCTGACCAACCCGTCGATCGTGTTCGTGCCGCATAGCAAGGGTGTGGTGAAATGAGCACCGCCCCGCAGGCGACCGTCGAGGAGCGTGAGCCGGCGCTGGCCGGCTTCCAGGCGGCGGTCGCCAGTGATCTCGACCTCATCGCGAGCCTGCACGACCGGCCGCTGACGACGGAGGCCGTGGTGGCCGCGCGTGCGTTCCCATTCGCGGACCAGCTGGCGCTGACGCTGGCAAGCCCGGCCGGCTCGGGTGCTTGCGCGGCGCTCGATGCTGCCCTTTCGGCGCTGCCAGAGACGATCGGCCTCGATGTGGTGGACGAGCTCGCGTCGGAGCATGCCGACATCTACTATCGGTTCGTGTATCGCGCGTCGCCCACCGAGTCGGTGTGGCGGACCGAGGACGGGCTGGTGCTGCAGGAGCCGACGTTTCAGGTGCAGCAGTGGTACCGGCGTCATGGGCTCAGGAGCGAGGACCCCGACGGGCGGCCCGACGATCACATCGTCATGCAGCTCGGCTTCGTGGCTCATATGATGGAGCAGGCGCGAACCGTCGATGATCTCGTCGCCGTCGCGCGCTTCCTGGATGAGCATCCTCTGACTTGGGTTGGACAGCTGGCGGACCGGCTCAGCGAGCGGGGAGCACCGCCTTTCTATACCGGCCTCGCCGCCTTGACCGCCGCCTACCTCGAGGAGCTGCGCGAGCATCTCGCCGAGATCACCGGGCATGCACGGCCGGTGCCGGTGCCGGAGGAGGCGAAACCGGCGCTCGCCCGGCGCGAAAAGACCTGTGCCGATCCGGATGACAAGCCTTACGTTCCCGGACTGGCGCCGAGCTGGTGAGCGGAAGCGAGCCCGAGTCAGGCGCTGCCGTCGGCGGATTTTCCGTTCTGAAGCACGACCTCGCGAAAGCCGCTTCGGACGGCGTCCGAGCTACGTCCGGTGAATGCCGTCGGCCCGGGGCATGCCCGAGCCAGAGCGCAACGATCCAGATCAATGCGCCACGATGCATCCGTGCCCTAAGCGTTCCCAGCGGCACGGGGGACGGATAGGCGTCGGGCACATGCGAACGTCGATTTTCGCGACCAGCCTCAGTGCCAAGCTGCTCGCAGGACTGGCCGCCGGCCTCCTGCTCAGCTCGCTATTCTTCCTCATGCTTTTCGTCGGTGCCTACCGCGAGCAACTGGCGAGGGAGCGCGGGCTCGTCTCGGAGCAGGTCAACCGGCTGCTGCAGACCTCGCTGCAGAATGCGATGCTCAAGCGCGACCTTCCGGGGTTGGAGGACATCGTTCACAATCTCGGACAGCAGCCGGGCATCGCGGGCGTCATGATCGCCAACCCGGAGCTCGAGGTGCGCTTCGCCTCCGACAAGTCGCAGCTCGGAGGACGGCTCGGCCCAGGCGATCTGGGTTGCAACGAGTGCGCGAGCGGCATCGCCGGGCTGCCGCCGTCGACGCGGCTCATGCAGCTCGGCGACGGGCAGGAGGTGATGCGCAGCGTCAATCCGATCCGAAACAGGACGGAATGCCAGCAGTGCCATGGGCCGATCGCCTCGCATCCGGTGAACGGCATCCTCGTGGTCGACCAGGCGACAACCGGGGTGCGGGAGGACGCCATGCGCGCGGCCGGGATGATGGCGGGGGCAGGCGCGGCGGTGATGGCGCTGGCTCTGCTCGGCGCGTGGGCGTTCATGAACCGCACGGTCGTGCAGCCGATCGCCGAGCTCGAACGGGCGAGCCGGGCGCTGGCCAGCGGCAAGCTCGACACGCAGGTCGAGCAGAGGGGGAGCCGCAGTGACGAGATCGCCGGGCTGCGCGGATCGTTCAACGCCATGGCCGCCTCGCTCCGGAGCAGTCTCGACGCGATCCAGGAGAAAGAGCGTTTCCTGCAAGCCGTGATCGATACCGTCCCCGACGGCGTAAGAGTGCTCGACGAGCGCTATCAGGTGGTGATGGCAAACCAAGCTTATGCCGGGATGGTCGGCGCCGCCGGCCTCGTCAGCGCCGTTGGCCTACCGTGCTACGCGGCACGGGGGCGGAGCGAGCCGTGCGTGCCGACGCTCACGACGTGTCCTTTCCATGCCCTCTCCGAGACCGAGCGCAGCCTGCGATACATGCACGAGATCGCCGACGGCAAGGGCGGCCAGATGATGGCGGAGATTTCGGCGAGCCGTCTCGAGACCGAGCGGGACGGCGAGCGGCGCACGTTCATCGTCGAGGCGATGCGCGACGGCGGCCGGCAGATCCGCTTCTCGCAAGGGCAGCGGCTGTCGGAGATCGGGCAGCTCGCGACCGGCGTCGCGCATGAGATCTACAACCCGCTGTCGTCGGTGAGGCTCGGCCTGCAGGCTCTCGACAAGCGGCTGGAAAAAATCGCGCATGGCGACGCCGAGGCGCAGGACTACCTGCGTATCGTCAACGGCCAGATCGACCGCTGCATGGAAGTCACAAAACGCCTTCTCGACCTCAGCCACACGCCGAGCTCCAGCCTCCAGCTCGTCTCCTTCTCCAACATCGTGCCCGAGGTCCTGTCGCTCCTGCGCTTCGAGGCGGAGCGGACGGGGATCGACGTGGTGCTCGAGCTCGGCGACAAGGATCTGCGCGTGCTGGCAACGGACAGCGAGCTGCGCATGCTCATCCTCAATCTGGCGCAGAACGCCTTCCATGCGATGCCGAAGGGTGGCCTGCTCAGGGTCTCCGGACGGGATGACGGCGAGCACGTGACCGTCGAGGTTCGCGACAGCGGCGTCGGCATCCCACCGGAAAATCTGGCCCGTATTTTCGATCCGTTCTTCTCCAACCGCGCCGACGAGAGCCAGGGCTCCGGGCTCGGATTGACGATCTGCCGGGCGATCGTCGCCCGCTACGGCGGCCGTCTCGATGTCGAGAGCGCGCCGGGCGAGGGTGCCAGGTTCACCGTCATGCTGCCGTCGGCGGCGGGGGGGCTCGCATGAGCAATCTTGCTGCCGCGAAATCGGCTCCTCACAAGACCATCCTGCTGGTCGAGGATGACGTGGTGCTCAACGAGCTGGTGACGCGCCAGCTCAAGGGTGTCGGCTACAACGTGCGCTCCGCGAAGCGCTGGCGGGAGGCCGAAGCGATCCTGGCGCAGAGCGAGCCGGACCTGATCATTCTGGACATGTGCCTTCCAGATGCCAACGGCGCAGATATCATCCCGAAGCTGTCGGAAGATCACGCCGTCATCGTGCTGACGGCATTCGGGTCGATACAGAACGCCGTGCAGGCGATCAAGACAGGCGCGTACGAGTACCTTTCCAAACCAGTCAATTTTGATGAGCTAGAGGTCGAGGTGGAGCGGGCACTCAAAACGGCGGAATTGCAGCGCGAGATCGAGTTCGTGCGCGATCGCGAGCGGGCGGGCCGCAAGTCGCTGATGGTCGGCGAGAGCCCGGCCCTGTTGCAGCTCATCAGGCTGATCGACGCGGTGGCGCCGTCCAACGCCACGGTGCTGATCCAGGGCGAGAGCGGCGTCGGCAAGGAGCTCGTCGCCCGCGAGGTGCACGAGAGAAGCCCGCGTCACGATCGCAACTTCGTGGCGCTCGACTGCTGCACGCTGACGGAGAGCCTGTTCGAGTCCGAGCTGTTCGGGCACGAGCGCGGCGCCTTCACCGGTGCCATCACGCAGAAGCGCGGATTGATCGAGGCCGCAGACGGCGGCACGCTGTTCCTCGACGAGATCGGCGAGATCTCGCCCGTCGGACAGGCGAAGCTCCTGCGCGTGATCGAGACGCGCAAGTTCCGGCGCGTCGGCGGGGTCAAGGATCTCGAGGCCGACGTACGCATCGTTGCCGCCACAAACCGCGATCTCGCGCAGCTCGCGCGCGACGGCGCATTCCGGCCCGACCTCTACTACCGCTTGAGCGCGTTCGTCGTGCAGGTACCGCCGCTACGCGAGCGGCGCGAGGACATCACCATCCTGGCGCGGCATTTCCTCTCCAATCACGATTTCTCGCGGCGCGTGCACAAGGACCTGTCGGCGGGAGCCGAGCGGCTGCTGACCGGCTACGACTGGCCGGGCAACGTTCGCGAGCTGCGCAACGTCATGGAGCGGGCCATCATCCTCTCCGGATCGGACGCCCTCGTCCGGTCGCGCCATCTCGGGCTGCCGCACACCGTCGAGCGCGCGGCGACGGGCGCCGTGAAGATGACGTTCGAGCACGAGCCGTCGCTCGAGGACGTCAAGAAGCAGTATGTGGAGAGCCTGCACCGCAAGTATGGCGGCCACCGCGCCAAGCTCGCGGCGGCGCTAGGGGTGAGCGAGCGCAACCTTTACCGCCTGCTGAAGCGCTACGGCCTGGAGTAGCCCGTTCGCAACCTCAGCTGCCCGGCCATGGCGCGGGCGATCTCGTCGGCGCCCTGGACGACCGTCGAGGCACCGCATGCGGTCAGGTGCTCGACCTCCGCGTCGGAGTGACCGCGGGCGATGATGACGAGGCGCCCATTCGCGGCGCGCGCCTGCTCGATGATCTGGCCCGCCTCGAAGACGTCGGGGATGGCGACGACGAGCGCCTTGGCTGCCGCCACTCCGGCCTCGTCGAGCGCGGACTGAGCGCCGGCGGCAATGGCGCGGATGCCCTTGGCGTGGACGGCTTCGGCGACGTCGTCTCGCTCGTCGATCACGACGAGCCCGGCGCCATCCTTCCCGACCTGCTCGACGATGCGCTGGCCGACACGCCCGTAGCCGACGAGGATGACATGTCCTCCTGTCGGCTCAGCGGCGGTCTCGGGCGGGCGGTCCTGCTCACGAGCGGGTCGATCTGGTGCTCTGGCGCCCGGCGACTTGCCCGCCATCATGGGCTCGAGTCGATCGAGGGCGAGAAACAAGAGCGGGTTGACGAGGATCGAAAGCAAGGCGCCCGCGAGCACCAGATCGCGCCCCGTCGCGTCGAGGAGCCCGAGATCGACGCCGAGGCCGACGAGGATGAACGAGAACTCGCCGATCTGGGCGAGGCTGGCGGCGATAAAGAGCGCGGTCGCGAGCGAAAAGCGGAACGTGAGCACGATAGCGAGCGCGGCGAGCGACTTGCCGATGACGACGATGAGCACGGTCACCAGGACGGGTCCCGCCTGATTGATCAGGATGAGAGGATCGAAGAGCATGCCGACCGAGACGAAGAACAGCACGGCGAAGGCGTCCCGGAGCGGGAGAGATTCCTCGGCGGCGCGCTGGCTGAGCTCCGATTCGGCGAGCACCATGCCGGCGAAGAAGGCGCCGAGCGCGAACGAGACGCCGAACAGCTTGGCGGCCCCGTAGGCGACGCCAAGCGCAATGGCGAGCACGCCGAGGCGGAACAGCTCGCGGGAGCCGGTGTGGGCTATGTAATGAAGCAGCGCCGGGATCAGGCGCCGGCCGATGCCCAGCATGACGGCGACGAAGACGGCCACCTTGGCGATGGTCCAGGCGGCCTCGCCGGCGATCCCGATCAGCGCCGGAGCATCCTGTCCCGATCCCTTGAGCAGCGGGGTCAGGGCCGGCAACAGGACCAGCGCGAGGACCATGGCCATGTCCTCGACGATCAGCCACCCGACGGCGATGCGCCCGCGCTCGCTGCTGACGAGGCGGCGCTCCTGGAGCGCGCGCAGGAGAACGACAGTGCTGGCCACCGAAAGCGCGAGCCCGAAGACGAAGCTCGGGCCGGGCGGCCAGCCGAGGAACGCCGCAAGGCCCATGCCGAGCATCGTCGCCAGGGCGATCTGCGCCAGGGCGCCGGGGATCGCGATGGCGCGCACGGACATCAGGTCGGCCACTGAGAAATGCAGGCCGACGCCGAACATCAGCAGGATGACGCCGATCTCCGCCAGCTCGAGGGCGAGCGTCTGGTCGGCGACGAAGCCCGGTGTGTGCGGTCCTACGGCAATTCCCGCCAGCAGATATCCGGCGATCGGTGAGATCTTGATGCGATGCGCGAGCGCGCCGAGGATGAAGGCAAGCGTGAGGCCAACGACGATCGTGGCGATAAGTGGTGTGTGATGCGCCATCTGTCCTCGATGTCCGGGTATGTGGTTAGATAGAACGTAGGCGCGAGACGACAACCCTACCGCTGGCTTCCGCGGGCCAGAGATCCCACGCGCCGGTACGGATTGCGGTGATGGCGCGGGGGCTTTGCCGCGTGCATCTCCAACGATTGAGGGAATGCGCGGCATTCGCCGCAGCCGCTACACGCGGCCTTTATCGTGGAGGATTAGCGTCGGAAGCGCCCGCCTATGGGCTGCCTTCCCGGAAGAGAGACGACAATGTGGATGCTCGGACCCCTCTCGATCGGTGCCGCGAGTAGCGCGGCGATGATGATGTGGAGCCCTTTCTACTGGGGCCTCTATCTGAGCATGAGCCCGGCGAGAGCGGAGACGGGACGGCGTGTCGCCGGAGTAGAGCGGGACCCGGCGCCGGCAGCCCAGCATGCGGCGGCCGATGACCGCGACGCGTTGCGGGTCGCCGCTTAAGCCAAATTGCAGGGCGGCTGAGAGGTAGCGCTCCGCCGCGGCTCAGCTCCGTCCGAGGCGCTTTCTCACCCAAGCGAGGTCGGGCAGGTTGCGCCAGATGGCGACCTCGATGCCCAAATGACGCCGGGCGGCGATGTAGTACATCAGCGCGGCACCGGTGAGCGAAAGCGCGCTCGCCAGTGCGGCGCCGTCGATGCCGAGCCGAGGCACTAGGAAGAGATTGAGCGACAGATTGAGCACCACCGTCGCGGCGAGGACACCCGCACAAGTGCGCTGATGCCCCAGCATGTTGAGCAGGAAGTCTGCCGGCCCCATCGAGGCGCGGGCGAGGAAGCCGAGGACGATGACGGCCATCACCGGGTAGCCAGTGGTGAACTGCGGCCCGAACAGCCACAGCAGCGGCCAGCCGAGTGCGAGGATGGCGAGCGCGCCTGCGAGCGACGGCCAGAACGTCCAGTTGACGGCGTCGCGGACGAAGGCGCGCAGGCCCTCGTCATCGCCGCGGGCGCCGAGGGAGGCGAAGCGGTTGGCGACGGCGCTGCCGACGGCGTAATGCACGAAATTGATGAGCGCCATCGTCTTGGCGGCGGCGAAGTAGATGGCGACGTCGGTCGGCGTCAGATAGCGCGAGATGACGAAGACGTCGATGTTCTGAAGCAAGATCTCGGAACCGGAGATGACGAGCAGCGGCATCGAGGTGGCGAGCCAGCGGCGCCAGGCATAGTCACGGGGGCCGGGTGGAACGGCGCGGGCCAGATGGCGCTGCACGAGCACCAGCTGCATGAGACCGGCTCCCCAGGTTGCGGCGATGGCCGCCGCGGCGGCCGTGGTCGCGTCCATAGAGACGCCGGCGATGAAGGCCGCGGCCATGGCGCCGAGCAGGAGAAGGGGCCGGAAGACGTAGGGTGGCAGCAGCGCCAACCCCATGCGGGCCTCGCCGCGGCCGATGCCATCCTGTACGTCGGTCATGGCATAGAGCGGGATGCAGGCGAGGGCCAGCCAGGCGGGCACGACGTAGTGGCTCGGCATGTAGGAGCCGGCCAGCCAGAGGAGCAAGGCTCCGGCGGCGGCGACGGCCAGGCCGCCGGCCAGCGCGACGAGGCGGCCACCGAGCACGAGACCGCGCAGGAGCGGCCACTCGCCTTTCTCCCGGTGCTCCGGAATGAGCCTGATGGTGGCGAGGTTGAAACCGGCGTTGGCGATGGCGCCGAGAACGAGGACCCAGGACCACGTGAAGACGTAGATGCCGTACTCGTAGCCGCCCATCCAGCGGGCGAGCACGATCTGGGAGAGGTAGAGCAGGCCGGCGCTGGCGACACGGACGGCAAAGGCGAGGACGGCATCGCGCCGGGTGCGGTCGCGATCGCTGGCGGCAGAGTGGATGCCGGCGAGGCGCGCCCAGAGGCGCCCGAGCAGCGGCTCGGGGGGCGGGGCCGTGTGCGCCGTCGATGTCGACGTCATCTGCCTCTCCACCGATGGCCGGCCGGGCGATCGTGCTTGAAAGCGGGATTGCGGAACGTCTCGCCGCTCCAGCTGCCGTGTTTGTCGCGCCGCGCCGCCATGGCGTTAATCGGACCCAAGCCGCTGTCGCTCGCGCCGGCGGACGCGCTCGGCGACACCGGCCCAGGCCCAGCATCGTCCCGCATCGCCGTTAACGGAGTGTAGCGTCGAGAAGAAGTCGGCGACGTCCGCGGCGTGGCGGCCATGCCGGCCTTCCAGCACGGCGGCCATGTCCTCGACCTCGCGCGGAGTGGGGGTCAAGTCCTCGTCGGGGTGCCAGGCGTGTTTCATTTGTGCCATCTCGTGCGTGGCGGCGCTGGGGCGCCGGTCAGGTCGCCTCGTCGGCAGCAAGATCGGCGCCAGCCCGTTTTGTGCCAATGCGGGACGGGGAGACGGCGAGATGCTAAGCTCGACCTCAAGGGGCAGCCGCAGGAGGCAGATCGATGCGTATCGTCCCAGTCATCGCCGCGCTGGCGAGCGTGGCCGCCGCACACGCGCTTCCCGCCGCCGTGGCAGCCGAGGCTCCGGGCCCCGCCAAGCCTGGAGTCGAGGCTCCGGCGCCACCGCGCGACGTACCGGCGCGGCCCGAGCTGCTCCGGCCCGACGGCAACGCTCCGCGCGCGATGGACGACGAGGATGGCGCTCCGGAGTGGCGAGGGTGCCCCTATTTCGAGCGCAAGCTCGAGCGGATCGTTTAATCGCACCCAGCACGTGCTTTTCGCGAATGGCGGTGCTTGCCGTGCCGGTGGCTCCCTAATTCCGCCTCCGGGAATAAATGCCGGAATGCAGCGCGAAGTTGCTGTCAATTCCGATCGCGGATGCATTCGAGCAACATATTTCAAGTTTGATATATTTAATTCCGCTCCCCGATTTTTTCTCCCTTGTTCCGGTGACTCAATTCTCAACAAGTAGTTAAGAGACGAATCGCAATTGGTGAGCGGATCAGCATCCGGCGCCGGCCCGGCCGGCGATCGCGAAGGTGCGCCCGCTCGCCGGATCCGAGATGAGGCGGGGTCAAATGAAACACGCAAAAGCCAAGCTGGTGACACTCCTCGGCATCGGGATGCTGGCGCCGGCGCTCGCCCAGCAGCAGCCGTACCAGATCGCGCCGGTGACGGTGGAGGCGAGCGGGTCGACGGCGCTCGTGTCGGGGACGGTGGTTCCCTACAAGGAGGTCGTGCTTTCGGCGCAGATCCCGGGCGAGGTGACGTTCCTCGCCGGGCGCGAGGGCGAGAGCTTCCAGGCCGGTCAGGCGCTGGTCGCCATCGACGACACGGCGATCCGCGCCAAGCGCGAGGCGGCGGTGGCGGCGGCGATGTCGGCGGAAGCCATGATGCGCGACGCCAACGTGCAGTACAGCAGAGAGATGTGGGCGCCGCGCACGGGCAAGCCGACCGGCATGGGCTTTCCCTCGATGATGGACAGCTTCTTCGCGCCGATGACCGGCCAGTACGCCGGGCCGCAGAATCCGTGGGTCGAGCGCAGCGCCGACCTGCATTCGCGCGCCCGCGGCATCGACGAGGCGCGGAGCCAGCTGATGGCCTCGCGGGCGACGATCGAGGAAATCGATACCAAGATCCGCGACGCCAAGCTGACGGCGCCGTTCGACGGCGTCATCGCGCAGCGCCTGGTCGAGATCGGCACCACGGTGCAGCCGGGGCAGCCGCTGATGAAGTTCGCGCACGTCGCCTACCTGCGCATCCAGTCGGAGGTGCCGGTGCGCCTCGTCTCGTCACTCACCAAGGGCCAGGTGGTGGCGGCGCGCATCGACGTCGGCGGCGGCCTCGACGTGCCGGCGCGGGTTTCGCAGATCTTCCCCGTCGCCGACGAGCAGCGCCACACCGTCACGGTCAAGTTCGACCTGCCGAAGGGCGTGCCGGGCGGGCCCGGCATGTACGCCGAGCTGCAGCTGCCGGACACGCAGGCGCAGGCGGTGCGCCTCGCCAGCGTGCCGGCCGGCGCGGTGTTCCAGCGCGGCAGCCTGCCGGCGGTGATCGCGGTCAAGGACGGCAAGACGTCGCTGAGGCTGGTTCGTGTCGGCTCGGCGCTGCCGGGCGGCAGGGTCGCGATCCTCTCCGGCCTCGACGGCAGCGAGCAGGTGGTGGTGGCGCCGCCGCCGGTGCTGGCGACGATGGAGATCGGCAAGGACTTGAAGTGAGGGAATAGGGAGTGGGGAGTAGGGAAAGTTCCCACTCCCGCCCCGCGAGGCAGAAGCGCGGAAACGGATCAAAGGGAGCAGAGAGCAGGTCGCAGGGATAAAGGGTCGAAGCCGCAAGCCGCAGCTCCCCTACTCCCTACTGCCTGTTCCCTACTCCCTCACCCGAGGGGAGCACACCGTGTCGGACAACAACGCGAGCAGTAACGGCAACGGGGCCGAGCCGGCGCACACCACCGGGCTCGCGGGCTCGATGACGCGGGCCTTCATCCATTCGCCGCTGACGCTGCTGTTCCTCATCGCCTGCCTGATCGTCGGCGTGCTCGGCTTCATCTTCACGCCGCGGCAGGAGGACCCGCAGATCGACGTGCCGATGGTGGACGTGTTCTTCTCGTTCCCCGGCGCCTCCGCCGACCAGGTGGCCTCGCTCGCCACCGACCCGCTCGAGCGCATGATGAGCGAGATCTCCGGCGTCAAGCACGTCTACTCGGCGTCCGAGCGCGGCGGCGGCATGGTCACCGTCGAGTTCGACGTCGGCCAGAAAATGGAGCCGAGCCTCGTCAAGCTCTACGACAAGCTCGCCTCCAACCTCGACAAGATGCCGCCCGGCATGCCGCAGCCGATGGTCAAGCCGAAGGCCGTCGACGACGTGCCGGTGGTGGCGCTGACGCTGTGGTCGGACAAGGTCGACGACGCCAGCCTGCGCCTGGTCGCGCTCGAGGTCATGCAGCGGCTCAAAGAGGTGCGCTCGACGAGCCAGAGCTTCGTCGTCGGCGGGCGCGCCGAGGAGATCCGCATCGAGGTGCAGCCGGACCGCCTCAGGGGCTTCGGCATCTCGCTCGACCAGCTGGCCGGCGTCATCCGCGCGGCCAACGAGAAGCGCGACATCGGCTCGGTCGAGACCGGCGGCATGGCGATGTCGGTCTACACCGGCAGCTTCCTCAAGCACGCCGGCGACGTCGAGCGCATCGTGGTCGGCGTCAGGAACAACGCGCCGGTCTACGTGCGCGACGTGGCCAAGGTGATCGAGGGGCCGGGGGAAGCCACGTCCATCGTGCAGTACTTCACCGGGCCGGCGTGGGACAAGGCGCGGCTCAAAGCCGGCGTCGAGAGCCGGGACGCGAAGGCGCAGGGCGCGGCGGCGGTGACGATCGCCATCGCCAAGAAGAACGGCACCAACGGCGTCACGGTCGCCGACGAGGTGCTGGCCAAGGTCGAGACGCTGAAAGGGCGGCTGATCCCCGACAACGTCAACGTCGCGGTGACGCGCGACTACGGCAAGACGGCCAACGACAAGGTCAACGAGCTGTTCATGAAGCTGACGATCGCCACGGTGGCGGTCTCGGGCCTCATCTTCCTGTTCCTGGGGCTGCGGCCGACGATCGTGGTCGGCATCATCATCCCGGTCGTCATCCTGGTCACCGTGTTCTCGGCGCTGGTGCTCGGCTACACGATCGACCGCGTCAGCCTGTTCGCGCTGATCTTCTCGATCGGCATCCTGGTCGACGACGCCACCGTCGTGATCGAAAACATCTACCGGCGCTGGCTGATGGCCGGGAAGATCGACACGGCGACGACCATCGACGCGGTGGCCGAGGTCGGCAACCCGACCATCCTCGCCACCTTCACCGTCATCGCGGCGCTGCTGCCGATGGGCTTCGTGTCCGGCATGATGGGCCCCTACATGCGGCCGATCCCGGTGCTCGGCTCGGTGGCCATGCTGTTCTCGCTCGTCGCCGCCTTCATGTTCACGCCGTGGCTCGCCATGCGCATCCGGCCGAGCATGAAGCAGCTGCACGAGATGGAGAAGGGCGAGCACCGGCTCGTCGAGCGCCTCGACACCTGGTACCGGGCGATCCTCGGGCCGATGCTCGAGAGCCCATGGAAGGCGCGCGCCTTCCGCATCGGCATCTGGGTGGCGTTCCTCGCCTGCTGCGGCCTGTTCTACACGCAGAACGTCTCGGTCAAGATGCTGCCGATGGACAACAAGCCCGAGTTCAACGTCGTCATCAACATGCCGGAGGGCACGGCGCTTCCCGTCACCGCCAACGTCATGCAGCAGCTGACGGCGAAGGCGATGGAGATCCCCGAGGTCACCGCGCTGCAGAGCTACGCCGGCACCGCCTCGCCCTACAACTTCAACGGCCTCGTGCGCCACACCTACCTGCGCTCCAAGCCGTGGCAGGGCGACATCCAGGTGCAGCTGCTCGACAAGAAGGCGCGCAAGCGCTCGAGCCACCAGATCGCCTCCGACGCGCGCGAGCGCCTGACGCCGCTCGCCCGCTCGCTCGGAGCGCGCATCCAGGTGGTCGAGATGCCGCCCGGCCCGCCGGTGCTGCAGACGGTGGTCGCGGAAGTCTACGGTCCCGACGCCATCACGCGGCGCAAGGTGGCCGAGGACCTGACCGCCATCTTCGAGAAGGCGGAGAGCGTCGGCGACGTCGACAACTATCTGCAGAAGCCGCACGACACGCTGGTGTTCGCCGCCGACCAGGCCAAGGCCGAGCACCGCAACGTGTCGCTCGCCGACCTGTCGCGGCAGCTCGGCTTCGTCATGGGCGGGGCGCGCCTCGGCGACGCCAAGCTCGGGCACGAGCTCGAGCCGCGCTCGGTCGTGCTGCAGGCGCCGCTCGACATCCGCGCCAATCCCGCCCGCCTCGGCGAGGTGCCGATCCGCACGCAGGACAACAAGCTCGTGCCGCTCGCCGAGCTCGGCTCGTTCCAGCGGGCGCCGCAGGACCAGGTCGTCTACCACAAGGACCTGCGCCCGCTCGAGTACGTCACCGGCGAGGCCGTCGGCCGCCTGGCGGCGCCGGTCTACGCCATGATCGAGGTGTCGCGGCTCCTGAAGGACTACAAGACGCCGGACGGCGTGACGCTCTCGGGCACGCTGGTCGGGCCGCCGTCCGACAGCTACAAGTCGGGCTTCGAGTGGACGGGAGAATGGACCGTCACCTACGAGACGTTCCGCGACATGGGCCTCGCGTTCGCCGCGGCGATGATCCTCATCTACATGCTGGTGGTGCTCGAGTTCGGCAACTTCCGCCTGCCCGGCATCATCATGGCGCCGATCCCGCTGACGCTGATCGGCATCATCCCGGGACACTGGCTGCTCGGCGCCGAGTTCACGGCGACCAGCATGATCGGCTGGATCGCTCTCGCCGGCATCATCGTCAGAAACTCCATCCTGCTCGTGGACTTCTCCAAGCACGCCATCCTGGCCGGCACGCCGGTGCAGGAAGCCGTGATCCAGTCGTGCCGGGCCAGAACGCGGCCGATCGTCATCACGTCGCTGGCCTTGATGGGCGGCTCGGCGTCGATCATCACCGACCCGATCTTCCAGGGCATGGCGATCTCGCTCCTGTTCGGCGCCGCGGTGTCGACGGCGCTGACGCTGATCGTCATCCCGCTCGCCTGCGCGCGCGCCCAGGGCGCCTTCTCGACCACGGCCAGCCAGCTCGACGAGGCCCTCGCCGCCGCGGCCGCCGCCGACGCCTCCACCTACGGCCCAGGCG
>WBZX01000184.1_pt1 | contig 59440 bp, 52 predicted proteins | sample 5204211 | NCBI WGS metagenome assembly WBZX01 (sample SAMN12344362, study PRJNA552823) | activated sludge metagenome | biome: Activated sludge suspended growth; feature: Nitrification reactor; material: Wastewater; isolation source: activated sludge from nitrification reactor of wastewater...
GGCACACCAGACGGTGAAGTAGATCACCATGCGAATGGTAAAGAAAGTGACATTGAGCCAGGGCTTCTTGTGTTGCAGTAGTTCGCTCTTGGCAACGGCCTGGGGGTCTGCCCACTCATACAGGGCATGACTGCCCGTGATGAGCGGAATCAGGATAGGCAGCACGAGGATGGCCATCACAGGTGAATTCCGGGCCACCAGTTCTGGCACACGGCGAATAACAATACCCCACTTCGCTCCGGTGATATAGAGAGCCATGGTGAAGAAGAGCCCACCAAGCGTGAGCGTCAGGAAGTACATGAAGCCGAGCAGGTAGGCATGCTGCAGTCGCACGAGACCTGTTCCAATGCCTCCATTGGCGGTGCTATCGCCATAGGGGCCGGAAAGATAGCCGAGCGCCACAGCAGCGACGAGGGCGACAACGCCAACGAGGTATGACACGTTGGAAAGTGCACTGCCAAGGTCACCTAGACGGCGATTTTCGTTCGCGATGTTAATCGGCTCATGGTGAGCCATAGCCGGTCTCCTAGCGCTGAGCGGTCGTTGCGGTAGTGCTGTCTGTTTTGGTAGTGTTTGCTGGAGCGGTGCCAGGCTGGGCAGCTACTTTGCCAGCCTGACTCTTTTGCAATGCTCTCACATAGAGCACAATGGCCCAGCGATCTTCGGGCGTAATGCGATAGCCATAGCCCATCATTTTGTTCTTGCCGTAGGTGATGGTGTCGAAGATTTCACCATCAGGCTTGCTGGCAATCAGTGGATCATGGAAGCTCTTAGGAGGAACCCAGAGAGACATGTCGCCACCCGCAGCACGTTCGGTGGCCACACGGTGTACCATGCCATCACCATACCCGGCTGCACCATGGCAGACGGAGCAGTAGATGGTGAACTGACGCTGGCCGCGTGCCATCATCTTGTCATCGAGCTTGTCTTTGAGGCGAGCAGGGAAGCCATTGACGAACTGGCCGTTGACTTTGCCCTTGTCGAAGTGTTCATCTTCGGAGGAGCCAAACTTCACGGTACCATCAATGTAGGGCTGGCTGCTGTTGATACTGGGCAAAGTGTGATCCGGGCTGGGCGCCTGGGCTTTCACCTTCTGCTGGAATGCCATGCCATGATCAATGCGAATCGGTGGAGCATCACTGATGACATAACTGGATCGGAAAACCCATGCCATCGGGATGAGGCCTGCAACCGTCAACAGTACGATGATGCGCCAGAACAGTGTTGGTGGCTTATCCGTCTGGTACTCTTCATGGCAAGCTTCCAACTTACCGGCACCGGCATTCATCAGGAATTCGCTGGTAGCCTGCAGGCGGAAGAGCGGATCGTTGGCATCGATGACCAGAGCATACTTGTCGTTGGTCACCCGCTTCATCGTCTTGGTGGTATCCAGCGGACTGTAGAATACGAAGAGCTTGTTGAGCAACAACATGCCAACGAAGGCAGTGATGCCTGCCAGCAGGATCGTCAGTTCAAAAGCAACCGGGATTTGAGCAGGGATGCTGAAGAAAGGCTTGCCACTGATCAAGTACTTGTAGTCAATGCCGTTCATCCAGCACTGCATCAAAAGGGCAAGCGTCAAACCCGTCAGGCCACCACCCAGCACGAGCCAGGGAATGGGTGAGTACGGAGTCTTCATGGCCTGATCGATGCCATGCACCGGGTGTGGTGAATAGCACTCGTACTTGGTGTAACCAGCATCCTGTACTTTGCCGGCCGCTTCCATCAATACGTGCGGATCGGAGAACTCTGCTACCAGGCTAACCAGCACTGGTGGACGAGGCTCTTCAACAGGGGTGTGATGATCGTGTGACATGGTTACTCCTTGGAAGGGCTCGCTAAACCCACTGCGACCGGAGCCGCAGGGGCAGCGTGACCATGCCCGTTATCTTCATCGTAATGGTGGACGGATACTGCTTTCACTTCAGCAATAGCCACCATCGGGACGAAGCGGATGAACAGAAGGAACAACGTGAAGAACAGACCGAAGCTGCCTACGAAGGTGAAGATATCCACCAGGGTTGGGTAGAACATACCCCAAGCCGAAGGCAACTGGGTGCGGTGCAACCCGGTACAGATAATCACAAAGCGTTCGAACCACATACCCACATTCACAAGGATGCTGACCACCATGATGGTAGGAATGTGTCGTCGAAGCTTGGCGGACCAGAATACCTGGGGAACCAGCACGTTACAGGTGATCATCGACCAGTAAGCCCACCAGTAGGGGCCGAAGGCACGGTTGAAGAACACAAAGACTTCTGTCGTATTGCCGGAGTACCAGGCGATGAAGAACTCGAGACCATACGCATAACCGACCATCATGCCGGTAGCGAGGATGATCTTGTTCATGTTGTCGATGTGATCCATCGTGATGATGTGCTTCAGTCCGAACAATGCCCGGCAGGGAATCAGCAGCGTGTTCACCATCGCAAAGCCGGAGAAAATCGCACCAGCGACGAAGTAGGGAGGGAAGATGGTGGTATGCCAACCGGGAAGAATCGAAACGGCGAAGTCGAAGGAGACAACCGAGTGGACCGAGAGCACCAGTGGCGTGCTGAGAGCAGCCAGCAGGAGATAGGTACGTTCATAGGTGTGCCAGTTGCGGGCAGAACCACGCCAGCCGAGCGAAAGCAGACCATACACAGCCCGACGAATAGGAGTCGTGGCCCGATCACGAATGGTTGCCAGATCAGGGATCAAACCCATGAACCAGAACAGCAGCGAGATGGTGAAGTAGGTGCTGACCGCGAACACGTCCCACAGCAGCGGACTACGGAAGTTCGGCCACATCGACATAGAGTTCGGGTAAGGCAGAGCCCAGTAGATCACCCACACTCGACCCACGTGAATCGTTGGGAAGAGCAAGGCACAGATGACCGCGAAAATCGTCATCGCTTCCGCTGCACGATTGATACTGGTTCGCCAGTTCTGTCGGAACAGGAACAAGATAGCTGAAATGAGCGTACCAGCGTGGCCGATACCGACCCAGAAGACGAAGTTGGTGATGTCCCAGCACCAGCCGATGCGGTTATTGAGACCCCAGACACCGACACCCGTGGTGACCAGGTAGCCAACCATCGCAAGGAGGATCAGTAACCCAGTGCTGGCAGCACCGAAGGCAGGCCACCAGTACTTGGGAGTGGGTGCTTCGATGATGCGGCAGACCGCATCGGTCACGCCTGCCAGCGTCAGTGGTGGAGCCACTCCATTGGCATGGCTGTGATTAACCGTGGTGGCCATGGCCTGCCTCCTTCTTGCTAGGCTCCAGCTCCGGGTTCGCGTTGCGAATCCGGGCGAGGAAGGCCGTACGGGGCCGAACGTTCAAATCTTCCAGCATCTTGTAGCCTCGCTGGCTATCCTGCAGTTGAGCGACCAGGCTCGCCTGATTGTTCAAATCACCGAAGGTGATGGCTGCTGCGGGGCAGGCCTGCTGACAGGCTGTCACCACATCGCCATCTTTAACCTTGCCGAGCGGATCAGCGTTCTTCACGCGAACCTTGGCAGCACGGATACGCTGGATGCAGTAAGTACACTTCTCCATCACACCACGGCTGCGGACAGTCACATCCGGGTTGAACCCGAGACGGATGAGGTTGTTCTTCTCGTCATCGAGCTGCTTGTGCCAGTTGAGGAAGTTGAACCGGCGTACCTTGTATGGACAGTTGTTCGCACAGTAGCGGGTACCGATGCAGCGGTTGTACACCATGTCGTTGGTGCCATCCGCGCTGTGAACGGTGGCTGCTACCGGGCAGACCTGCTCGCAAGGGGCGTTCTCGCAGTGGACGCACATCATCGGCTGATGGACGACTGTCACATCATCCAGGCTTTCCGAATCACCACTGAAGTACCGGTCGATGCGGAGCCAGTGCATTTCTCGCTGGTTAATCACTTCCTGCTTGCCGACGACGGGGATGTTGTTTTCCGACTGACAGGCAATCACACAGGCATTGCAGCCGGTGCACTTGCTGAGGTCAATCGCCATGCCCCACTTGTAATCGCCCTTCACCTGGCCATCGAGAGGGTTCTCGAAAAGCTTGATCTGGGGGAGTTCGTGTACCTTATGCTTGATCGCATCAGGCTCTTTGAGGTAGTGAGCCAGCGTGTCGCTACGGATCAGGATGTCGGCCCGGCGGTCACGTTCACGAAGACCGGTGGTATCGATCTGCGAATGTTCCTGGGTGCAGGCGAAGGTATGCCACTCATTGAGCACGATGAATTTGATACCTGACACCACATCGGAAGCAGTGCTGCTGCGAAGCGGGTTGAAATCAAACCCTACCGTACTGACACGCCCAACCGCTGATCCACCAACCACGCCAGCAGCCTTGCGTCCGTAACCGAGCAATAGCGAAGCGGAATCATGAGCGTGGCCAGGCTGGATGTACACTGCAGCTTTTACGGTTTGACCATTGAGCGTAGCATTGACCATCTGCTGATGCTTAATACCCAATCGCTTGGCTGTGGCGTTTGCCATCAGAATGGCGTTGTCCCACGTCACCTTGGTGATGAAGTCAGGTAGTTCCTGAAGCCAGGCATTATTGGTGAAGCGTCCGTCGAACACCTTGGTGTCCGGTATGAAGACTGCTTCGATCTCACCTACTACAGAACCATCACCTGTCACGCTCTTGACATCCATCAGCATAGTGCTGAGCAAGATGGCGTTGGCTTGAGCAGTCGCTGTCGATGGTGCAGCAGCAACAGGCTTGAAGGCTGAATCAGGTACTACACCGTCTTGAAGGGCCTTCTTCCACACGGCATCAGTGACACCAGCGGCCTTGAATGCAGCAAAGACAAGATCGAAACTCTTGGCAGCAGCACCGAGGAACTGCGACAGGTACTCTGCTTGAGACTTGCTCTTGTGCAGCGGTTCGATGACAGGCTGCACAATGCTCTGGGTACCATCCCAAGCCCGGGCATCACTCCATGCCTCGAGGTAATGAGACTGTGGCAGGTGCCAGGTGCAATTATCAGCCGTCTCATCGTAGTACAGACCGATGTGAACGCTGGTGGCTACCTTGGCGAGGGCATCGGCAAACTTCAGATCCTTGGGTGCTGAGTAAACCGGATTGCTGCCGAGGATGAAGAGGGTGCTGACTTTGCCCGCATCCATGTCCTTGGCGAGTTCAGCCAGGTTTGCCGTGCTGGAAGGACCAGTACCTTCTGGTGCAGCGAAATAGCGAACCGTCGTGCCGATGTTACCCAGATCAGCATTGAGCTGATGCACTGCCGCATGCACTTCGGGAGCATGGCGGAAGCCAACTGCAATAGCACACTTGCCTTTGCTGGCTACCAGGTCTTTGGCGATGGCTGCAACAAACTTGTCAGCCTTCTCGTTGTGGAGCGGATGATCGGGTGCCTTCTGGTTCTTGAGCAAGGCACCTACAGCAGTAGACAGGGCGGCCACGAATTGCTTGAGTTGGCTGGATCGCCAGGCCAAACGGTGGTCGGCAGTGGAACCGGTGGTGCTGACCGTGCTTTCCACACTGTACAGGCGGTTGTACATCGCCTTCTGCTTGAGCGTCGCTTCGGGCGTGCGGTTAGCAGAAAGATCGCGGGTATACTGCAGTGCCGCAGGGTGAGAGCCGAAGAGGTCAGCATCCAGATCAACGATGATCTCAGCTTTCGAGAGATCATAGTGGGCACGGAGGAAGTTATTGAACACCAGCTTGGTGCCGAGCCGTTCGTTATCTCGAGCGACTGGTTCGTACTCAATCCACTTGGCTTTGGGGTAGGTGGCGAGCAGCCTAGTCTTCAGCCCTTGCATGGTTACTGATGAGCTGGCTTCCGACAAAATGCGAAGGCCTTCACCCTGCTTGCCGTTAGCTTCGGTCTGCAGGTTCTTGAGGGCGAGCTTGGCATCGTCCCATTTCTTATCGACAACCGAAGTCTTACTGTTGGCTCGATAGCGAATGGTCTTGCTGCGATCTGGATCGTACAGGCCAAGGATGCTGGATGCAGCCCAGGCATTGATGCTGCCTTTATTGGTCGGGTGGTTGGGGTTGCCATCCAGCCGGATCGGGCGACCTTCGTAGCACTGAGCCAGCAAACCGATGGCTACACCGGAGAGTTCAAAAGCCGTGGCGTAGGGCTGAGTCTGGCCGATAGTACGGCCTTCCACGCCTTTGACGGCGGGGACGACATGGCGATGTTCACGTGAACAGCCTACGGCACCAGCCATGGCTGCGGAGGCACCCATGATCTGCAGGAAGCGACGACGCGAGGTGGCGTCCATCGGTTCCATCTGTTCAGGAAGGAACTCCGCAGCGACATTGGGATTCGTCGTGCCATGCAGTTCTGCGAGCGAACGCCAATACCCCACGTCTGGACTCGTCGGAGTCGCCTGAGCAGGGTCAACGCCCTGTTGGGTTATCGATGACATGTAGAGCAATCCGTCGAGGGGTTCAGGTTGTACTTACTGCGAAGGGTTTTGCCAAGCGATTCAGGCGTTTCATTCAGGTCGCTGGCTTTGAAGGTCATGTTGGTAACCTGATCGACTGGACGAAGGTGCTGATCGGGATTGCGATGGCATTCCAGACACCAGGCCATGCTGAGAGGCTTCTCGTGAACGACCACATCCATCTGGTCCACCCGTCCATGACAGGAGACACAACCGACACCACGGGTGACGTGGGCAGAGTGATTGAAGTAGACGAAGTCAGGCAGCTTATGCACCTTCACCCATTCGACAGGCTTCTTGGTGCTCCAGCTCTCGCGGATCAGTTCAAGACTTCCCTTGCCGGTGCCCACCATCGTGTGGCAAGCCATACAGGTTTCGGTCGGTGGAATGTTCGCCTGGCCCGACTTCTCCACATCGGTGTGGCAGTAACGGCAATCGATGCCGAGCTGACCAGCGTGAATGGTGTGACTGTAGTTCACAGGCTGCACCGGGGCGTAGCCTCGGTGGGTGGATTGATGATTCAACCCGAACCATGCGAGCGTGAGGAACACAGGGGGCCCCGCCAAGGCCACTGGTAGGATTATCCACCAGGCTTGGTTGAACCATTTGGGGAAGAAGAACAACGGCTTCTCCGCCACCGGGGCAGCAGAAGGTTCCGCCATAGATGTCACCTTTACCGATGAGCTAACGGCTTTCTCAGAACTAGCATGGTGAAATTAGCAGGTTCGATGCCAATTGCAAGTGGACGAATGGGGTCAACGATCAATTAGCAGAGAATCCAGAGTAAAGTGAACGTTACGATCCGTTCACTCTCTCTCATAACTTCCGACCCCTCGGAATGGCTGGGATTTTCGGTATTCAAACATGGGAATGATTTACTGAGGAGTAGATGATTGCGAGGACTCTTGTGATTGGTGCCACTATCTCGGTACTCCGTGACAGTGCTGAGTCTTACGCCACCCAGCACCGTTACGGAATACCGAAACGGTGGCACCCAACTAGATATGTCGGTGTTCTCTACACTCAAAACCGCCAGCCAATACCCGCATTCACGAAGAACCTCGCAGACTGATCGTTCAGGCCCCAGCCTACTCGGGTGCCAATCTCGAAGTTTTCGGTGACGAGGTAGTGGACGCCGGGGCTGAAGAATTGATGGTTCGTCTCCTCAGCGCGCCCTGAACTGAAGATGGCGAAGTACTCGGCGTGGACTTTGATCTTTTCACCCAGCGGTATCTTCAGCACCACCGAGGGTGCCCAGTCGTTGAAGTGATCTTTCTCTTCGCTGTCGGTGCCGTAGCGGATGGCTGCATCGAGAGCCCAGCGGTTGGCGAGTTCCCATCCGAACACGTAGGTCGCAACCAGTTGAGTGTTGTTGACGTTCCCACTCGTTGGGGTGAACCCCGTGAGGATGATCGAACTCCTGGGCATCCATTCCTTGTTTTCGGTGATCAGGAACTTGATGCCGTACGAGATCTCGCTTTCCTTCTCCAGCGTCCTGGCATCTATCGCTTCGACGCCACCACTTTCACTCACGCCACCGATCTCGTAATTCCAGCCAAGGCGAAGTTCAACACGTTCCGAGAGGCCGTAGCGAATCAACAACTCCGGGAAGCTATGCCCTTCCTTGGAAGAGCGGTTATCAGAAAAGGTGTAAGCCGATTCCAACATCGTCTTCCCGCGACCCACCAGGGTGGTAGCAGGGGTGAACGAATCACGATCCGTTTCCAGTTCACGCTCACCCTCTGACCCTTCGGTTTCCAGACCGATAGCATCGCGACGAGGCCGCCGGGCGTTCAGGTAGCTCTCCGCGAGAGTGTTCTCGCTCGGTACCGCTGGAGTGAGTGGAAGGGCCTGTGCCAGCAGAGTGTCCTGCCCAGCAACCAGACTCAGAACAATCAGAAAGTATCGGTTCACGACAGTATTCCAGTACGAAGGAATGGCAGCCCGCGGCGCGAGCAAGGGGAGACGTGCAATCGCTCTCAGCTAATGCAGGCTTCCCCTCGCTCGCGCGTCGGGCTGCCATTGTTCAGCATCGACACCTGTTTTGATGCTCTTCATGCAGGCAAATCCAATCAACATGAATACCCTCGGATGTGGTGAGGGCGAGTCTGCCTGTAGCGGTTGGGAAAACCAGGAACTTTCCCAATCTCATGGTTCCATCATGCATCATGGGTTACGATTAGGTAAATTGGCTGAATTCCGTCATCCGTTCCGGTGATGCCAGTTATTCAGTGATGCCGATGGGGAGTCTTCTCGTGGTGAAACGTACTGGTGTGCAGTTGCTCTTACTGAGCGTGGTGTTCCTCGTATCCGCTACCTGGTCGCCTCTGCCTGCTGACGATAAGGAGCAGATTGCTGACCTCGAGAAGAAGCTGAGCGATCTGCAAAAGCAACTCGCTGAGATGAAGAAGCAGCAACCCGCTGCCCCCGCGAACAACAAGAAGCCTTTGACCATCAAGGATGCTGACATCTGGCGATCCGTGCGGGCTGCGGTGCTGTCCCCCGATGGCAAATGGTTTGCTCATCGCGTGGGGCCGAACGAAGGTGATGGCGAAGTCGTCCTGCGTTCCATCGCTGATGGCAAAGAAACCAAGTACCCTGCTGGTGCAGGTTTCGGCCAACTTCAGTTCTCGTTCGATAGCAAGTGGCTCGCCTTCTCAACAGCCCCCTACGTGAAGCCAGGCACCCCACCAGCGATGCCTCGCCCCAAGTCGAAGCTCACGCTCATCAACACCAGCAACATGGAAAAGACCGAACTCGAAGGGGTCAGCTCAGGTGAGTTCAGTGGAGAAGCAGGTACTCACCTCGTCTATCGCAAAGCAGCGGAAGGTGCCAGTGCTTCGCCTCTTCCTCTCGGCATTCCCCTCACCCCCACTGCAACAGCAACACCCAGCGGCAACAAGCACACCGGCACCGATCTCATCGTCCGCAATCTCAGCACCGGCATTGAAATCGTTCTCGGCAACGTCGTGGACTACTCCTTCGATAAGAAAGGCCTCTGGCTCGTTACCACGATTGATGCTGCTGGGCAAACCGGCAACGGTGTGTATCTGCACGATCTGAAGACGGGCGCTTTGTTCCCCATCGAATCAGGCAAAGCGGTCTATCGCAATATCTCGTGGAACGAAGACAAGACTGCCTTCACTGTGACGAAGGCCATCGAAGAACCAGCTTACGAAGGCAATTGGATCAGCATCGTTGGCTTCACCAACCTCGGTGCCACGCCAACGAAGACCAGCTACGATCCCAAGGGTGACAAGGACTTCCCCGCCGGAATGGCCATCAGCGCCAACCGGGGTGCAGCCTGGACCGAAGGTCTTGAGGGCTTCCTCTTCGGCATCGCCGAACGCAAGAAGAAAGACGATGGCAAACCAACCACCACAGCCCCAGCCAAGACCGAAGTGAAGGCTGAGACCAAGACCACCGAAACCAAGAAGGAAGAAGCTTCCACCCGTCCTACCGCTTCAGCAGCTACAGCACCAACAGGCCCCAAGCCCGACCTGGTGATCTGGCACTGGCAGGACGAACGACTGCAGCCCATGCAGCAAGTGCAGTCTGCTATGGACAAATCGTTCAGCTATTCCGCGATGTACGATGTGAAGAACAAGAAGTTCACTCGCCTCGGTGATGATGAAGTCAAGAACGTCAGCGCTGCCCCGAAGGCCAAGTTCGCCATCGGTCGTGATAGCAAGCCTTACGACTACATGGGTAACCTCGATGGTCGCCGGTATGCCGACATCTACGTGACCGATCTCGCGACTGGCAAGCGCACCAAGGCTCTCACCAAGAACCGGTACATGTTCAGCACCTCGCCCACGGGTACGCACTTCCTCTATTACGATGATGGCCACTTCTTTGCGTACGACATGGCCAACAGCAAGTCCATCAACCTGACCAACGCTCTGAAAGACACTACCTTCGTCAACGACGAAGACGACCACAACGTAAACAAGCCACCCCGATTCCCGCTCGGCTGGTCACGTGATGGCAAGCAGGTTGTCATCTCTGATGGTTGGGACCTCTGGGCCGTCAAGACCGATGGCAGCGGGGCCACGAACCTCACCGCCAATGGCAGAACCGATCAGATTCGCTACCAGGGCATCACCCAGTATGAACCGGAATCGAAGCCAGGCTACGACTTCAGCAAGCCTCTCTATGTCACCATGTTTGGTGAATGGACCAAGAAGAGCGGCGTCGGTCGCATTGAACCGAACACGAACAAGGTGAAAGTCCTGCTCTGGGATGATTGCCTGTTCGGCACCCCGTTCAAGGCTCGCAATGCTGATGTCTTCGCCTACACCCGCCAGACTTCGCAGGAAAGCCCGGACTATCAACTGACCGATGCCAGCTTCGCCAAGAGCACCAAGGTTACCGACAGCAACCCTCAGCAGAAAGACTACAACTGGTCGTCCGGTGTGAAGATCATCGACTACACCGGCACCGGTGGCAAGAAGCTTCAAGGGGCTCTCTATTTACCTGCCAACTATGAACCGGGCAAAGCCTACCCAACGGTCATCTACATCTATGAGAAGCTGACCCAAGGCACCCACCAGTACACGCCACCAGGCTACCGAGGCGGGTTCAACAAATCGATCTACACGAGCAATGGCTACGCCGTGCTCACGCCGGACATCACCTACCGCATCAACGATCCGGGCAAGTCGTCTATCGAATGCATCCTGCCTGCTCTCGATGCAGCCATCAATACCAAGGTGGTAGACGGTGCTAAGGTCGGCTTGCATGGCCACTCGTGGGGTGGATATCAGACCGCATTCGGCATCACCCAGACGGATCGCTTCAAGTGTGCCATCGCTGGCGCTCCGCTGACTGATCTCATCAGCATGTACAGCAGCGTGTACTGGAACAGTGGTTCAGCCAATCAGCCTATCTTCGAAAGCAGCCAGGGCCGCTTCACTGCAGGCTACTGGGATGAACAGGAAGCCTACATCCGTAACAGCCCAGTGTTCTTCGCCAAGAACGTGAAGACCCCGCTGCTGCTGCTGCACAACGACAAGGATGGTGCAGTCGATTTCACCCAGGGCATCGAGTACTACAACACCCTGCGTCGGCTGCAGAAGCCCGTGGTCATGCTCCAGTACAAGGGGGAGAACCACGGCCTGGCCAAGACCGAGAACCAGAAAGACTATGCAGTGAGAATGCGTGAGTTCTTCGACCACTACCTCCAAGGTAAACCCGCCCCCGACTGGTGGAAAGAAGGCGTGCCTCACCTCAAGATGGAAGAGCACTTGAAGAAGCGCGGGAATTAAGTCGTTTGCATGCTACACTCTCCGTCTTGATGATAGCGACGAAGAGATGCCTCCCATGCTCCTCTCCCTCCGGGGCCGGGCGGGAGAGGAGATTGGTGCTCCATCAGCCCTGCAAGGGCTGTCTACGCTTGAGTATGAACCAAGCTGCGATGGTTACGATCAGCCCCGCGCCCGGGCCCCACCAAGGGGACCAATAGCTGAGGGGCATATCGAAAGCCTGTACACGATACTGCCAATCGCCTTGCTCGATATGCATGGCGATGGTGATAAACCATTGATCCGACAGAAAGAAATCAAAATCCCCTTTGGCAGTCGTGGTGAGCAGTGGACGACCAGATGGATGCTCTCTCAGTCGAAGCCAGTAGTGTAGTTCCTTACTCCACTCTGGTAGTAGTCGTTTGTCATCCAGCGCTCTTGCCCAAGTCGTCGGCAGGACATCGACAAACAACGAGATGCCTACCTCCACAAGATAGCTGCCAATGACTTTGCTCTCTTCGCCAAACATCAGTGCAATGGAGGCGGACTGCAACTCAGCACCGTCGTCGATAGGTTTATCAAACTGACTGCGTGATACTGTTCGCCCATTACTGATCTCGAGTTGTTCCTCATAGCCAATGTCCCGGCTCAGTCGAATACGCAAACGATCCTGGCACATAGTGAAGTCGAGAGTATCTCGCAGGCGGTGGATAAGTTCCTCAATTACCTCTACCTTTTCTGCACTTACGACTGGCTCTGCATCCACGACAGGCTTGACTGGTTCCTTCACCGCAAAATCATCAGTCTGAAAAGTGCGAGTCCACAACGGCCGTGGAGTGGTCAGCCAGGAGACGAACCACCATGCACCTGCGCCGAGCAGGAGTGGCAGGAAGTAGCAGTAGAAAGGAAGCCGTTTTCTCATGGCGACATCCAGAACGTCTACCACTCTACTTGCCAGATGATGTGGACGTCAATGACGAGTTGCTGGTGTGCTGCGATTCGACTCGACTGCTGGATCGGGTCTATGATACAGTAGCGAAGAGGTGATTCATGAAACTGAAAGTCATTGTTAAAGCAGAAGAGCAGGCAGGCTATGAAGCACAGGTACCTTCGTTGCCTGGCTGTACCTCCCACGGAAAGACTGTCAACGAAGCACTAAGTAATTTGCGTTCAGCAGCGACGCTTTGGCTCGATGAAGCCATGAATGACTTGGATGTAGAGTTAGTCCAAGACGATATCGAAGCTTTTGATCAAGCTCTTGCGATCAAGATACCCGTCGAGAAGTTGAAGAAGCTTGCCAAGACATATCCGCCAGCAAGTAGTTGGTATGCCGAAGATTTCAAAAGCCCATAAGCACTATGTTCCAACGTGGCGACATCTTGCTGGTTCGTGGTGTTTCTGATCCACAAGGTATGAATGCCAAGGATCGGCCTTGCCTCGTTGTGGATGAAGTTGAGGGCAAGTATCTTTGCCTTGCCATTACGTCTTCATTTTCATCAGGTGAATCGAACCGTGTGGAGCTACCTTGGGCGTCCCCATTTCATCCTCGAACAGGGTTACACAAGCGAAGTGCAGCAGCGTGCGATTGGTTTCTTGAAGTAGATGTCGATGAAGTGATGGAGAAACTCGGATACTGTCCGGGTAAAGCACTTCTGAAGATAATGCAAATCATCCAGGATATGAATTGATATCCATCACTGTCGTACCAACCTCGCCAGCCAGAGAAGTCGATTCTGGTACTTAGTTGATATCTCTTGTAGTCCATTCCACAGCCCGTTCAGGAACATCTATCGTGCCGCCTTGGGTAAGGAACACTGGGAGGAAAGCCTTAAAGCTCATGACATCTCTTCGTAGTGAGTTTTCGTCTCCCGAACTTGACCGAAATCGCTCCTCGAAGTCTTCCATGCGATCAACATCTTCGGGTGCCATTTGGCGACCATCGCATGCGTTGGCTTGCCATGCATTGTAAAGCAGTCTGAGTCGGAAAATGATCTGCAAGCGTTGTGGAAGAAGTGGCTGATCGGGGTCAATTCCTGGGCAGACGACGTTTCCACTACAAACAATGGGGTGTGCCAGCCAATCGAGTGCTGTGTCATTCCTGCGGCCTACAAGAGTTGAGTGTTCTTTTGCGATCCAACTCGTGAAGTGAACCAGGCCCATCAAGATACCGGCAACAAGCCACTGAAACACGAATGAGCCAACAAGGGCAAGAAGAAGTGCCCACCAAAATGTGACACCGAAGACTGTGGCGAGAAGAAAAGCTAATATCCCACCGATTACTGGAACAACATACTCTAGCAGCAGTTCTTGAACACTGATTCTCCATGGCTGTTTATGCGGGTTAGCTGGCATATGGACATCATACTCCAGCGCGAGTGAAAGTGAGAACTGTCTTCGCATGGTCTGCGGCTCGGCGGGAGCCTCGCCTTCCCTGAACTTACTTCCGCAGTAACCGTGCTCGCCAGACGGGTCTGCCTTCCACCCTTGCCTTTTTCTCGAAGTTGGTCTCCGGCTTGGTGGCTTCGCCGGAGGCTTCTTCGCGGCCGGCATCTTCCAGGGTGAACTCGGGACGCTGGGCGACAATACCCATCATCACCTGGAAGTATTCAGCAACATCGGTGGCGATGTGGAGGTGGCCACCGGGACGGATCACTCTCGCAGCTTGTTCCGCGAAGGCTTCGTTGAACACTCGGCGTTTGCGGTGCTTCTTCTTCCACCACGGATCGGGGAAGTAGACGTGGATGGCTTGCAGCGATGCATCAGCGAGATGCTGGGCGAGCAGTCGGCCAGCGTCGCCATGAGCGACTTTGACATGGGGGTAGGTTCGCTTGGCAACCCGGTTGGCAACGTAGAGTGCCAGCCCCTTGTCAATCTCCATACCCAGGTAGTTGATCTCGGGATGCAGCGGGGCCATCGCCATCAGGAAGGCCCCTTTGCCAAAACCTACTTCAAGTTCCACAGGCTGGTTGCGAACAAAGAGTGTGGCTAGATCGAGACGTTGCCCGAGTTCAGGCAGAGTGTAGAGGTAGGGTGCCAAGGCTTCGAGTGGAAGCTTGACTTGATTGCGAACGCTCACGACCCACCTTCCGCCGGTGCGCTGAAGGGCATGCCGGTAATGATGGCTTCAAACACCATCTTGCCGCTGACGAACCCCTGCACCTGATTCACCACCTGACGACGGTTCACTTTGATCGCTTTGCTGACGAGCCAGAAACGGTCGCCCGGTTTGACTTGTCCCCGGAAACGTACTTCTTCCATGCCCCCGAAGACAATGAAGCTGCCTACCGGAACGAGATGCATCTTGGCGAAGTAGCCTCCCAGTTGGGCTGCCGCTTCGCACATGATGACGCCAGGCATCAGCGGATAGCCTGGCATGTGGCCTCGCACCCAGAATTCATTCTCGGTGATATCCTTGTAACCCACGACGAGGTTCTGCTGCAAATCTTCATGCACGATGGCGGTCAGTTGTTCCATCTCGAAACGCTGCGGGTTCACTTCACGAATTTTGTCGATGTTGTAGAGCACACGACCATCGTCCACAGTGCTGACATCGAACATCACTTCTGGCGGCATGATCTGACCTTCTGAACGAACAATACGCAGTATAAGCGGGGAGTATTAGGTTAGCATAAGCCAACCGTGCTGGCGAGTAGAGTTCTATGGTGCTGGCAGTTTAATTGCTTTCATCACGCCAGCATCACGAACGATGAACAGGCCATTGGCATAGGCAGGATGGGCCCAGGTCATCCTGCAGACCTTCGAGCGGGCCAGTTCCTTATACTCGATGGTGTTCGGCTCCACCAGAACCAGGTCGCCCCCTTCTTCCAGCATCAGCAGATGTTCTTTGGTCTTGAGCAGGGTGGCGTGATACTTGCCGACCCCTTTCTTGGTCCACAGGCTCTTGCCGGTTTTAGGATCGATGCACTGCAGCGTGGCTGTTGGGCTGGTGATTTGCCCAGTGACAGCATAGAGATGATCTGCAAACACCACCGGTGTACCGAAGTAACAGGTGAGGCCCGCATTTCGCCAGGCTTGCTTGGTGGTGACTTTATCTTCGGCGCTCGTCAGGTTGACGCCGACGCTGCCAAAGGTGACTGAGCTGGCGAAGAGGAGATCGCCCACACGAACCGGGGTAGTAGAGCTTTCGTTGAGAAGATCACGCAGGGGGATGCGGAAGAGTTCATCGCCACTGTCTGGTTTCAAACCAACGACACCCGCCTGGGTCTGGAAGACGAGGATGGGCTTGCTGTCAACGCTGGTCATCATGGGGGAGGAGTAGCTGGCCTTGTCGGTGCCTGATTTCCAGACCAAGGAACCAGTGTCTTTGTTGAGCGCAACGATGCTGCCTGTGGTGCCACCGGGCATGACGTAGACGTTCTTGTCATCGACAAGAGGTGAACTGCTGACTCCAAAGTAGAGGTTCTTAGCGGAGAAGGATTCGAGCAGGTTGTTCTTCCAGATTTCCTTGCCCGTCTTGGCATCACGGCAGATGAGGATGCCGGTGACGCCGAGAATATAGAGCTTACCTGCGGAGTAAGCTGGGGTGGCACGAGGGCCTACGCCGAACTGGGAGGTGAAGGCTGCACGGGTGTTGCGTTCCTGCCAAAGCTGTTTGCCTGCCAGATCCCAGGCAGTGATCACTTCTTCGTCAGAGCCTGGTGCCTTGTCGTGAAGGAATACTTTGCCATCAGCCACGATAGGTGAACTGTGGCCATCGCCTACTTTGGTTTCCCACGCGACAGGCAGTTGACCCTGCCAGGGCTTGATCGAAGCATTGATGGTGCCATCGCGCTGTGGGCCGAGCCACTGGGGCCAGTCTTGTGCAACGAGTGGTGTGACAGTGAAGAGCGAGAGGAGCAACAGGACGCTGCGCATGACGTATCTCTCAAGAAGTGTTGCTACTGTCTTACTAGGCTGATGATGAACAGTAAATGAGACTGGCTAGGTCTTGAGCAATGGCTTGCCCAGCACCGGATCTCGTACTGTAAATGGCCCGGGAGAAGTGTCTCGACTCAAACATCGCAGGTACATTTCCAGCTTGGCATCGAGATCATCGGCATGATGCAGGATCAAGACTTCAGGGAGTAGTGGCAGTCTGGGTGAACCCCATTCGGGATGCACCAGATGGCTGAGGATCACATGTTCGAGCCGTTCCAGAAACTGTGGCGAGAGTTCGGGTTGCAGGCGGGCCGCATCACGAACCATGTCGCGGCTCAGGGTGACGTGGCCGAAGAGTTTGCCTTGTATCGTCGGCTGGATGAGGATGCCTAGCGGATCGGTGCTGAACTCTTTGGCCCGGCCGATGTCGTGGAGCAAGGCACCAGCGAACACCAGTTCGCGATCAATGACAACATTCACTCCCTGGTAGTGTTGCTGGTAATGATCGCAGAGCATAAGGCACGACTGACAGAGCGAGACGATGTGCTCAAGCCAGCCACCACGAAAGGGGTAGAACTTGCCATCGCTGGCAGGGAGCGATTGGAGTATCTCAGCATTCTCGTGATAGAGGCCCAGGATCAAAGCTTTGAGGGCAGGCTGTTGGATGTGGGCTTCGATCCAGTCGAGAAGCTTCTGCCAGAGTTCGGGGATGTTGAAGCGGGTGCTGTCGACGAGGTTGGCGAGATCAAAGCCAGCATTGCGGTCATCAGCACTAATGTTCCGCCACTGGTGAATCTCGAACTGCTGGCCATACTTGTCGTGGTGGGAATAAGTCACCATCATGCGGTACGCCTGGCCGAGCACCCAGGCTTTCTCGCAGTCGAGAATCCACGGGCTCTCGGCCCAGATCATTGATGTGGCTTGACGAAAGCGGTCCTTGAAGGAGCACTTGAAGTAGGGCTTCCCCTCACGGGTGGTGCCTGCGGTGCGTTCGCTGAAGAGGACAAAGGTCTCAGCGGTTTGGCCAACGAGAAGATCATGCAGAGGAACGAGAGGCAACAACGTTCGCGGATCAACACCCATGGAGGCTACCGTTTCTTGAAGGGATACCTACTCCAGTGGTAGCCAGTCCTGCGTATCCATACGGGCATGTGGGGAACTGACCAGCGATGACTTGTTCTGTTCGTACTCGTCCTTGCAGTGCTGCACCACTTGCTGAACATCACCCAGGGTCAAGTTGCCTTGCTCACGGCAGATGAAAATGTCGGTCACGACGCTGATGGAGATGGTCTTGAGCTTGTCGAGTGCTTTCACAGCCAGTTGGGTGAATTGCTTGCCTGCATCGGTGTTGGGAACCAGCAGGAAGTCAGACTCATCGGAGACGTTCGACTTGGAAGCAATACTGGGCGTGGCCAGGTGATGGAAGACCTTGGTCTGGGCAGCCAAATCGACACCGAGGGCAGTAGCAGTGGAAAGTTCAGCCTGGCAGACATCGGTGACAGCCAGGTGCTGATTGAGATAAGCTGCGGTGCCTTGCAGCAACGGACCATTGAGTGCTCGGGCAAGATCGCTGTGGTTCATGCAGAGGGTGAAGAGGCCACCCATTGGCTTCATCACATTCTCTTGCAGGTGCAGATCCAGTTCAGCCCAGGCTGTGTGCGGTACGGATGCGAGGAACTTCGTAGCTGCCTGCTCAAGATCAGACTGACCATCCGGCAAGACGATGCGTGAGGCCAGCACCATCGCTGCATCGCGGAGCACCTGGCTGCTTGACATCTGGGATGCTGATGACGAAAAGCCACTCTGTTTGCCACCTAGCGATTCCATGCTAGCGCTGGTCAAATCCTGTTCGGAACCAGCGGTCATCAGCGAATATTCCAGCTGCTTGAGACGCTGGCCACAGAACTTCAGATCACGCTGCAGTTCGGTGATACGAGCAGTGAGTTGTCGGTACACCGTTTCAATGGAACGAAGAGTATATTCCGCCAATCGGTCACGGGTAAACTTGGTGACTGCTTCGAGGAAACGTTCAAGGAGCTTCTGCATCTTCTTGGCAGGGAAGAAGCTGAAGCCTTTGATACCTGAAAGTGTTTCTTCGAGCGCTGCACTGACCTTCGAGTGGCTGTTGTTGGAAACGGCTTGCTGATGGGCGACCTGCTGTTGATAGTGCGTCACGATGACAGTCATCTTGTCCAGCAGTTTTTCGTAGGCTGCATGCGCGATGGCCATGCGGTCGCCGGGCGTATTGAAGAGACGGCGTGCTGGGCGATTGAGGAAGGCTGCGTACTCTGCTGATACCTTCTCGGCACTGTCCAAATACATCCGGTCGAGCTTGCTGCGCTGCCATTCATTGCCCGGGCTGGCGCTACTGCCCGCGCCGCCGGCCCATTCCCGCATCCGCTGGAGAACGTCTCGGCACCAGTTGCTCGGTTCTGTTCGTGCGAAGGTTGAATCAGCTTGCGACGCTGTGTGAGAGAGGAACGATTCGATGAGTTGAGCTGGCGTCCCTTCGCCAGTGGTTTCCATCGCCACCTGTTCAATGCGAGTGGCGATGGCTTCGGGCTGCCAGTTCGGTTCCTGAAGCAGGGCTGTACACTCGCGCTCTACTTCATCCGTGCGGGTGGAGGGTTGATCATCAAGCCATTGCTTGATGAGTCGCTGAGCAGCTTGACGGGAAGCGATGCGGAGCATGAGTCCGCGGGGATACCAGACGTTGTAAGTGCCGAAACTGCGGAAGGAGGTGCCTACCCGGTCGTACTGTTGGGCACGGGATGGTGTAAGCAAACGACCAAGGGGTGTAGCCAGATCATTGAAGACGTAGCTGGCCACTCGCGAAGCCACTTCGCGCATCGTCCCATGAGAACGTCGTCCGACACGGGAGAGATACACACTTCGGAACGGCGAGCCACTGTCTTCCATCGGCTGCATGCCGGGACGATACTTGGCACTGAAGAGCGCATCCGGATGGGTGTAGTGATTGATTTCGGTGAGTGTGGCGTAGATGTTCCCCTTCTCGATGGCAGGGGTCATCATGTCGGTCGGTGCGCCACAGAACAGGTGGGCGTAGATTTCCTGATCACCTATCCCCTGTTCCTGTAACAGACGTCGGCAGGTGTAGGCGACATCAATGAGCATGCCGCCACCTGTGCCACCGCCGGCAGCAGCGAAGATCAGGATCTGAGGCGTCTCGATACCCGGTTCCAGTCCAGTCATCGTTGCGGTTTGTTCCAGCCCTTCGATATCGAGCAGGCTCTGGATTTCACGCTTCATCTTGGCAGCAATACGCAGATGATTCTCAGTTAGTGCGAGTCGGCCCAGGGCACGAACGCCACCAACGGCAAGTGAACGAGGGATGCTGTAAAGCCGTTCGGGAGGAAGCCACTCGGAGATGAGTTCCAGTGATTGGCGATGCTTACGGTAGGCTGCTACGCCCATCAGCGGTGCGTGATAGATTTCCTGTGGCTGAAAGGCCTGTTCGGGAGGACCCGTGATGGCATCGTTGACGCTTTTCGGATCGGAATCGATGTAGATGTACTTCCAGCAGGGCACCCGATCAAGGCCGCCAAAGCGATCAATCACACGATACCGGAGTGCCTGCAGTGCTTCGCGACCAAACTCACCGAGGCCGATGAGATATGTCGGGCGAAGTGGGCCGGGACGTGCAGGACGAGCACCCGGCGTGGCCCGCGCTTGTTTCACCAGCCGTGAACTGGTGCTCGGTTCATCTTCATTGTTTTCAATGAAGAGGTCTTCCATGGTCGCCCAGGTGCGAGCACCCGGGGTGGCACGAACAAGAGCACCGATGAAATCGAGACAACTCGGAAAGCGCTGTTGCGGGTCTTTGGAAAGTGCTCGGGCAATGACAGCTCGATCCGAAGCGGGGAGGGCTTTCAGATCAGGGTCCTGCATGCAGTGTTGCTGCATCAACTGGCGGGCGCTCTTGCCATTAAAGGGTAGACTGCCGGTCAGCAGTTCCTGGAAGACAATGGCCAGCGAGTACTGATCGCTGTGTTTGCTCAGATCGCCCTGAAAGGTTTCAGGAGATGCGTAAGCTGGGGTGATACCGCCAAGCAGGCCATTGCTGGTGGTGGGGCTTCGGCCTTCGAGTGCTTTGACAAGACCGAAGTCTGCCACCTTCACTCGGTTGCTGACGAGGAAGAGATTGCTCGGCTTGATGTCGAGATGCTGGAGGTTGTACTGGTTATGAATGAGATCCAGTGCTTCGGCTGCATCACGCAAATAGGAAAGTAGTTCCTGGCGGGGGATACCTACCTGGCCATCAGCACGATATTCGTTAAGGAGGTCACGAAGGTCTTTGTCAGCCAGTTCCATGACGATGACGAGTTCGCCATCAATCTGTTCGACACGTTCGACGTTGACGAGGAAGGGGTGACGGATGTTCTTGACACGTTCAAGCGCAGACAATTCCTGCTCGGCCCGGACCGCTTCGTTCTCGGTACCTTGCAGATTGCCGAAGACGAACTTGATGGCTTTGTAGATACCACCAGGAACGTCGCATTTCCAGACTTCACCAAAGCCGCCACTCCCGAGCGGCTCGATAAGCCGGTAGCCGGGTATTGGCTCAGCATTCGGTTCTTTGACGAGCGCCATACGGGTACCTTGGGCGATACTTGCAGGGAGCCGTAGGGATTGTGCATCCTATCTTCTTATCACTACTTGCTTTAGATTAGATCATGAAATTGCGATTGTCCAATAGTAACTGATAGATGCTGGCTCCTGTGATGATTCTACGGCAAGCCACGTTACCAGTCGGAGTTCGAGATTGTGCGCTCACAAATGGAATCGCTAGAACGGGCGAAACCAGATGGGCTGCGGTCGATTGGTCGGAACCAGCAGCGTTGCGGCTCGTTGGGGATGTCGCAGGTACCATTCGCCTCCGTTGCAGTCAAACAGTTCAACGCTGCCAACCAGTACACCCCGAGGCAGATCGTCGTAATTTTCCCTGGTCATGCCATACTTCTTCATCCATCCGGATACATCGTCGACAGGGATGCGGCTGGCATAGAGCAGAATCCTGCCTCGTCGATTGGTACCAGACGAGCGGTATTCAATCGTCTTGATCCCACGCAGGATCGCTTCGGCGTGAGGTTGCCTGACACTGAGAGCGTAGGTGGGTTCATCTGTAGTTTGTGTACTTGTCAGTTTCGGGGTTAGTGAGTGTTGCAACTGCTGAATGATGACCTTGCTCTGAGCCTGCTCAATCAAGGAAGTGAGTGTGGAATGGATATCAGCCAGTTTCCCAGGTGGCTGATACTGATCCGCCAAACGAACCAGTTCTTTCGTGAAAGGCATCTCGGTAATCGAACGGAAGCCAATGAAGTTGGCACAGGCTGCTTTGAACTGCTGGAACGCTGAACCGGTCAGGGGTTGTGGCGGGGCCAACTGCCAACCGGGGCCTTCGACATGGATGCTGCCGTTCGGTTGAGGCTGACAGCGATCAATCGTGAAGCTGCTCCAGAGGTAGTATTGCCGAGGTTGTCCTAAACCAGTAATCAGCAAAACTCGACCGGTCGCCTGCTTGGCGGAGGCGATCTTGGTGTAGACGGTCAACCGCAGCGGTTCCGTACTCCAGGGGTGAGGCAACGCCCCTTGTGCTTCTGCATTATGATACTGCAGATACACCATGAGTTAGCGTAGCCCCACAGCCTTGCGGGCCAGTTCCATCGTCTTCTGGGCCTCGGCACGTGCTGTAGCTGCTCCAGCCTTCAGTACTGCTTCGACATGATCAAGGTTATTGACCAGATCCTTCCGCTTGGCTCGGGCACCAGCGAAGTAGTTTTCGATCTTCTCCAGTACCATCGTCTTAGCAGTGCCATAGCCCATACCACCAGCCTGATACTTAGCTGCCAGATCTGCCTTCTCCGCCTCGGTAGCGAAGAGGGAATAGAGGGCGAAGACATTGCAGGTGGCAGGGTTCTTGGGGTCTTCCAGTGGAGTGCTGTCGGTGACAATGCTCATCACCACTTTCTTCAGTGGTTTGCCTTCGGCGAAGATGTCGATGGTGTTGCCATAACTTTTGCTCATCTTCTTGCCATCGATGCCCGGCACCACAGCAGCCACATCAAGCTTGGCTTCAGGCAACGGGAAGAGATCGACCTTATAGGTACTGTTGAACGAACCAGCCATGTCGCGGGTCATTTCGAGGTGCTGTACCTGATCCTGCCCGACGGGAACGACATTGGACCGGTAGGCCAGGATGTCCGCCGCCATCAGAATGGGGTAAGTGAAGAGTCCGACGCTGGCCGAGATACCTCGAGCTACTTTGTCTTTGTACGAGTGGGCCCGTTCGAGCAGTCCCATGCCCGCAACGGTGGAAAGGAACCAGGTGAGTTCGGTGACTTCAGGCACATCCGACTGTCGGAAGAAGCTGGCCTTGGCTGGATCAAGCCCGAGTGCGAGGTAGTCGAGAGCGACATCGCGGACATTCTCTCGCAGGATATTGGGATCCTGAAGGGTCGTCATCGCATGGTAGTCAGCGATGAAGTAGAAACATTCGCCAGTATCCTGGAAGGCGATGTGTTGCCTGATGGCCCCGAAGTAGTTGCCGAGGTGGAGCTTGCCCGAAGGTTGAACACCCGAAAGGATGCGTTTGCGTGGTGTGGTCATGAGGATCAGTATATTCAGTTGCTTGTTGTTGGTTGCTGGTTGTTGGTTATCTAGACATATTGATGACAAGAAAGGCTCAGTTGCTCTATCAGATGTTTAGAGTAGACTTGGTTATCTCAGATTCAGCAATCAGGATTGTACCTCATGGCCGATCGTATTATCAGTTTTCTGCTTACTCCGTGGGGTCTGGGTCTCATCGCTGTTGTTGTGCTTGTAGGCTTCGTCTGCATGAAGGGGCCTGGGATTAAGAAGTAGTTTTGTTGTTAGTTATTCGTTGTTTGTTGTTGGTTAAGAGTTGGGATGGCGAATTTGAACGTCTGTACTTCTACGCTGCGACACCAGTTCTCTCAAACATCAACGCTCAAGTGTATTAACTAACAACCAACAACAAAAAACCATCAACTAACCTAGTCCCCCTATTCTCACATCGCTTCGCCTTGCTCGTTTCACTGCATTGGGTTATCGTTCCTTCCTGCCCACGCTGTCAGGAGGAATTGTCATGTCCCACCGCTCTTCGTACGTCGCTGTTGTAGCGATGGTGTTCCTCTGCAGCGCCACTGTTCAGGCTCAATACAAGAGTGAATACCGCGTCTTCAAGGTCATGGTCGATACCACCGAGGCAGGCACCTACACCCAGACCATCACCACCTATGGCGAAGGCACGACCGACTTCTTTGGCAAAAGCGATGTCAAATTCAAAGTGCTAGGCTTCACCTACCAGCAGGCCTTTCGGGGCCAGGAACGGTGGAAGGAAGGCAAGCTGCTTCACCTTTCGTCTGCCAGCAACGACAACGGCGATCCGCATACGCTGGTAGTGAATGCTGTTGGCGATCAACTGAAAGTGCAGGAAGGTGGCAAGGAAAGGCTGATTCGAAGCGATGTCTGGTCAACCAGCTATTGGACACTTCCCAGGCCAGAGCAGCGCAAAGGGCAACTGTACATACTCGATTCGGACTTAGGGAACGAGCATGCAGTGAAATTGCAGGACATGGGCAAGTCGGTCCTGATCGTCAATAACCAACGAGTTACCTGCACCCACTACCGGATTATCGGGGCGATCCAGGCAGATCTCTGGTTCGACGAGAATGATCGCCTGGTCAAACGCGAGTTGGAAAAACGGGGCAGGAAGGTGACGTTGATGTTGATGTCTACAACAATCAAATAGTAACGCTTGCCGGCTGAAGCCGGTACTCCAACGACTAGAGATTCATCATGGCTTCCATTGATTGGTACTATCGCCGTAACAGTTGCAAAACGTGCGAGAAGGCTGATGCTCACCTCGAAGTGCATGGTGTCGAAGCAAAGACCATCGTCGATGCGCGGAAGAATACCCACAGCAGGAAGGAAGCCCTGGAGCTGGCGAAGACGGTGAACGTGATTCATTCGACCAAGGGCAAGAATGTGATCACTTTGGACATCAAGAAAGACAAGCCTGATGAAGAGACGCTGCTCGCTGCACTCCTTGGCCCGACGGGAAATCTACGGGCACCGACGTTTCGCAAGGGGAAGACGTTGTTTGTGGGGTTCAATCCGGAGGCGTATAACGAGGTGTTGGGGCTGGGTTAACAGCTGGCCGGCTAAAGCCGGTGCTCCAACTTTGCTTCCTCCTATAATGAGGGTGAACTTTCACCAGGATCAAACCGCACTATGAATGCTGCCTTGCAAGAACGGATTGCTCAGTTTCGCAAGATGACGCAGGATGACCCCGAGAACGAACTAGGGCACTTCAGCCTCGGCAAAGCCCTCTTCGAAGATGGTCAATTCGTGGATGCTGCAGTCGCGTTCCAGAAGACCGTCGAACTCAACACCCAGTTTTCCAAAGCCTATCAACTCCTCGGCCAGAGCCTGATCAATGCAGGCAACAACGCTGGCGCGGTGACGTTCCTGACCAAAGGCTTCGAAGTCGCTGATGAACGAGGCGACAACATCCCCCGTGAAGACATGGCCAAGCTGCTCAAGCAGATTGGCGCCCAGGTGCCGGAATCCAAGCGAGCGAGCGCCCCAACGATACACGGCGAAGGTGGCTTTGCCTGCCAGCGGCCAGGATGTACTGCTGGGCCTCGAGCGGTGCAGTTGCAGCGAGCACCGATGACCGATGAGATGGGGCAGAAGGTCTACTCGTCCATCTGTGCTCAATGCTGGCAAGATTGGCTCGGCATGGGCATCAAGGTCATCAACGAAATGCGCCTCGACCTCAGCGATGAAAAGGGCCAGGAAGTGTACGACCAGTACATGAAAGAGTATTTGGGAATGTAGTCTCAATAATACCAGCCCGACGCGCTAGCGAGGGTGGATCGCGCGATGACAAGATATTTCTGCATGGCGATGGATATTGACGTACCCCTGTCGCAAGGCGTCCCTCGCTAGCGCGTCGGGCTGGTATCAGATGGGATGCGCTCTCACCATCGCTGTCATCACGGCGGAGCGTGATGACTACTATCCTGGAACACTATGGGTTACCCCTCCCTTGCTGCCTGTGTAGCTGATCTCGAGAAGACCAAACAGCTGGTTCGTATCGATCACGAGATCGATCCCAACCTCGAGATGGCGTATCTGCATCGCCGAGTGTACGAAGCCAAAGGGCCTGCGCTGCTCTTCACACGGCCCAAGGGTACGGCGTTCCCGATGGTTAGCAATCTGTTCGGCACCATTGAACGGAGTCAGTTTCTTTTCCGTGATACGCTCGAAACTGTTCGCAAGATGGTCGAACTGAAGATCGACCCGGCGAACCTGATGAGGAAGCCTTCCCGTTACTGGAACATGCCCTTCGCCGGATTCAACACGTTGCCGAAGAAGGTGCGACGGGCACCGGTACTCGACCATGAAATAAAGCTGAGCCAACTGCCCAAACTCAAGTGCTGGCCAAACGATGGAGGCAGCTTTGTCACGTTGCCTCTCGTTTACACCGAAAACCCGAACCGACCGGGCTGGCAGAAGTCGAACCTCGGCATGTACCGGGTGCAACTCGATGGCAACCAGTATCAACCCGATCAGCAGGTGGGGCTGCACTACCAGATCCATCGAGGCATCGGCGTACATCATTCTGCAGCCATTGCCCGAGGTGAGCCGCTGAAGGTGAATATCCACATCGGTGGAGCGCCGGCACTCATGCTCTCAGCAGTGATGCCTTTGCCAGAGGGTTTGAGTGAGCTGATCTTTGCGGGCGCTCTCGGTGGCAGACGGGTCCGACTCACTCCCGCAGCCAACGGTTTGCCCATGCTCGGCGAAGCCGACTTCTGCATCTCCGGCACCATTGATCCAAGCAAAACCCTTCCCGAAGGACCGTTTGGCGATCACCTCGGCTACTACGCCAAGGTGCATGAGTTTCCGTTCTTACAAGTGCAGAAGGTCTACCATCGTACGGGAGCCATCTGGCCATTTACGGTGGTGGGCCGGCCGCCTCAGGAAGATACGAGCTTCGGCGAATTGATACACGAGATCACCGGGCCAGTGATTCCTTCGGTGCTGCCTGGCGTGAAGGCTGTGCATGCGGTGGATGCCAGCGGCGTGCATCCGCTGCTGCTCGCCATCGGCAGCGAACGATATGTCCCTTATGCGAGTGAACGCAAGCCCCAGGAACTGCTGACGGTAGCGAATGCAATTCTGGGGCAAGGGCAACTGTCGCTGGCGAAGTATCTCTTCATCATCGCTCAGGAAGATGATCGCGATCTCGACATCCACGACATCGGCAGATTCTTTCAACATGTGCTACAGCGGGTGGATTGGAAGCGAGATCTTCACTTCCAGACTTGCACCACCATTGACACGCTCGATTACTCAGGCACCGGGTTCAACGAAGGCTCCAAGCTGGTGATCGCTGCTGCGGGCAAAGCGAAGCGAGAGCTGGCAAGCAGTGTACCAAATGATTTGCGATTACCTGAGGGGTTCAGTGAGCCGAAGTTGTGTCTGCCTGGCGTGCTGGCGATACAGGCTCCGCGGTTTGGGAATGAAGGCCGAGCAGCGGTGGATCGCTTCGTGAAGCATTACCCCAACGAAGCGATCCCAGGTTTCCCACTGGTCTTCCTCGTTGATGACACTGCGTTCTGTGCCCGGCACATCAACAACTGGATCTGGGTCGTCTTCACCCGCTCGAACCCTGCAGCGGACATTGAAGGCATCGGCAGCAACACGGTGAACAAGCACTGGGGTTGCACCGGTTCACTGGTGATCGACGCCCGCATCAAACCCCAACATGCTCCGCCACTGGAAGAAGACCCAGCGGTGGTGAAGAAGATCGAGGGACTGGCGGTAAAGGGTGGACCACTGGCGGGGTTGTTTTAGGAACGATCAGTTAATCCACAGAAAAGCAATCACTGCACTTTGATTGTATGCGTCGCATGCGATCGCCAGACCATGAATTGCAGGAAGACAAAGGAACCAACGAAGGCCATAAAGAGTACCGGGATGCCCAGGAAGAATAGAGCGTTGGCGGTGCCGTAGGAGTTCTGCCAGTTCGATTGGCTGCTGGGCAGGTCAATGGTTTGGAAGTAGCGAGTGATGACGAAGCATGACAAGTAGACTACAGCAAGAAGTGCTAGGAGGATGCTTAGCCCGGCACTGCGCAAGATGCCTCGCCAACTGCTTCGCTGCTGCTTCGCCAGGTGTTCTCCTAACTTCCAGCACAACAGTACCGAGCCAACGATAGCCCCCACCAGAATCACCAGGGCAATGATGTGTTCCAGTAGATCGCTCTTGATGCGATCCTCACTCATGGGGAACTGCGTGGTCAGAGCAAAGTTATCGGCAGGTAGCGCATCCCATGATCCAGTCAGCACATCGCCAGTACGCTTCATCGGCAGCGTAGTGGCGATGTTCCAACCTGCTGGCACTTCGATAGTCATGTTGAGGCCACCAAACGATTGCCAGGATTTGGCAGGGGCGAAGATGTACGCCACCTGCCAGAAACGTGCCGGTTCATGACTGCGAACGTAGGCGCTGGCTTGTACCTGGTAGCGTACTTTCAGCGTCTGCTCACCGGGTAGGAGAGGCACCGTAAAGCGTATCCACTTGGTGGTCGATGCGGATTGTGCTTGAAACGGAACGGAGAGCGCATCATTGCCAGAAGGATGAGGTGTTGTCTTGGGGTGTTGCCACTCCTTCGGCATGTCGCCTGCCTTTTCGATGACGCTGGTGAGGAGCTTGTCGCCTAGCCAGCACTGGGCGGATGCGACTTCGTTCATACCGGTGATGAAGACGAGTTCGACCGAACGGGCTGATCCCGAGTTCTTCAACTGATAGGTAGCTTCCACGTTAACCGGCTTGCCATCCATCAGGGGCTTCAGATCAAAGTGCAACTTCTCCCGTACGATAGCGACATCCTTCACTCCTTGCGGTTCGAGGGCAAGAGTGCCTGAACGCCAGGGGGGTGATGCGTTGGCATTAAGCAGTGTTGTGGCGATCAGTAACCAGACGATCGAAAGAAAACGTGTCATGAATGGCTCGAATGTTCTGCCGTGATAACTGCGAGGAGGAGAGTACGATACGATGGCAGCCCGCGGCGCGAGCAAGGGTGGACCTTGCGACATTGATGCTCCAATATCCTTCGCTAAGCAAAATGTCTTGCCAACGCACGGTCGCCCCTTGCTCGCGCTACGGGCTGCCATCTCATCGCAATCTCACCGTCGCTGTCATCACGGCGGAGCGTGATGACTACAAACTACTTTCCACCCGTGACAATGTGTTTGACTGTCTTCTCGTGGTCGAAATTATTCGGCACGGGGTAGTCGTGGTTGAGTTTCAGTTCGGCAATGTCGGGCGTTGTCGAGGTGACGCCTTCGCTAGGGACATCAACTTTGCTGATCCAGGCCAGGGCATTCAGTACCAGCTTGCGGTTGTTGTCGTCAGCCCAAGTCCAGTGGAAATGGCCACCGGTGAAGCCGAACCCTCTGCCACCATCGGCACGTTCGCGGGCCCAGGCAACGGTCTGCTTCTCGCCGCGCTTCACTGCAGCACGAACAGCGGGGTTGCCACTGTGCGGACCATCGGGGCGGCTCAACGATTCAGGAGGTGGCAGCGATGCCAGGATGGAGGTCACCCCTTCCATCTTGTCGCGGAAGCGCATGTGGTAGTACCACTCATCCTGGGTGGCATAGTCTTTCACGCCACGTGTGATGGCGTGGCCGTTAGCCAGTTCAATGTTGCGCAGTCGCCAATGGGGATTGACCGACCAGTGCTCTTCAAAGTAGCCACCGATCCAGTCGAGGAACTCGGTGCCTGAGACATCCTTGGGCACTTCGACAGCATAGTGCATCATGCCGATGCCTACACCCTTCTTGGCCAAGGCATCCAACTGCTTGAGGTGAGGGTTGGCGGGGTGGCCTCGACCACCGTCGCTGTAGATGCAGATGGCATCAGCATCATTGAGGATGCTGCTATCCTTGGGCCAGCCTTCAAAGATGACCGTGGTTTCAAGCTGATCGGGGAATGCAGCATCGAGTCGCTTCTTCAGCAGAATACAACCGGCCCGGAATGAATGCTGACCATAGGCATGGCTCTTTTTGCCTGCAATGAGATACAGCTTCTTCTTGCCTGGCTTCGGTGTTGATGCAGGTGTAGCCAGGAGCGAGGAAATACCAAGGAGTGCGACAAGGAGTAAAAGCGACCCACGAAGCCACATAGGGAACGTCCTTCCAGCGAAGAGGCAGGGAGATAGGCAGACTGAGATTATCACTTGATCGAGAGGTGAAGTCAATCAGCGTTCGAGGTGCGAGCGCCTTGTTGTAGCTGCTTCAGCACGTCCATCGCTTGATCAGCCTGATCGATGGGAACAAACAAATGATCGTGATGCGCAGCAGCAACCATGTTGCAACTGATTCCTGCCTGGGTGAGAGCCGTCGATACCGCAGCAGTCAGGCCGACGGCATTAAGTGCCGAGTGTACCGTCAATGTAATCCAGGCTGCTTGAAACACTACCTGCAAACCCTGTCCGAGGGCATCATTCAACGGAAGAATAATGGTTATACCTTCAGCTTCACGAAACCATCCAATGGTCGAGGCAGGAACAGTCTGGTCGATCGAAAGAATACAAAAGGCGTAGGTTTTTAACTGTCGAACTGGCTCCAGTTGAGCCAGCAATTCATGGAGCTTTGTCATTTGAAACCAATGAGAACGGACTGAACCCTTTCTTTCATCGGTCAACTGGGGGGAGTCAATCGAGGAGTAATCTGATGTTGTATGTTAGGCTCTCGCTGAATTGTGGTGGCGGTTGAAAGAGGTGTAGATCGTTGAGCTTCTGCATCGGTGTTTGTAACGTTGGGCAAGCGTTTGCGAGGGGAGACTGACGTTATGGAGTTCAGAGAATCCACCACGGGTAGAGAGTTCTTCCTGGCCGCAGGTATGATGGCGGGGCGATCTTTCGTTAAGCGATATAGCGTCGCCACTGCAAAGACACTGATGATAGATAGAGTTGCCAGCAGGAGTTTGAATTGAGCGAGTTGCATGGTCGTTTCCCGTAGGGCGCTATTAGTTATTGCCCTCAAGTTGCCGTTTCGTTCCACTATTTTCTTTACTTTGCAGAATTTCATATATGAGAGTATTCGATAGTACTTCAGGATTTTTTCACACGACTACTGGTATGTGCCCGCAAACTCATGAAGGCATACCCAGTTTGGAAAGACCAGAAAGTCGGCTGATTTCCTATGAGAAAGCTCGATTTTCGCGTGAGTTGCATTGACTTTGTAGAGTCGGAACAGTTATAAAAGTGTTGTCAAGCAAGAAGCTGGAGAAATCCATAAGTCATGCCTGACCCTCTCATTTTAACGTAATGCTATGTATTGCATAGAGTTACGTCAGCAACTGCAACCCACCTTCGGTATATCTCCATGACAAAGAAGCGTGCCACCCCTTCTTCTGCGAAGTCAGCCGGCAAAACGAAGCCTGTCGCCCAAGCTGCGTCGTCGAAGAAGTCTGTCAAGTCGGTGTCACGTCCCAAGGTTACTGCCAAGTCTGCTACCAAACCAACGGCGAAGTCTGTCAGCAAGCCCGGCAAATTACCCAATGCCCCATTGCCCCGACAGAAGTCAGCCAAGCGCGATACGACCTTAGAAGATATTGCAGTCGGGAACATCGGTTCCAGCAAGTTCCTGGTTGATGGCCCCAAGCAGGTTGCTACCCGTCTGCCTGATCTGCCCCGCAACTATGGCCGTGATCGTATTGTCGTGATGGTGCGTGATCCCTTCTGGCTACATGCCTACTGGGAAGTGACCGACCATTCGATCCGCCGTGCAGAATCTGCTCTCGAACAGGAATGGCACGGCGCGAAAGCCATTCTCCGTGTGGTGGACATCACCAGCGATGATTCGACCAGTGTGACCGAATCAGCTGTCCGCGACATCGATATCCACGAAGGTTGCAACAACTGGTACATCGATGTCACCAAGCCCAACCGCACGTACCGTGTTGATATTGGCTACATCACCAAGTCAGGCCGGTTCTACATGATGTGTCGGTCGAATGTCATCAATACTCCTCGCCCCAACGTCAGCGACCAGATCGACGAGAACTGGGTCGATGTCCAGCAGAAGCTCGACAAGATTTACGCACTCTCCGGCGGCTATGACAAGAACACCAGTAGCTTGGAACTCCGCAAGCTCTTTGAAGAACGGCTGCGTCGGCCCATGAGTTCACAGGTGGTCACCAGCCTGGGTTCCGGTGCGTTCGGCTCCAAGGCCCGCAAATTCTTCTTCAAGCTTGATGCTGAACTCATCGTCTACGGTGCCACCGAACCTACTGCCAAGGTAATGATCCAGGGCGAACCCGTTCAACTCCGCCCCGATGGCACCTTCACCATGCGGTACAGCCTGCCTGATGGCCGCCAGATTCTGCCAGCGGTAGCTTACTCCGCTGATGGGGTTGAAGAACGGACCATTGTGCTAGCCGTGGAACGCAACACGAAATCACTCGAACCCCTCATCCACGAAGCCAGTGAGTAGTTAGTAGTCATCACGCTCCGTCGTGATGACAGCAGCGGGTGAGAGTCAACTACATTTGATACCAGCCCGACGCGCTAGCGAGGGACGACTCGCGACATGGGTACGTCAATCTCCATCGCCAGGTAAAACTTATCACCTTCGCACGATCCACCCTAGCTTGCGCGTCGGGCTGGTATGGCAGAAGGAATCTCATCATCGCCGTCATCACGGCGGAGCGTGATGACTACTATCCAGACCAACTATGCACCGTCGCGATTTCCTTGATCCGCGTCGTCTTGTTGAACAGGCAGGCCATCTGGTAGGCCTAGCTCATGAACTGCACACCCCCGTAGCACCATCCACTGAAGCCGATTTGACCCTCGTTCGTTATGCACGTCCAGCGATGGGCACCGTCTTCGAGATCGTCCTCCCATTCGGTCACTCCGTCCCTACCAGCCTGATCAACGATGCCTTCGATGTCATTGACGAGATCGAAGCGTGGATGACAATCTACCGGCCTGACAGCATGATCAGCGAGATCAATCAGCGGGCAGGCAGCGAAGCGGTGGCGATCAATGACGAGGTCTGCTGCTTGCTGTCATACGGTGAGATGATCACTCAATGGACCGAGGGTGCGTTCGATGTAGCCAGCGGAGCGCTCGTCGATGCCTGGGGCTTCGTCCGAGGCCCACGCCGGGTGCCTGCCGAAGCAGAACGCTTGCAGGCTCTCGCTCAGTCAGGCTGGAAACATGTTGATCTCGATAAAGAACACAAGACCGTTCGCTTCCGGGTTCCCCACCTCCAACTCAACTTTGGCAGCATCGGTAAAGGATACGCTCTCGATGCCCTGGCTGCTTTCTTCGAACAGCATGTCCCCGGACAGCCTGTGCTCTTCCACGGTGGCAAAAGCAGCATCATGGCTCTCGGCTCACCACCCGGCCATTCAAGGGGCTGGTCGGTCAGCATCGAACATCCGTGGAACCCGAATGCCAAGCTCGCCACGCTCTACCTTCAGAACGAAGCCATCGCCACCTCAGCAGCCACCTTCAAGCACCTGGTTCATGAAGGCAAGAAGCTAGGACACATCCTCGATCCACGGACTGGTTGGCCTGCTGTCGGCATCGCTTCCGCTACTGCCCGTTGCACTACTGCAGCACTCGCTGATGCCCTCTCGACCGCCTTCTTCATCAACGGTGTCGAGTGGACCAGAAAGTTTGTTGCCGAGAAGCAGGTGGCCAGTGCTCTCCTGCTGCCTGACCACGTTCAGGAACCGGTGTGGATCGGGATGCATCCCCCAACTGATGTTAGCCGGGCTGAACCACCACACTGAGTTTGTTGTGTTGATAGAAAGCATGACATCCCCCGTGAAAGGGCATCACCTAGATTGCCCCTGTATGAGGTACTGCCAGAATTCGGTGGGATTAACAGTTCGGTACAAGAATTGTTGAATAGTAGACACAACGCATGTGACCGATCTACTGACCGTACTACAGCACCACCGGCTCGAACTCTGCAAACATATCGCCTGCTTCAGCCAACGTATTCAGCGTCTTGAAATCGCAGACCTCTCCGAACTCGGCCCAGAGGGCTTGCACGCTGGCATTGCTATGGGCACGCTTGATAGCTTCGGGAGAGAGCCATTCAAAGATTTCGACGATGGTGCCATCCTTGGCTTTCATCACGTAAGCGGGGCGTTCCGTCACCAGGCCTTCGCGGCGAAGGACCGGCACGTGCTTGCGAACAGCATCGTGCAATGCCTGGTCTTTGCCGGGTTTTGGTGCGTAAGCCACGATGACGAAACGACTCATGATGACACCTGTAGTTACTTGTTCGCATCCCATATCGTTGCAGCGATGTAGCGTTCCTTCTGGCCTGCATCGTTGTAGTAGTAGATCGTCACCAGTTTGCCATCGGGACGTTGCACGGTGCGGGGGTAGCCGAGGTCCCAGTTGTGGCCATCCTGGCGGAGGATGATTTCTTCACCCCACGTTTTGCCACCATCGCTGCTGAGCTTGGCCCGGATGCCATAAGGCTGACGACGATAGCCATACGTGACTGCCAGACGGCCATCCTTCAGTTTGACCATGTGGGCGGGGTTTCCGGAGTTGTCGATGTTGTGTTGCTTCTCGAGCGTCCAGGTTTTGCCATTGTCGGTGGAGCGATAGGGTTCAATCCAGAACGACCGCTGATCGCCAGCCTTGCTGCGGCAACGAATCCAAACCAACAGTTCACTATCAGTGAGTCGCACCGCTGATGGCATGATCGCGTAGCCACCCTTGCCGGGTTCGGTGCCGATCCATGCTTCGTTCTTCCAGGTCAGGCCGCCATCGGTGGTGCGGGCCACGAACGGCCAACCTTCGCTGCCATCGGCTTTGGCTGAGCTGAGGTAAGCGGTCAGGTCGTGCTTGCCATTCACCTGGTAATCGGTGCGGGCGAGGATGCCTGGCCGATCAAACTTGGGCATCCAGTACGGGCCCTTCCAGGTGTGGCCTCGGTCGTACGAGTAGTAGAAGAACGACCAGGTGGGGGAACCCTTCCACATCCGAATCTGCATCACGAAATCAGGATGACTGAAGTCGATAGCTTCGGTGAGGTTCGTTGGCTGCTTGTCTTTCTGGTCTGCATCGAGATAGCTAGGCACCTCGATCTTCCACGTCACACCCCCATCGAGACTGCGGGCGAAGCGAGTCGATTGGGGTTTGTCGTTATTAATCGTGTGGCCTTCCTTCTCCTGGTGGTAACCAAGGAGGAAGCCGACGAGGATTTCGTTGCCCCAACTCCAGATACCATGATTAGCAGGCCAGCCAGCAAAGCGATCAGTCTCGCGGAAGACGACATGGTTTTCGACGGGAGCCGTGGGGAGGAGAGCAAGCAGGACAATCGAGAGCATGGTGGGATAATCCAAGGTGGGACTGACTGTATGCAGACTACCACAAGAATGGCCAAATGCGAGGGGGAATTGGGTATACTTGTGTGGTCTACTGTGTTCTCTGCGGCCTCTGCGTTAGAAAGACCTAAACGCAAAGCACGCAGAGGAGTAAATTGCTGAGAACGCAGGGAAAACAAGACATGGAGTCGAACTGTATGCCGCTTCGCGATCACTTTCATTCACCTCTTTATAACAAGCGTTCCTGGGACGAGTTGCTTGGCCAATGGCCTGCGATGATCGTGATGCAACTGATGTCAAAACTGCCTGCACAATACATTGCATCGCCACAAATACATCTTGGGGGGCGGTCGAAAAAGATGTTGGAACGTTTCAGTACGAGTCGTCTAGTGGACCATCCTGGTTGCATCCTGGAGAAGGTGGAACCGCAACTGGAAGTAGGCAAGCTGCTACCGACGTTGCCACTCTGGTTAGGTGCAACTGCTGGTGTCTTGTTGGATTTGGAAGCAAGCGATGAGGAGACGTGCCGGGTGCTGCGGATGTGAACCTAATACGCACCAGTCCTGGGTATCATCCCTGCATCATCAGGGCATTTCCCATCCGCTATTGTGTTGTCGTTTCGACAAACTGCTGCAAAGCTCCAGACATGCATGGCATCACCGGCGTACGCTTTGATCTGAAGATACTCAATGAACGTATCATAATCTTCAAAAACCAGCCTATCTGGAGCACACGAACCGCGGTAATACCAGTGCTCAAGGATGATGGGGCCCTCATCCACCAGACATTTTCGTATCCTCTCCAAGGCTGCAGTGTCAGTAATCTTGCTGCCGTCCAATGTCCAACCATCATCTTCCGAACGAAATCGTGTCTTCATCGTACACCAGTTTGTTTCTTCACCTACATCCGTCACGTTTTGCATCCAACACGAGAAACAGATCAAACCCGCGGCACTCTGCAAAGAGTGTATCTGGTTTAACTGTCATCAAGCTAGTCTTCTCATCGTCAGAGATGTCCCGTTGAATGTTGTCTCCAACAAGAGTCAGCGTCTCGCCATCATGTCACTATTTCGCTGCCAAGTGCTTGCCTTGGGCATTTACGAAGAGCACGAGCGGCACCTCGTGTTCATGCTCACCGAAGGTACTGGAGAGAGGAATCAATTCCCCTTCAGGTAATTGTGATTTGCACTCGTCCGCATATCTCTTGGGCATGATCACAAACACCGGTGCAGGACGAATCGCCCACCAGCCGAGGTTCTCCCATTCCCAGATGCGTTCAGTCGTGCGACCAAGTTCCCATGTCAGATGATGCGAATCGATGCGGAACAAAATCACCTGCCCTGGACGAGGCAGATACTCACGAACGGTATGGGCAAACGGCCCCAACTGTCGTTCGGGTTCCATTCGAGGCAATATCCATTCAGCATAGCTGAACCAGCCGAGTGCAAGGCAGGCAATACCAACGAACCCCCAGCGCAATGCAGCTTGTTGTCGTTCGCTACTCCACTGCTTGAGCCAGGCATCGACTGCAATTCCGAGAGCTAGCGCGAGCCCTGGATAGGCAGGAAGCAAATAGTCTGCCCGTTTGTACTGCATCATGCTCAGCAGCAGTAATGTCGCGGCGAACCACCACAACCCCAACGCCAGCCAGGGGAAGGATAGTCGTCGTCGCCAGAGTTGCACGATGACAACCGGCAGCAGCCAGCCCCACGGGGCAGTATCGACCCAGAAGCGAGCCAGATAGAACCACCACGGATGTTCGTGGCCATCAAGTTGTTCATCACCACCCAGCCCACGCTGGACGTTGTGCTTGATAATGAACTCCTGCACGAACCTGCCGTTGGTCTCGGTGTTCACCCACCAGGCCCAAGGTAAGACCAGCATCGCCACGAGGGGGATGCCCCACGTCAGTGAAAGGAGTACGGTCTTCGTCGGTTGTTTCTGGAAGAAGAGCCAGGCGACATAGGGAACGACGACCAAACCAGTGAGTACGACCGCAATCGGGCCTTTCAGCATCAGGCCAGCAGCCAGGGCGATGTAGCCGAGAAGTAACCAAAGTAGTCGTGTCCAACCAGTACGCTGGGTGGCCAGTACGAAGCTGACAATGCACCAGCTGCTCGCTGCTGTCAGAGGCATGTCAATCCGTCCGACGCGACTCATCCAGGTGAAATGGACCATCGTCCAAAGGATGAGCATGCTGAGCCAGGCGGCACGATGTTGTCCCAGTTGATGCAGCAAGGTGAACAGTGCCAGTCCGGAGAGGAGGAACCCCAACACCGATGGCAGACGCACCACGACTTCATCGATGCTGCCTTGCAGTTTGCCGAAGAGTGCAGTCAGCCAGTAATAGAGGGGAGGCTTCTGGAGTTCCAATCGGCCATCGTAGAGCCGAGGCAATCGCCAGTCGGCCCCTTCCAGGATGGTTTGTGCATCCTGGGCCGCCCGTGCTTCGTGGCTGCTCCAGAGTTCCCGTGCTCCCAGTCGATGCAGCGTCAGGAAGTAGATCAGCAAGGCAACACAACAGATACCAGCAATGGTTCGCATCGGATCGACCTCACGCCGCCTTGCTGGCTTCCGTTTTCACGAATGGAACGCTCGATGCCTTTTCATCATTCTTGACTGCAGCGGTGGCTTCACCGCTTGCTGGTTTCGGCACTTCCTTGTTTGTCACCACAGGTGCTGGCTTGGCCACTGGTTCAGCATCCCAACGGGTCCCAAAGGCATCGTGCAGCTTGCGGTAGCTCTCGGAACTCTTCAGCAACTCATCATGGGTACCGATGGCTTCAATCGTCCCCTGGTTCATCACGATGATGCGGTCTGCGATCTTCAGCGAACTGGCCCGGTGGGTGATGACGAAGGTCGTCCGCCCTTCGGTGAAATGTTCGAGCGCATCGTGAATCACCTGTTCACTCTCAGCATCCGCTGCGCTGGTTGCTTCGTCCAGAATCAGAATCGAAGGGTTACGAAGAATCGCACGTGCCAAGGCGATACGTTGCCTTTGACCACCAGAGAGGGTGTTTCCCATTTCGCCGACACGGGTGGAGTACCCTCTGGGCAGGGTCATGATGAAATCATGGGCATGAGCCTGCACCGCAGCAGCTTCGATCTCTTCCGGAGTGTGGCCGACGGTACCATAGGCAATGTTGTTGCCAATGGTGTCGTCGAAGAGTACGGTGTGCTGGGTGACGTAGCCGAGCTGTTTGCGCAGGGTGCGCAGCCTGACGTTGCGGATGTTCACTCCGTCAATGAGTACAGTCCCATAGTCAGGATCATGGAACCGGCTCAGCAGGCTCATCAGCGTACTCTTGCCACAGCCGTTCTTGCCAACGATGGCAATGGTTTCGCCATGGTTGATGGTGCAGTTAACCTGATGCAGCACCGGACGATCAGGCGAGTAGCCAAAGCAGATGTCGTGAAACTCGATGGACTTCTGATGGCGAGCGAGCTTGGGACCCTTGATATTGCTGTCCACTTTCGGCTGTCGATCCATGACTTCATAGATGCGGTCAGCGGCGGCAGCAGCAGCCTGAATGCGACTGAAGACGTTGGAGAGCTTCCGCAGTGGTTCAGCAGTGGCAACGAGGAGAATGTACAGCGAGAGCAGACTCGACGCTTCGAGCTGATGATTCATGATCCGCTGGTTGAAGATGCGTTCCTGCCCGGTGAGCACGAGGTAGGTGCCCAGAGACAAGGCACCGCACACCGCTGCTACTGCCAGGAATTCCATGATGGGATCAGTACTCGATTCAAAACGGACGACCTTCATTCCCTTGTTCATGAAGTCTTTGCCACCTACTACCAGTCGCTTGCGTTCATGGCGTTCGCCGGTGTAGGCCTTCACTACCTGGATGCCCTGAATGCCTTCCTGCACGATCTTCGAGAGGCTGGCCATGCTGGCGAGCACTTTCTTACCCGCGGCCCGCATCGTCTTGCCAACCCAGTTCATGAAGAGGGCAGCAATGGGAATGAGGACGAGGAAGACGAGCGTCAGCCGCCAACTGATGTACATGGCCATGATGATGCAGACGATGGCCTTCAGCGGTTCGACAATGAGCTTACCACTGAGCGTACGGATGCCGTAGCCGAGCGTTTCCGAATCGGTGGTGAAGCGTGACATCAGGCTGGCCGCGCCTTCCTGATTGAATTGCTGAATGTCCTGACGAAGCACCTGACGATAGAGTCGATTGCGCAGATCGAAGATTGTCTGATAGACGAACTTGGCGACGAGGGTTTCCTGGAAGAAATCAAAGACACCCTTGAGCGCCACGCCAGCGAGAGCGATACCGAAGATTACCAGCATCACCTGGAACGGTTCTTCTGGGCAGAAACGATCCACGAAGCGTTTCAGCTTCCATGACCAGTAGTTGGATCGTTCTGCTTCTGCAAGCTGTACCTGATTATGGGCTAGTGTACCGGCGAGTTGTGCCAGCTCCTTATCCCGCTGTGTCGACTCGGGCTTGGCTGCAATCTTGGCTTGCATTGCCTGATTGTCATCAACCAGTTTGTTGTACTTGATGATCTCTTCATCGGTCTTCTTGATGTGCTCATCCACCCAGACGTGGGGTGTCTTCTTCTCAGTCAGAATCTTAAGGAACGGATAGATGGCTGTGAAGTTGGCACCCCAGAGGAGGGCGACCATCATGGCACAGAAGAGCGAGAAAAGGAACTGCCGACGATAGGGCCAGGCAAACTGCAAGGCACGAAAGAAGTTTTGCATGTTGCCTTCCTTGGCAAGCTGGTGCAACGGCTGTGTGGTGGTACTAACCCGAAGCGTGAGCGAGGGATGCCTGCTGATCTTTCGGGTTCGTGAGCCAGATGTAACACAAGCAGGAAAAACGAGCAAGCTGAGCAGTAACCAGCAGCTCATATGACCCGGCAAAACAGGCAAGATAGCTAGGCATTTCGGGTCGTATCGGCTCCTTTTGCCTTTCTCTCATATTTACCTGCCCTGATGCTTGAACTCACTTCACATAAGACTATACTGAATGCCGTCGGAAACCACTTTCACTCCTCTCTGTTTGAATCGAAGGTGAGTTATGGGACTCGTCCTGATGTCCGATCTCGACATGATCGAAGAGTTGAAGTTACGTCGCTGGGCACGGGAACATTATGTCCCCCGCGGCCAGCGCGAACGCAACTGGCATCCCGTCGTTCTTGACGAGATGGAAAAGAAAGATCGAGATCTGTCGCAAGGCATCATCAGTTACGCTTCTCTCGCGTAACGAAAGCAACGAAGTTCAACAACGCCCGGGGTTCTCCCGGGCGTGTTGCATTTGTGGACTCTATGTGAACGAAAAAAGGCCAGCATGCATCCATGCTGACCTTTGAGACGTTGTCTTGAACGACTAAGCAGCCTGACGCATACCGCGTTGTTTCACGAGGAAGCTCAAGCAGCTTTGCACCACGCGGCGCTGTTGTTCCAGTGTCAGTTCAGGGAACATCGGCAGAGCAAGCACTTCCTTGCAGGCCTTCTCGGTCACGGGGAAGTCGCCCGTCTGGTAGCCGAGGTAAGCGAAGACCTTCTGCTGGTGCAGAGGCAGCGGATAATAGATTTCGGAGCCGACGCTTTCATCAGCGAGGTGCTTGCGAAGCACATCACGCTGGCCGTCAGCCACGCGGACGATGTACTGGTTAAAGCAGTGCTTGCCGTAGCTGCGAACGGTAGGCAGCGTCAGGAACCCGGTCAGGTGCTGCTCTTCCAGCAGATGATCGTACCGGCCAGCGATAGCCTGACGGGCGCTGTTCCACAGATCCACATAAGGCAACTTCACGCGAAGCATCGCTGCCTGGATCGCATCAAGACGGCTATTCCAGCCCATCTCTTCGTGATAGTACCGCGTGTACATACCATGATTCCGCAGGCAAACCAGCTTCTTGGCCCATTCGCGATCGTTGGTGACGATCATGCCACCATCGCCATAGGTACCGAGGTTCTTGGTCGGGTAGAAGCTGAAGCAAGCCATAGCACCGAGAGTACCACAGCGTTTGCCCTGGTATTCCGAACCGGTCGACTGGGCAGCATCTTCGATGACTGGAATGTTATGCTTTTCCGCGATCTGCCAGATCGGTTCCATGTCAGCACATTGGCCATACAGGTGCACCGGCATGATGGCCTTGGTACGACTGGTGATCTTGGCTTCGATCAGGCTGGGATTGATATTGAAAGTGTAAGGATCGATATCGACGAAGACGGGTGTCGCCCCAAGACGTGCCACACAGCTGGCTGTCGCAAAGAAGGTGAATGGCGTGGTGATGACTTCATCACCGGGCCCGATGTCGAGTGCTTTCAAAGCCAGCGAGATGGCATCGGTGCCAGAGGCACAGCCCACGGCACAGGCAGCGCCGCAGTAGCTGGCGAATTCCTGTTCGAGCCCTTCCACTTCCTTGCCACCGATCGCGCAGCCTGAATCGAGCACGCGACGACAGGCTTCTTCCAGGTGAACCTTCAGTCCCTTGTACTGCACCTTGGCATCAAAGAGAGGCACCGGTTGTGTAGGTGTGGGGAACTTGAGTGTAGACATCGACGGACTCCCTTCCCGAGCGCTAGGGGACAATCCCTGTCCCGAAACGGTCGCACCTTACGGTGAGACAAGGTTTCTGTCAATGCCGAAGGGAAACTGGAAAAATGGGCTATTCATTGAACTATATCTCTGGCCAGGCCTTCATCGCAATATCCGCCACTCGTTGGAGTTCCTTCTTACTGGCTCCACTGGTGGCTTGCACTGCCATCCCTTGCATCAGTGTTGAAACAAATCGGGCGAGATCACCGGGATTTACCTCCTTCGGCAATTCACCCTCCGCTATCGCTTTCTTGAACCGGGCTTGGAGGGCAGCCTGGCCGGCAAACCGTTGTTTGATCACTTCCTGTTTGATCGCATCCGCACCTTCGCCACAGGCCAGAGCACTCTGCACGAGGAAACAGCCTCGAGGCTTACCTGCATCGTTCACCTGGCTGATGCTGTCTCGCAGCAGCTTGATCACCGTTTCCCGTGCGGTCGGTTCCTGCAGCGCTGTCCGCATGAGACAGCCTGCCTGCTCCATGTAGCGGGCCAGGGCCTTGCGGAAGAGGGAATCCTTATTACCGAAAGCAGCATAGAGGCTGGGCCGATTGATGCCCATCGCTGCAGTGAGGTCAGGCAAGGTGGTGCCTTCGTAGCCCAGCTGCCAAAAGACAGCCAGCGCCTTATCAAGGGCGACAGCTTCATCAAAGGCACGGGGACGACCGACGGGCATGTATTTCTCCTTTTGTACCCAATAGTACATTATACCCTTGACATCCGATTGGACACTCCTAGTATTGTACCATTCGGTACAGATAACCTCACAGGAGTTCGGACATGTCTCAGAAGCTTGCAGGCCGGGTTGCTATCGTCACCGGCTCATCCAAGGGTATTGGTGCTTCCATTGCCAAGCACTTAGCTGCTGCTGGTGCCTCCGTCGTCGTCAATTATTCCTCCAGCAAGACCGATGGCGACAAGGTCGTGGCTGAAATCACCAAGGCGGGTGGGAAGGCTGTTGCTATTCACGCGAACCTGTCCAAACCCGCTGACATCGAACGCCTGTTCGATGAAGCCAAGAAAGCCTTCGGCAAGATCGATATCCTCGTGAACAATGCAGGCATCTTCGAGTTCCTGCCTATCGAACACGTAACGACCGAACACTTCCATCGTCAGTTCGATCTCAATGTGCTCGGTCTCATCCTTGCGTCCCAGCAGGCTGTCAAGCACTTCGACACCAGCGGTGGCAGCATCATTAACATCAGTTCTGTGGTAGCAACCCTGGCTCCGCCCAACGGTTCGGTTTACAGTGCCACCAAAGCTGCGGTCAACGCAGTGACTCGTTCGCTGGCACAGGAACTAGGGCCACGCAAGATTCGCGTCAATTCGGTGAACCCCGGCATGGTCGAGACTGAAGGCTTCCACAGTGCAGGCATCGCGGAAAGCGACTTCCGCAAGGAAGTGGAAAAGACGACACCCCTCCGCCGCATCGGGCAACCGAGCGACATCGCCCCTGCTGTGGTCTTCCTCGCATCCGATGATGCCGCCTGGCTCACGGGTGAATCGCTCTACATCTCGGGTGGCATGCGCTAAGCATCGCTAGAGTTTCTTGACAGTCAACCGGGCCACGCCTCGCAACCAGCGGGCGTGGCGTTTGTCACTGGAGACGATGATTCGCAACGGCCCTTCGTCGCTACTGAGTGCTTTCCCTTCCCGCTGATCAGCCAACAGAATCATCTTGTCGCTGAAGCTGGGTTCGACCTCGGCGAAGGCGAACACCGCTTTGCCACCATCACTCGCCTCAGCAATCACGACCAACGGAGCGATTCCTCGCCCTCTTAGCTCCGACCCCATCGGCACCTTGGCTGCCTTCAGAACATCAGACAGTAGATAGCCTGAGTAACTGGCCGGGTTACCATCGCTGCCCGTGAGCTTGAGCGTGTGTCTAGGCAACTTGGCAAGAGTGGCTGCGGTGAACTCTACCTTCTGGCTTGGTTCACCGAAGGTGATGGTGAGGAGTGGTACAGGAGAAGGCTGGAGGAGGCAGAGAAGGAGGGTGAGCATGAGCACATTTCCAACATCAGGTCGGTATGAAAGGCTGAGATAAGATAGCCTAGGGCGAAGCCTTAGGTAAGCTTTGAGTTTCGCTCCCATGGCATACCAACGGCAGATCGCTCCGCACACCAACCAAGTGGCAGGTCTGCCAGTTCACCAATCGATGAATCAAATTCAAAGACCGACCGAAGTGACACCACCATAGCATCTGACATTTCAACTGGATCGCCCGTGAGGAATTGCCACATGCCATCGTCAGCATCGTGTGAAGCATACAAAATGGGATGACTATCATTCATGATCTGAGTCAATGTTATCGCAACAACATTTTCTGGATCATCGAATGGCCAATTGTCCATTGGAACACCATATCGCATCCCAGCCCATTCAGGGCTGCTGGGAGCAGGATTCTTCTATTTCAAACCCAGGGCGTTGCCCTGGGCTATCTTATCACGGCCTTTCAGGCCTATTGCAAGTCTGCATGACCGTTGTCGCATAACGACAACGGTGCTCGGTTTACCCTACTTCTTCATCCCCAACTCACGCAACTGCTTGTCATCCACACTCGCCGGAGCACCTGTCATCAGATCGCGGGCTCGCTGGTTCTTGGGGAACGCAATCACGTCGCGGATGTTGGTGGTGCCGGCGATGATCATGGCCCAGCGGTCGAGGCCGAAGGCGATGCCGCCGTGAGGCGGGGCGCCGTAGCTCAGGGCGTTCAGGAGGAAGCCAAACTTGTGGTTCGCTTGTTCCTTGCTGAGGCCGAGCACGCTGAACAGACGCGATTGCACTTCACCACTGTGGATACGGATGCTACCGCCGCCACATTCGTAGCCGTTGATGACGAGATCGTACGCTTTGGCCCGCACTGCACCGGGGTTGGATTCGAGCATGTGCAGGTCTTCGTCCATCGGTGCGGTGAACGGATGGTGGTTGGCGGCCCAGCGTTTCTCCTCGTCATCCCAGATGAAGGAGGGGAAATCGATAATCCACGCCAGCTTGAAGTCGTGCTTGGTGTTGTCATAGAGTTTCAACTCCGCAGCCAGGCGGGTACGCAGTTGCCCGAGCGATTGACAGACGCAGTCTTCGTTATCAGCTACGAAGAGGATCAAGTCACCAGCCGCTGCTCCCATCTTTTCACGCAGCGTGGCTTGGGCCTCAGCAGGCAGAAACTTCTCGATAGGTGAGTTGAGCTTTTCTGCTTCCACCTTCACCCACGCCAGCCCCTTGGCACCGAAGGTCTTCACGAACTCGGTCGCTTCGTCGAGTTTCTTGCGTGAGTAGCCCTCAGCTGCCCCCTTGGCACAGAGAGCACGGACCTTGCCCTTATTGGCAATGGCATCCTGGAAGACCTTGAACTGGGTAGTCGCTGCCCAGTCGGTCAGTTCCACGATCTCCATGCCATAGCGCAAGTCAGGCTTGTCGCTACCATACTTAAGCATCGCATCGGCATACTTGATGCGGGGGATGGGCAATGAAATTTCAACGTTGATCGTCTTCCGGAATATCTCGGCGGAGAGTCGTTCGATCACATCGAAGACATCTTCCATGTCGACATACGACATCTCGAAGTCAAGCTGAGTGAACTCAGGCTGACGGTCTGCACGCAGGTCTTCATCACGCAGACAGCGGGCGATCTGGAAGTACTTGTCGTACCCGGAGACCATCAGCAGCTGCTTATATATCTGAGGCGACTGAGGCAGTGCGTACCACTCTCCGGGGAACACCCGGCTCGGCACCAGGTAATCACGGGCACCTTCGGGGGTGCTTCGGCCCAGCAGAGGCGTTTCGAGTTCAAGGAAGCCTTCGTTATCGAGGAAGTCGCGGATGGTTTTGTTCATCCGATGGCGGACAGCCAGGGTACGGTGCAGGGTCGGGCGGCGAAGATCGAGATAGCGATGCTCCAGACGAAGATCCTCATTGGCGAGTTCTGCATCGTCAAAGGTCTTGTTCTCCTGCGGGATCGACATCACATCGAAAGGCATCTGCGGGCATTTGTTCAATACCTTCAAGCTGGTTGCTTCCACCTCAATGGAGCCGGTTTCGAGCTTGGCATTGGTCTTGCCTTCGAGGCGAAGGCGGACTTTGCCTTCGATCATCAGGCACCACTCGCGACCAATCTCTTTGGCCTGGGTAAGTTCGGGGCGTGACGATTCGAGGACGACCTGGGTGATGCCATAGCGGTCGCGAAGATCGATGAAGACCTGATCGTTGTAGACGCGGGTGGTATTCACCCAGCCATTGAGTCGGATGGTTTGCCCGACGTGGGTAGCCCGCAGTTCACCACAGGTATGGGTTCGACGTAGTGCACTCATATGTCCCTTTACGTGAAGTCAGTCTTCACCGTTCTTGTTGAAAGTTGAGGGTTGCGCGTTGAGAGAACTTGATTTCTCTCAACGCTCAACGCTCAACCTTCAACTACTTCCAACTCGTAACGCTCAACTGATTAGAGTATGATAAGACCCTGCCCTCAGTGAGACAGGCATGGAACGGTTAGCGTTCGGATTACTGTTGTTGATCTTACCATTGGCGTTGTGCCATGAAGAACCCAGTGTTCCTCGCGGGTTGCCTGAGTTATCGAAGCCTCCTGCTTCCAAAGAGATGGTGAGCCTTGGCAAAAGGCTCTTTGAAGAGAAACGCCTTTCTGCGGATGGCACTATCTCGTGTGCCAGTTGCCACGATGAACAGAAGCACTTCGCCACCAATGACCCGAAGGCTATCGGCATCCAGAAGCAGCGGGGCAGACGCAATTCCCCCTCGCTTCTTAACCGGGCGTTTGGCAAGTCGCAGTTCTGGGATGGCCGTTCCGCAACACTGGAAGAGCAGGCTTTGCTGCCCATCGAAGACCCGCTTGAAATGGGGCACAGCATTAGTTCCGCTATCGAGAAGTTGCAGCAAGATCCAAGCTATGTAGCCAGCTTCACCCAGGCCTTCGGTAGCCCGGGCGTGACGAAGGAGCGGCTGGCCGAAGCACTGGCTGCGTTCCAGCGAACGCTGCTCCTGGGTAACAGCCCCGTTGATGCTTTCGTGGATGGCGACACCGCGCTGCTTTCCGAAGCAGGCAAACAAGGCCTCTGGCTCTTCGAGAGCAAGGCAGGCTGCTGGAAATGCCATACAGGCAAGAACTACAGCGATGAATCATTTCATAACACCGGCGTGAGTTGGGGTGTCGCCCCACTCGACCTGGGCCGATTTGAAGTAACGAAGAAAGACAACGACCGAGGCCGCTTCAAAACTCCAACTCTACGAGGCGTGGCCAAGACCGCTCCCTACATGCACGATGGCAGCATCAAAACGCTGGAAGAAGTGATCGAGTTCTATTCCAAAGGTGGCAACGCCAACCTCCATCTCGATGGCGCCCTGAAGCCTTTGAATCTCACGACTCGCGAGAAGGCCGACCTGCTGGCGTTTCTGCAGGCGCTGTCGGTGGAGGTGGGGAAGTAGACTACTCAGCAGGAGCCTGGCGAAGCAGTTCGAGTCGGGGTGAGCCATATTCCATACGAAACGAAGGAGTAGAATAGGTATTGCACCCTGCAATGCCAGGAAGATAAGATAGATGCATGATGAGGTTTTTCATGGCATACGCTGAGACGATCCTAGAAGGGACTGTACTGCCTGATGGGTTGTTGGTCCTTGATGAACATATGCCACTTCCTGTTGGTCGTGTCACTGTAGTGGTGCGTCCTCACGAATCTCCTGAACAAGCAAAACGTACCTGGTGGGAAATACTACAGGAAGGGCGACTACTGCTGGAGCAGTCAGGTAAGTCCTTTCTGACAGATGATGACATGAACCAATATATCGCATGGCTGCATGAGAGTGATCATTTCGACGAACTGCTGAAAAGGAAAATGAACTGATGTTTGTTTATGTGGATTCGTGTGTACTGATCTACTTTCTCGAATCGAAAACATCATTACAAGTACGAGCATCGACCAAACTTGCCAGCCTGGCTTCCAGGGGTGACTCCATAGTATTCAGTGATCTGACTCGACTGGAATGCCGCTTGAAGCCCATGCAGATGGCAGATCAATTAACGTTAACCATGTACGACAGGTTCTTTGCTTCCCCAATGCTTCAATTTGTCCCAATGACTACCAGGGTATTCGATCTTGCTACAACTATTCGAGCCAAGCATTCAATCAAACTGGGAGATGCCCTCCATCTCGCTGCAGCGATGAATTCGGGATGCCAACAATTCCTGACACACGATGCCAGGCTCTCATCGTTTACAGGCATTCAAATTGAAGTACTGTAGATCCGCCCCCTACGCCGAAAGCTCCTTGCTCCATGCCTTCGGCTTCAATGTCTTCGCTTTCTCTACCAAGCCATAGATCGTCTTCAGTACGCCTGCTTCATCAAGGCCCAGGTCGTGTAGCAACTCATGTCGTTCGGCGTGTTCCACGAAGCGGTCGGGGAGACCTAAGCGAGTGATGTTCGAGCTATCCAGCCCGGCAGCGTTCACTGCTTCGAGGACGGCGGAGCCGAAGCCACCTTCGAGAGTGCCTTCTTCGATGGTGATGACGAACGGGAGTTCCCGCACGGCTCGCAGGATGGTTTCTTGATCGAGAGGCTTGAGGAACCTGGCGTTGATGACGCCGATGTCGAGGCCACGATCCTTGCGGGCTTTCTCTGCTACCTTCATGCAGGTGGGCATGAATGTACCGTAGGCAATGATCGCCCCGTCCATACCCCAGTCGAGGACTTCGGCTTTGCCTAGTTCAATCGGGGTCACAGCCCGTTCGACGAGTTCGAGGTTGGTCTTCGGATACCGCATCGCAATCGGGCCGGTGTGATTCACCATGAATTGCATCATGGGTGCCACGTCTTGTTCATCGCCTGGTGCCATCACCACGAAGTTCGGGAAGATGCGCATGTATGAGTTGTCGTAGGCCCCGTGGTGGGTCGGGCCATCGGTGGCTGTCAGTCCGCCTCGGTCGAGGCAGAAGATCACGTGCAGGTTCTGCAGGGCCACTTCCTGGAAGATCTGATCGAACGATCGCTGGAGGAACGTCGAATAGATGGTGACGATGGGCTTCATGCCTGTCTTGGCCATGCCTGCAGCGAAAGCCACGCCGTGCGATTCGCAGATGCCTACATCGAAGAAGCGGGTGGGGTAATCCTCGCGCACCTTCTCCAGTTTGTTCCCCTGGCACATGGCTGCGGTGATGACTGCCACCCTCGGGTCAGTCTTCATCGCTGTGTGAATGCTGTGGGAAACCGCATCGGTGTAAGCTTTGCTGCTGCCCGACTTCAGGCTCAGGATTTGTCGTTCAGGCCCCATCTTCTCAATGACAGGTGGCGTGTGATACTTGACTGGGTCTTCGCTGGCCTCGGGGACACCATGACCTTTGTTGGTCAGCACATGCAGAAGCACGGGACCATCAAGCTGCTTCATGTCCCGCAATGCTTTACGCATCTGGGTGAGATCATGACCATCAACGGGGCCGAAGTAACGGAAGCCTAGCTCTTCAAAGAGCATGCCGCCGGTGAGGGTGGCTTTCAGCCCTTCGCGGACCTTCTCGAGTGCCTGGCTGGCCATGTTACCCACGACAGGCACCTTGCTGAGCAGGTCCTGCAGCATGGCTTTGGAATCACGGTAGAAATCGCTGACACGAGCGCGATCGAGTGCCCGGGCCACCGAACCAGTGCGTGGGCAGATCGACATCTTGTTATCGTTCAGGATAACGAGGAACTTCTTGCCCAGTTCGCCAGCATTGTTGAGTGCTTCGTAGGCAATGCCCGAAGGTAGCGAACCATCGCCGATGACGACGACGGAGTGGCGCTCGCTTTGGCCCATCAGATCATCGCCGACCTTGAGGCCGATGCCTGTCGAGATGCTGCAAGCCGCGTGGCCTGTCATGAACAGATCGTAGGGGCTTTCGTTGGGGTTCGGGTACCCCATCAAGCCACCCTTGGTGCGGATGGTGTGGAACTGTTTGAAGCGACCTGTGATGAGCTTATGCGGGTAGATCTGGTGGCCGGTGTCCCAGATGAGGCGATCAAAACGGAAGTCGTACGAAAGGTGCAGCGCCAGGCAGAGTTCGACCACACCCAGGTTACTGGCGAAGTGAGCAGGGCGGATCGTCATTACCCGGACTAACTCATCACGAATCTCTTGCGTCAACTGTTCCAGCTCGGCATCCTTGAAGCGATGCAGGTCGGCAGGCGATTCTATCTTAGAGAGCAGCATGCTCATGAAGACCTCAACGGGCAGATAAGCTGTCGGATGATGTTACTATTCTATGAGACGTTTATTACTCTGCAATGCAGAGTTATGTCAATATCGAAAAATGTGGCTGGTTTATCGATCAAACGAAGCGGTTCGGGTACTGATGCAAATGAGTAGTATACCGCACGAATTCTTGCGAGGGGAGAAAGTTGCTTGTATTTTGCTCAGCTTCTACACCTTAACAAACATAGCTCTCGTCCTATCCTTAAGATCACTCTAATTTACAAGTCCGACTTGTTTTCTCCCGAAACACAACCCACAATGGAGCGGAAGCTGGATTTCCTGTTTTATGCAGTGAGGGACTTGTGAACGTGATGGCCCCCCAGCCTGCCAACAGTAATAGCAGCGAAGCCTTCCTGAATCTGCTTCGCAAGAGTCAACTCATCGACGAGAGCAAACTCGATGAAGCCATCGCTTCGTTGGCAGAGACTTCCCACGCCGACCCGAAAGACATAGCCCAGGCCTTTATCAACATGGGCCTGCTCACCCGCTTCCAGGTACGTCTGCTCCTCCAAGGCAAATGGCGTGGCTTCTTCATCGCTGGCAAGTATCGCTTGCTCGAGATGCTCGGCGAAGGTGGCATGGGCAAGGTCTACCTCTGCGAACACCAGCGCATGCAGCGGCTGGTTGCCATCAAGGTGCTTCCCGTCAAGTTAGCCAACGATGATGCCGCCCGTGAACGGTTCGACCGTGAAGCACGTGCCATCGCCACACTCAATCACATCAACATCGTGCAGGCCTACGACATCGATTCGCACGATGGCATGCATTACATCGTCATGGAATTCGTCGATGGTGTGAGCCTGCAGGCCTTGGTGGCCATGCGTGGCCCGCTGCCCGTCTCTCGTGCCGTCAACTATCTCGGCCAGGCTGCTGAAGGTTTGCAGCATGGCTACGAAATGGGTTTGGTGCACCGCGACATCAAGCCTGCCAATCTGCTCCTCGCTCGTGATGGCACCATCAAGGTACTCGACTACGGTCTCGCTCGTTTCTTCGATAACCGCGCTGATGACTTCACCCGTCGTCACGAAGGCAACTCGATCATCGGCACTGCCGACTATCTCGCTCCCGAACAAGCCATCGATTGCAGCGATGTCGATGTGCGCGCCGATATCTACGCCCTTGGCTGCACCGCTTACTATCTCTTCACTGGTCAGCCTCCGTTTGGCCGTGAGATACCGACACACACCAAGCTGCTGATGCATCAATCCAAGGAACCTGTTCCGCTTCGTGATGTGCGGCCTGATCTCGATCCGGGTCTGTGCGAAGTCTTCCGCAAGATGATGTCGAAGGATCCCAAGAATCGCTTCCAGCATCCCAAGGATGTGGTGGTTGCCCTTCAGCCCTGGCTCAATCAGCCGGTGCCACCACCGACCGATGATGAAATCCCGATGCGCGATGCCCTCACTGCCAGCAAGGCGCTGACAGGCAACTCCACCGCCCGCATCGGCACCGCCTCCTCCGTCGCCACCAAGACCCGTGGCAAATCAGTCACCATCATGGTGGATAAGAGCGACGAATCGTTGCCACAGCTTCACAAAAAGCAGTTGCCGCCGTGGATCTGGGCCGGGGTTGGTGGCATCGTCGTCTGTCTCCTGTTTCTGATATGGCCGAGCGGCAAAGGGACTACTTCTGACAAGACCTCGGATGACTTGGCAAAGAAGCAGACCAGTGCCTCTGCAGATGATGCGCCCCTGCCCATCGGCCGTGGCAGTTCGCTGTCCCCCAGTGGGGTGTTACGCGGTCGCCTGGAATTCGAAGCAGGTGCGACTCTTGCCCCTAATGGCATCCTCACTCTTGAACGCGGGATGAAATTAGCCAAAGATGCTATTCTTTCGATGGATAAAGATGCCATGATCCTGATCAAGGATGGCAGCTTCGACCTGACAGGCGCTCAACTCCGCTACAGCATCGGCAAAGAACCTCGCGACCATTTCATCTGCCTGATTCGTAACGATACCGGGCAGGCTGTCACCGGCAGCTTTGCTGGTGCAGCCCAGAGTCAGACTATCCGCAGCTCTGATGGTAAATGGCAAGCCAAGATCAGCTACGAAGGTGATACCAGCCGCCGTAGTTCCACTGGTGGACACGATGTGGTGCTTTACCAGATCGAAAAGGTGCAGTAACAGCTTGTTCTGGAAGAAAACCTGTACAGACAGTAACTTTTCGACACTTCTACTCTAATCCGAGAGTATCTTGTACGGGGATACTTCGGGTTACCGTATGACCAACCGCACTCTACTGTATTACACTGCTATCGCACTAGCTTTCATGTTCCTTGTCGTTGGCTTGTTCTACCCATGCATGACCATCGAGCCGCCTAAGGATAACAAGCTCCTCAACATGGCTGCCAAGTTCGATAAGGATCTGAAGCCTCAGAGGCAGGAACTCTCGGTGGTCTATGGCGTACGGAAGCTTTTTGAACATAACGAGTGGTTCATTGCCTCTTTGATAGGCTTGTTCTCTATCGTCTTCCCCATCGCCAAGCTGCTGTTACTTGTCTGGCTGGTCTACGAGAAGGATCATACCCGCAAGCCGAGAGTGATGGCGTTCATTGACAAGGTCAGCAAGTATTCGATGCTGGATGTGATGGTACTCGCCCTCCTGCTTCTTACCATCAAGGCACTGCCTGGCAAGTTCACGGTCTCGCTTAACTATGGGCTCTACTGCTTTGCTATCTCGCTGCTGATCAGCTTCGCAGTGTCGTTCTTTCTTAGCCGCGACATCCATCGGGTGAAGGAACAACTGATCCCAATACCTATTCCACCGGCACCACCAGCAAGTTGAGCTTCAGACATTGCTTGTCCGACCCCGGGCCAATGGCGATGGTGCTGCCTGTGAGCTTGCTGATATCGACCTGGTATTCATCAATGAGATCGTTGACAGTCAAGTCGCTGTCGTAGACCTTGATGGTGATGTGGTTCTCCTCGCCAACCTTGATGATGGCACCGGCCTTGGAAGCTTCAATGCGATGGGTGCGGAGGATCTTGCCGATATCGATCTCCTGTGCATCCCACTTGGCGATCAGCGAATCGGTGCAGACGCTGCTCTTATAGACCCGGTTGCCTTTCCACCAGATTTCGTAGTAGACATCAGGGCCTGACTTGTCGACATCCCAGGCTTTGCCATCCTTGGTCTTGCTGGCGATCTCAGCCGAGGCGACCGAGACCCAGAACTCCTTGCCCGCTTCCTGTGTCAGGGGTCCCGCCTGCTGCCCCGGCTTCATGAAGTAGTAGAGTGCCAGCCCCACGAGGATCAGGAAGCCGATGGCGAGGTAGACTTTCCAGGTCATTGCCTGTGGAGGCTTCGTAGCGGGAGGAGCAGCGGGCGTGGCATCACTCATCGTTCAGCTCGCAGAGACTGTTGCAGGCATTATACTCCACTGGTTCTTCAGATGTTGCAGGATTGGGCAAGCTGTATGATAAAGGGAGTACCACACCAGACGAAGTACCATCATGAAACGTCGCTCGTATCTTCTCCTGGCACTGCTCGCGTTGATCCTCGCCGCTGGCATTGTCTATTGGCGGCTGTCGTCGGCACCGGTTCGTATGCCGAGTGACATTCCCTTGGCATCGCGACCGATGCAAGGTTCCGAAGCAGATCAAGCCCGTAAGAAGGTGCTCGGCACCTGGCAGGACGACTACCAGGGCAAACGCACCATGACCTTGAACGAAGATGGCACTGGCACCATGCTCGTTGAACTGACCGGTGCCAAGGCTGTGCTCTTTGCTGATAAGCTTCGCTTTGACATGCAATGGTCACTCGATGGCAAGAAGCTGATCAAGAAGACCATCAGCGGTGAACCGCAGAACAAGGTCAACATCATCATCAATACGATGGGCGACACCGCGGAAGATACTCTTGTCGAAGTAACAGAAGAGAAGCTCCTCCTCCTCGATAAAGATGGCAAGACACAATACAATTGGAGGAGGGTGAAAGCTTCGCCATGAAGAACATCCCACGCACCGGTAAACAACATCGCCCGAAGACGGCGATCAAGGGCAAGCGATACCTGTGTGCACGGTGTCGCAAACGCAGTCCCAAGCCGGTCAAAACTCCCGCCCCCTGGTATTGTCCCAACTGTCTGCGTGATGAAAGCGAAGCTGCCCACCACAGATAACTGGCATTTACAAAAAATGACAGCTTCCTATTGTTAGCAGACCAGAACACGAAGTGAGGATTGATCGTGGATAACGAACGAACAGACGCCTTCTACATAGGCGATACTCCGGATGGCAAAGTGTTTCTTTCGAGAACACCACAAAGCGACGATCCGAATGAACCCCTTCAGCAACTGGTTATCACCGGCGGAGAAGCAGTGGTACCTCCGAAAATGCTCATGACCCGTACCGAGTTCAAGGAATGGCGGTATCAACTACAGGATGACGGCTACGACGTGGAACTGCGTTTCACAGCGTAACCAACCAAAGCTTCCTTATACTGTGGTCCGTTCATGGTCAGGCAATCTGACCATTTTTCATTGGCAGCAGTGCTTCGAGGGATGTCCTTGCAGTGACCTTGTTCAATGGCTTACAATGGTATCGCCCGAACGAGATGCCCTCATGACCTCCATCGACGCACCGCCCTCGCCTCCGGAAACCATCGTTCGCCCATCGACAAAAACTCGCCAGAAGACGAAGCGGCAGCCACCGTACGCCGTCATCCTTCACAACGACGACATCAACACATTCGAGTTTGTGATCCAGGTGCTACAGAAGGTATTCCACTACGATGTCCAGAAGGCAGTCAGTCTGATGCTGCAGGCTCACGAGACTGGCCGCAGCATCGTCTGGACAGGCAGCTTGGAAGTGGCTGAACTGAAAGCTGATCAGATACGATCCTGTGGGCCTGATCCCCTGATGCTGCACAACGGTGCCACGCCGCTGGCGGTGAGTATTGAACCTTTGCCGGGATAGACAAATTCCCCTCTCCCTCCCGGGGCACCCAGGGTAGCCGTGGGAATAAGTGGCGCTGTGCCCCGGAGGAGCAATGGTTGGTAGCCAGGGGCGCGGCGAACCAAGTGAGCAAGCCCCTGGTTTTGAACCAAAAATACACAGTGCCCCAGAGGGCAAAGGGACGCTATCACTATAGTCTCCATCACCCCTACCGGGGTGAGGTGCAACAACGCAACATTCAATTCCAGGGGTTCCGCTTCGCTTCACCCCTGGCTACCAACCACTGCCCCTCTGGGGCAAAGCTGATGTCCAACAACTCTCCCCACCAACCGTTGGTCAACCCCCGCTCCTGCACCTAAACTAAACTCGTCGTTTCACTCTCCAACACTTGGATTGCAGTCTCCATGAGCATTCTCGTCGATAAGAACACCAAGGTCCTCGTTCAGGGTTTAGGCAAGCAGGGGACGTTTCATGCCTTACAGTGTCGTGACTATGGCACCCAGATTGTCGGTGGGGTGTCACCAGGCAAGGGTGGGCAGACGAAGGAAGGCTTCCCCCTCTTCAACACCGTAGCTGAAGCCGTGGCCAAGACAGGGGCCAATGCCACCGTGGTCTTCGTGCCTCCCCCATCCGCAGCTGATGCCATCCTCGAAGCAGCTGATGCCAACGTGCCGCTCATCATCACCATCACCGAAGGCATCCCTGTGCTGGATATGGTGCGGGTCAAACAGTTTCTCGCTGGCAAGCCTAACGTCCGCCTCATTGGACCAAACTGCCCCGGTGTCATCACTCCCGGCCAGTGCAAGATCGGCATCATGCCCGGACACATTCACAAGCCCGGCAAGATCGGCATCGTCAGCCGCAGCGGTACGCTCACCTACGAAGCTGCGTTCCAGACCACAACGCTCGGCGTTGGGCAAAGCACCTGTGTAGGTCTCGGTGGCGATCCGGTCAACGGCACCAGCTTCATTGATGTCCTCGGCATGTTTCAGAACGACCCCGCCACCGAAGCCATCATCATGATTGGCGAAATCGGTGGCAACCAGGAAGAGCTGGCTGCGGAGTTCGTGAAGAAGAACGTCACCAAGCCGGTAGCTGCCTTCATCGCAGGCCGCACTGCTCCGCCAGGCAAACGCATGGGCCACGCGGGGGCGATCATCTCCGGTGGTCAGGGTGGTGCTGATACCAAGGTCGCTGCTCTCAAGGCGGCAGGCATCGCTGTGGCTGATAGCCCTGCGACCATTGGTGAAACCCTTGTGGCACTCCTCAAGAAGAAGTAACCGTGTCGCATCGGGTGGTTATCATTGGTGGAGGCTTTGCCGGCCTCACGGCGGCACAGGCGTTGCGACGGGCACCAGTCAGTATTACGCTGCTCGACCGTCGCAACTTCCACTGCTTTCAGCCACTACTCTACCAGGTAGCAACGGGGGGGCTCTCCCCCGCCAACATTGCTGCCCCGCTGCGAGGCATCCTGCAGAAGCAGAAGAACTGCACCACGCTCATGTCCGATGTGCAGCGGATTGATCCCCAGCAACAAGTCGTTCACTCGAACTTGGGGGCACATCCCTACGATACACTTCTGGTGTGTACCGGTGCCAGCCATGCCTACTTTGGCCATCCCGAATGGGAAGCGTTCGCCCCGGGGCTCAAGACTCTCGAAGATGCGATTGCCATGCGGGCCAAGGTCTTCCAGGCTTTTGAACTCGCGGAAGCGTCCACTGATCCCGTCGAACGCGAGCGACTGCTGACCTTTGTCATCATCGGTGCGGGACCAACCGGTGTTGAACTGGCTGGTGCCATCGCGGAACTCGCTCGCCACACGCTGCGAGGTAACTTCCGCAACATCGATCCCAGTCAGGCTCGAGTCATTCTGCTGGAAGGCGGAGACCGAGTTCTGGCCAGTTACGTCCCCAAACTTTCGGAAGCAGGGCTGACTTCACTTAAGCGGCTCGGTGTCGATGTCCGTCTCGGTGCTAAGGTGAACGCGCTCGCCGATCAGCGGGTCACCTACGAACAACAGGGCCAGACCACCGAGATTGCAGCCAGCGTTATCCTCTGGGGTGCAGGCGTACAAGGTTCGCCGCTAGGCCGACAGTTAGCAGAAGCGACCAAGTGTGAACTGGATCGCCAGGGCCGACTGAAAGTGAAAGGCGATCTCACGCTCCCAAACTACCCCAACATTTTCGTGCTGGGCGACCTGGCCCACGTAGAACATGAAGGCAAGCTCGTCCCCGGCGTGGCCCCCTCAGCCATGCAGATGGGCAAGTACGCCGCCCGGCTGATCGATGCCAGGCTTCGCCACAAGATTCTCCCACCCTTTGTCTTCCAGGACAAAGGCAGCATGGCCACCATAGGTCGCGGTGCTGCCGTCGCTGATCTCAACTTCATCAAGCTCACCGGCTACCCCGCCTGGTTAGCCTGGCTCTTCCTGCACGTCATCTTCCTCGTCGGCTTCGAGAGCAAGCTGCTGGTGCTGCTGCAGTGGGGATGGAACTACATCACCCGAGCACGCTCCGCCCGGTTGATCGCTGATCACGTGGAAGCTCACACCACTTAACGTATCCCATACGCTTCCCGTTCAAACGGATTGTCCATGTACGGGTCTTTGCCTCGTAACCACAAGTACAAACTGCAGCCGAGGTAGGCGGGAGCCATAAAGATGCCCCAGTGGGCGTACTGTTTCACATGCACGTGTTCATGGTCGCGAGCGTAGTCGAGGTCAGCTTTCGTTTGCCCGATGATGACATGCCCTAGGGTGATAGCTGCTGCGCCACGGGCAAGCAGATGACGATCAAGGATGTAGCGGGTGACCCCACCCCAGAACTCCAGCACCCCACGTACCACCTGCACTCGTCCACCGGTGCACAAACAAAGCAGCCCCCACAAGAGCCCGAAGGCTGTGAGGGGGCTGGCCCAGAGATATCCAAGGATCGTCAGAATCCTATTCATGCCGCAAGGCTTCGATCGGATCGAGACGAGCTGCCCGGCGGGAGGGATACCACCCAAAGAGCACGCCCACGCTCACCGACGCAAAGAACGCCAGGAACACGCTAGGCTGATGCACCTTCGCAGGAAGGTGCGTACCAAAGTAGGCTGCTATCGGTGGGGCTGCGAAGATAATGATGAACCCGAGCGCCACTCCAATCAGGCCACCTACCGTGGTTTGCACCAGGGCTTCGATGAGGAACTGGAAGGTCACATCGCCACGCTTGGCCCCCAAGGCTCGGCGAATACCGATCTCGCGGGTACGCTCGGTGACAGTCGCCAGCATGATGTTCATGATGCCGATGCCACCCACAAGCAGCGAGATGCCTGCAATCATGGCCATCTGGATGCGGTAGCGGTCGCGGGTGCGTTCAGCTTCTTCGAGCTTGTCGAGAGGCACCTTCACGTTCCAGTCGCGCTTGCCTCGATGGTAGATGTCCAGTTGTGCCGAGACCATTTCCGAAGTAGGCCGAACCTGATCCATTCGTTCGACCGTAAGGATCACCTGGCTGAGCTGCACTTGTTCCGCACCACGCATACCACTGGAACGGATGACAGCCGTATCACCCAGGAGTGCACGGCTGGCCGCGAGGGGTATATACACATCGGTGTTGTAGTTCTCGATATCAGCACCACTGGTGCTCGGGGCACGATCCTTGAGCACGCCTACCACTGTGAAGGCCGGGTTCTTGAGCGAGAAACGAATCACCTTGTTGATCGGATCTTCGCCAGGGAACAGGATGCGTGCCGCTTCCGAACCCAGCACACAGACATTGCGTGGGATCGGGGTTTCATCCGGCTCCACAATGAACCGTCCGGAGGCTATCTTGTCACCCAGCCCGAAGATCGTGGCATAATGAGGTGTGGTGGAAACCACTCGTGCCGTGTGCAGTCTCGCTTCGGTGACAGGCATCACCTCTGCTTTGAAGGTACGCAGTGGCAGCGGAGTACTGACCAAGTTGGGGATCGTGGTGCGGAAGCGTTCGTAATCCTGATCGGTCAGGCCATACTTGGCCACGAAACTGCGACGGGCACCGCCTGCATCATCCGGAGGCTTGATGCTCATCACGATGATGTTGGTAGCACCCTGACGCATGATGTCATCGAGAGCGTCCTGCATCGATCCTTCACCGAAGGCCATCAGGGCGATGACCGCAGCAGTACCAATGATGATGCCCAGTACCGAGAGTACCGAACGGAGCTTATGCAGCCAGAGGTTGCGGATGGCGGTGATGAAACTGCGGCGAAGCTTGGGACCACCAATAGGGGTCGTCATCAGCACGATGGGAATGGCAACCAGCAAGGCACCCAGGATGTAGGGCCAGTACAGGAGAGCTTCCTGGAAGAATGGTTCGAGCTGAGTCAGCATTCGATATCTCTGAGGTTCCCCTCTCCCACCCGGGGAGAGGGAGGGTGAGGAGCTTCTTTGTAGTACACCGGTTCAACAAGGGTTTAACACAAAAGTACCCCTCATCCCCGGCCCTTCTCCCAAGTGGGGAGAAGGGGGTTATTATGCTGCTGTGTGAGCGCGTTTGGGTGGAATGGCCTTGTTGCGGACGTCACTTTCGATGTGGCCGTCACGCAGTCGAATCACCCGGCGAGCCCACTCAGCTATGTCGTTTTCGTGGGTCACCATGATGATGGTCTTCCCCATCTCATTGAGGCCCAGGAGCATGGTCATGATTTCGTGCGAGGTCTTGGTATCCAGATTACCCGTTGCTTCATCAGCCAGGATAATGTGCGGATCGTTGATCAGCGAACGGGCGATGGCAACACGTTGCTGCTGACCACCGGAGAGTTGTGGCGGACGGTGATCGAGCTGTTCGAGCAGCA
>WBZX01000185.1_pt1 | contig 59212 bp, 51 predicted proteins | sample 5204211 | NCBI WGS metagenome assembly WBZX01 (sample SAMN12344362, study PRJNA552823) | activated sludge metagenome | biome: Activated sludge suspended growth; feature: Nitrification reactor; material: Wastewater; isolation source: activated sludge from nitrification reactor of wastewater...
CGACTACCATCCGCGTTCAGCAATGCCCCGCTGCGGAAGTAGATATCCCCGGCGAATTTCATCTGGCCGGAAATGATCAAGCGACCATCGTCCAGCGGTAATGCAGATGCCACGTACCACGTTTGGAACCCGGCGCGGAACGTTGTATCCAACGCAAAGGGTGCTTGTGCACCTGCCATTTGCGCTGCCATCAGGCAGCCAAGTACGAAGTACGAGCGCATCGCTTACTGGATAACCAGCCTTTCGGCATGAACGATAACACCAGCAACCGAACACTGTAACGCATACACGCCTTTCGCCCAAGCCTGTGTATCCAGCACCAACTGTCCGATGTTACCCTTCATCGTCTCGGACACAATGGTGCGTCCGTTCGCATCAACTACGCGTGCCGTGCCGTTCGTTTCATTGGGCTTCAGCGTAAAATTCAAGGTCGCGAACGTGCTCGCCGGGTTTGGCTGCAATTTGAAGGTGCGGCCGGTTTCTGGTGGCTGAACCTCTGCCACCCCGATGTGGATGTCACCCCCATGCAGCCGCGTAATGAACCGCTGTAAGGTATCGCTGGTGGTGCCGTCGCCATAGCCGTGATATGCGCCCCATATATACCACTGCTGGCCGTCCGCGCTCGGTGCCATGCCTTCAATACTGGCTTGCGTAAACCCTTGGTAAACGTAGGGTCCAACTCCTGCATCCTCAAAGACCGGCAACAAGGCCCCCGTGCTATCCAACGCGCAGATCCCTCTGCGCGGTTGACCATCCACGAATTGGAATTGGCCCATGACGATCAATGCGCCGCTTGGTAATTGGCGCAATTGCCTCACGATTGGACCCAAGCCACCTGCGTTGGGCAATTGTCCAAGACTGAATGGAGGTGCTTGGAAAGTTGGATCCAAACTTCCATCGCTCAGGAATCGCGCTACCCTCATCGTGTCATTCGGGTAGTCCGCTCTGCGGAAGTACCCACCAGCATAAATGCGCCCGGCGGAAGTAACGAGAAAGTCGTTCGCCGAGCCCCAGTTCACGCCCGTCCAAAAGGTCGTGTCCAAACTCCCATCAGCGTTCATGCGCTGGATGGAGCAGGTAGGGCGCCCATCGTACACCGTGCCGTTGTAGTCGGCTATGAATTTGCCAGCCTGCCCCGGGCCCGACCCGGGGGGCAGTTCAATGAAGTCGTAGAGCGCCCCGTTGCCGCTGCGGTGTGTGCGGGTGGTATCCAAGTAACCCTGGTTGCTGAACCAGATGAAGTTGTAGTCGCCCACGAAGCCGCGCACCGGATCGTTGAGCGTATGGTGCCCGCTCATCACCACCCGCCCATCGGGGAACACGTGGTAGTCACCGCCTTGCAAGGAGTTGAAATAAGGGCCATCATTCATTAGAATGAACGAAGCGTCCAATGTTCCGTCCAATTGCTGCCTTCGCACTACCTGTCCGTTGGCCGAATACACTTTGTCATTCCAAGGCGTGAGCTTGCCGCCCATGAACGCCACATCAGCGAATGATGTGTTGCGACTACCATCCGCGTTCAGCAATGCCCCGCTGCGGAAGTAGATATCCCCGGCGAATTTCATCTGGCCGGAAATGATCAAGCGACCATCGTCCAGCGGTAATGCAGATGCCACGTACCACGTATCAAAATCAGCTGTGAACGTGGTGTCGAGTGCGAACGGCTGCTGCGCGAAAATGCCCATCGACAGAGATCCGAAACAGCATATGAGCAACCTGCGCATGACCTACTCGATAACCAGCTTCTCGGCGTGGGCAGGCTCTTCGCCCACCATGCACCTTGCCGTGTAAACACCCTTGGCCCATCGACGAGTATCGAACACCACTTGGCCGACATTCCCTTGCAGGTTCTCTGTAGCCACGATCCGCCCTTGTGCGTCCTGCACCAACAAGCGTGCGCTGTTCTCCGTAGGTAATAGCTCGAAGTTGAGCGTAACGAACGTGCTCGCCGGGTTCGGCTGGAGTTTGAATGAGCGCTCTGTGCTAGCAGGCTTTTCGGGCGAGCTACGCTGCAAGGTCTTCGGTTCGCTTTCCCCACCTGTAAGTGGCGAGCGGCAGATGCCGTAGTGGAAGCACAGCATGTTGCTGATCCACGTGGCCGGGCGGTCGTATTCACCGTCAATGAGCGTTTGCCAAGCTGCGATCTCGCTCTCGTCCAGCTTGCGCACATCGCGGGCTTGTTGTTCCAAGTTGAGCAGATCGTTGATCAAGGTGCCCATGCGTGTGCGCTCGCGTTCTTCGGCGGTGCTCAGCTTGTGGTCCTCGTCCAGGTCGTTCATGAGCGCTTGCGCGCCGGTGTAGTCGCTCTCCTGTATGCGCAAGAGGGTTTCGGCGTAGCGCGCTGCCACGGTGGGCAGTTGCTGCCACACCCAGCGCAAGCTGTCGTTGTGGGTGCCGCTGCTATCGCGTGTGGCGTAGATGTCCAGCAGCTCGTTGGCCGCTTCCGTCATGCGCGCATGGTGCGCGGCCATCTGCGCCTCCAGGGTGGTGCGGTAGGTCTTTACATCCCAACTGGCGCGAATGCTGGCCAGCAAGTGTGCGGGTAGCGGGTAGTGCGCATCGTACTCGGCCCATTTCAAGAACCCGTCCTTTTGCGTTGCGTCGGGGTTGGCAATGAGGATCTCGGCCTTGATGGCTTCGGGCACGCCGTACTTGTCCACCAGTTCCTTCAACGCTTCGGTGCTCAAGTAGGGGCTCTTGCTCAGGAGGTATGTGCGCAGGTCCCACACATCCTGGGGCCAGCTGGATTCGATCTCCTCCACCACAGCATCGGTATTGCCGCCGTCTATCAATTGCTCATACAGGTAGCGCGTTTCGCCGTACTGGGTCCTGCCATCGAGCAGCATACCGTTCACCAGTATGTTCGGGTCCGTGCTGATCAGGTTGGGGGTACACTCGCTGCTGCTGGCCGCCGGAATGCCGTTCACCAGCACATCGTCCGAAACATGTTCCGGGTAGAGGTTAGGCGCCGTGCGGTGGTAGTAGGTGATGGGCGCATCGGTGTCCTTGTAGAAGTCCCACCGGTCCGTTTCGCCCGCCCAGCCATCCAGGGTATTGTCCGCCCCGCGGCCTGCCGAGGCTTGGATGGTCCGGATGGTGTGGAAATTTGCATCCGTTTGTCCTTCTATCTTCCGGCTGTACAGGTTCTTGTCCACATTGCTGTTGCTGCTGCAGAGGATCTGCAAGCCGATGGTGCCGCTGTAGCCGCCGGGTTCGGTGCTGGCCGCGATGCCCTCGCCCACGAAGCCGGTGCTGAGGTCGCGTGCGATGTTCTTCCAGATCTTGTCGTTGTGGTCGCGGCTATAGCCTACCACAATGGCCTCCGCCGCCACCAATGTGCCCGTGGTGGGTGAGTGCAGGGTGTTGTCCTGGATCTTGAAGCCGAAGGATTCGTAGGTGTAGATGCCCCGTGGCCTGCCACCCCAGAATTCTTCCGTTGGGTGCGTGAAGAGAATTGTTCTGTCCGTCAACTCGAAATCGTTCTTCCACACCTTGAAACCGGTGATGCCACTGGCAAAGACCCCGGCGATGTTGTTGGAGAAGCTGCTGTTCTCCACGGTGAAGATGCTGCTGGCGGCGGCGCCCAAGGCATGCACGCCATGGTCAAGCCCGCTGAAGGTGCTGGGCACCATTTGCGCGGCGGTGCAGGGCGTGCCGGGCGTAGGGCAAGTGCTGGTAACCCGGAAGCGCGACTCCATGGAGTGTATGCCGTGGCCGAGCAATTGTGTTTCCGGCACATCGGCGATGATGTTGCGGAAGGAGCAGGCATAGAAGCCGATGCCATCAACGCCATCCAGCTTCACCAGTTCGTTCATGCCTTGTTCCGCATCCACGGCAGCATCGGTGAACTCGAATACGGCATGCACGAACTTGCTGCGGTTGCGCAGGTAGTAGCCGGAGTTGGGCGTGTAGCCGTATGGCATGAAACGCACGGCGGGCCTGCAATCGCGCACATAGCCGCCGGGCTGGGCTTGTGTGCCCGCGATCTTCACCACGCCGCCGCCTTGGGTAAGGTCGTTGAGGTCGCCCACGAGTATGCCTATCGCGGCTTTCTCGATGCGGCCACCGTTGCGCAGTTCCAAGTAGCCTTGGTTGGCCGGTGTTTGGGCCATCCCGCTGTTTCCCAACACCTGCACCCCGTTCCAACCCAAGCCACAGGAGTTGTGGAGCAGTCCGCCATCCACGACCACGCTTGCTCCCGGCTCAATAATGAGCGCGGTGTTGGGTGCGAAGTTGGCGGTGCTGGTGATGGTGAGCGTGGCACCGGGCATCACGCGCACATCCTGGGCAAGGTTGCGGTGGAAGGACCAAGTGGTGTTCTGCGTGATCTGCAGCGCTACGTTGGGTTGTTCGGCAAGGTCGGATTCCCAGAGGCCGCGGCCGTAGGTGCCCGCGATGATCTTGCCATCGCAGTAATTGATGTCGAGATCATTGACCTGTGCATTTGGAAGCGTCCCATAATAAGGAACCCAACTTGTCATGGAGGCATTCTTGTAGTATACACCTACGTCCATGGCCACATAAAGCCCATCCTCCGTTCCGATCTGATAGACCACGTCATTGATCGGAAGGTTCGGAAGTGACATGTCGGGGTCCGCGTTTGTCCATGACTGACCCTCATTCATTGACATCCAAATGCGCAATGAAGGCAGGTATCCAGAAAAGGTGATCCATAATTTCTCTGGTTCGTCAGGATCCACAACCAATCCTGTTATCGCCCGCTCATTCAAATCGAATAGGGGTGGGAGATTCGTCAATTCAAACTGTTGCTCAGTGGAAAATTCTGGATAAATGATCCCATTCCCGTCCCTGCGCGATCTCAACAGCCTTGAGCCATGCCCGGTTGGACAAGTCACACTTGGCAATTGCGCTCCAGTCACGTGGTACACATAGTTCTCATCGCTATCGGCGAAAACCACGCGTGTCCGTGACTGGTTCAGGCAATTGTCGGTGAAGTATGTACCTCCCAAGTCCCCTTGGATATTGGTGAGCCTGGTGAACGTGCCGGGGCCAGAGGGCGGGACTGTGTAATCGTTCTCTTCCCAAACATCGCTCACTCCCATATACCATCTGCCGCTGCCCAATGAGAAACCCATCGGCGGCTTCTCGCTGGCGCCAAAGGCGCCCATGTAGTTCGGATGGGTTTCTACAACATTGAAAGTGTAGGATGCAGGTTGTACGTTGAAGGGAGAAGCATGCCTCCAATAGTAATGGCGGGGGGCTAACAGCCAGTTCCATGCCCTGGACCCATCCGGAGAAACGATGTTCGCGCCACCGTCTCCACCCATCAAGTGCTTCCAGCTCCCTGTTGCTCCGAACAGGTCAGGACTTCGATAACTCGTACCACAGTCTTGATTTCCGATGAAGGCTTCGCCACTTCGCGTCGGGTTCACTGAACAAGCTACAATAGTTCCGACCTGCAATTGATCATTGAGTGCCTCCCACTGCGCAGATTGGAACGAGGAATAGGGATCGGATGCGCGATAGATCCCTCCGTGCGTACCGAGCCAGAGTTTGGTGCCATCGGGAGAAAAGACCAATTCCTGGAAATCATCATGCAGGATTCCGCTGCCGACCACCGTCGGCCCCAAGCCATTGAGGCTGCGGTTCAGGAATCGCCCTCCGTAGTACGTAGCGTTCGGTTGTCCAAGCGGAGAAACAGCGAGTGCGATCCAAGACGGAGAAGAATTCGGGCTTCCGGGGCTGTTGTCATTAGTGACCATGTGTTGATAGCTCCAGAGCATCGTCGGAATGTCCAACACGAATGCGTGCGTGGATCCATTACCATTCTTTCCCAAACTGACAAAAGCACTGACCTTGTCTGGGTTGCTAGATGAGCTGGCAAGATTGATCCGGGAGCACGTGGCGGCGCCGTCCGTGGACGGGGCGGCCGGGTCCCAAGGTGCTTGTGAAAAATCCAATCCTGACAAGGCCCCAGTGATGCTCGCCCACGTCTCGCCTTGGTCTGTGGACATGTACACATCCTTGCCACTTGCGAACATGACCTGCTCGCTGCCATACTGGAAAGTCAGTCCTTTCCAATAGTTCTCTAGGGGTTCGTCGTTCAGATCCAGCGGATACAGAACCTGCTCCCAAACCACAGCACTCGCAACCGCCAAGGCGTTGGTGGACTTGAATATGCCGTTGATAGTGGCAATGAATTGGATGTTCGGGTCGGATGGAACCACCTCAAGGTTGAAGATGTTGTTGAACTGCGCATCGGGGCCGAAGTAGAGATCTTGAGTGATGTTCTCCCAGTCTTGTCCGCCATTCGCACTGCGCCATACTCCAGTGCTATATCGGAACGACTCATCAGAAGCACCCGTACTAACGAACATCGTTCCGGTCGCTGGATCGATGACCAAGTCGGATACGCCGGTGAACTGGAAAGCGAAATCTGTCATCGATTGCCAGGTGTCCCCGTCATCTGTGCTCTTGAACAGCCCCCCGAAACCAGAAGCGCAATAGACAGTGGTATTGACCAGACCGTACCCTGGATCAAACACGATCTTGTGTATTTGGCCTACGCCGGTATGGTTACCCAATGAAAAAGCCGTTGGCGGCGTATTGAATGGACCTAGCGCATTCCAGTTGGAGACGTACGGCTCCTCATCTCTCTCATTTGTTGCCATGTGCGCCCGATGCTCACGAACGGCTTGTCCGATGAGTTGCGGGTCACCTGAAGGATAAAGCCTAGGTGCCCATTGGAGGAGCATCTTATTGTGCTGTGCGAAGGAGGTGCCCTCTTCTTCCGAATCTGCACCACTAAGCACCGATGGATCGGACATGAAATCCATGTGCCATTGCCACAGGTTTTGTCCTGGCTGCGGAACTAGCTGTGCTCGTGTGCACGTTGCAGCGAGGAACAGAACGGAACAGAAGCCAATACCTAGTATACTTCGAGTATCCATTGCAAGAAGGGTGTTGGTCAGTCGAATGTAGCTCCCAATGGGTCGTGGTGGTCACTATCTGCTGTTATGGTCGCTCACCTTCACCCCCTCTACCTTTGACCCATGCCGCCCGTGCAAGCCCTCAACGTGCTGCCCACCGCCCAGTGGGGCCTTGGCTTGGGGCGCCCGTTGCTGATCGCCGGTCCATGCAGTGCCGAGAACGAAGCGCAAATGCTCACCACAGCGCGGGCCATCAAGGCCGGTGGGCGCGCCCAGATGTTCCGTGCGGGGTCGTGGAAACCACGCACACGGCCGGGCAGCTTTGAAGGTGCCGGGCAGGATGCCCTGACCTGGTTGCAGCAGGTGAAGGCCGAGACCGGCCTGCTCACCATCACCGAAGTGGCCACGGCCGAGCATGTGGAAGCCTGCTTGAAGGCGGGCATCGATATGCTGTGGATCGGTGCGCGTACCACGCCCAACCCCTTCAGCGTGCAGGCCATCGCCGATGCGTTGAAGGGCGTGGACATACCGGTGCTGGTGAAGAACCCCATCAACCCCGACCTGCAATTGTGGGTGGGGGCCTTGGAGCGCCTGCATCGTTCGGGACTGCGGAAGTTGGCCGCCGTACACCGCGGCTTCAATTGGTTCGAGCGGACGCCCTACCGGAACAGCCCCATGTGGGAATTCCCCATCCGGCTGAAGGCGGCACACCCCGAGATCGAGCTCATCTGCGACCCCAGCCATATCGCCGGTCAGGTGGACCGGATCGGCACGGTGGCCCAACAGGCGCTGGACCTCGGCTTCGGTGGGCTGATGGTGGAAGTGCACCACGACCCCGCCCATGCCCGGAGCGATGCGGAGCAGCAGATGACCCCGGTGGCCTACGATGCCTTCCTCGCCGCCCTCCTCTTCCGCGAAGCGGCCCCCACGGCCGGCATGCGCGACGATCTGGCCCAGTTGCGCGACCTGATCGACCAATTGGACGAGGAGATCGCCCAGAAGCTGAGCGCCCGCATGGATATCGCCGAGCGCATCGGCGACTACAAACGCGAGCACCAAGTGGCCATCCTGCAACCCGAACGCTGGGACAGCATCCTGCGTCGCCAGCTGCGGCTGGCCGGCCAACTGGGCCTCGGGGACGCATTCGTCCGGGAGTTCATGGATGCCATCCACCGGGAGAGCATCCGGCGCCAAAGCGCCGCCGCCGAAGAGGCCAGCTCAGGATTACGATCCTACGCTGACAATGGGCAGAACGGCTGAACAGCCAACTCCCCTACATTCGGGCCGCCTCGAACCGCCCTGCAACGGTGAGGCCTGCGTATCCCGGAACCAGTAACCCCTTAACCCGACCTACTGACGATGAGACAACTCTTTACGCTGTGCGGTGCATTGCTCTTCACGGCAGCCTCCGCGCAATTGTCCTTCACCAACGCGAGCGCCACGCTCTCGCACGAAGGCCACGCCGGGGCCTGTGTGGGTGTGGCGGACATGGACGGTGATGGCTTGGACGACATCATCCAACTGGACATGAGCAAGCACGTGTACGTGCTGTACCAGAACCCGGACCACACCTTCGTCACCTACGACTACGGTCAGGTGGATGGGAACAACCAATGGGGCTGGGCAATCGCCGACCTGAACAACGACGGACACAAGGACATCTGCTCCGGTGTCTCCACCACGCGCTTCCTCAACATCGCATCGCGCGGTGTCTACACGCTCAGCAACCTGGATGGTCCCACCATCTTCACCCAGTGCATGAGCATGGCCGACATGGACAACGACGGCCGCGTGGACGTGTACGCCTGCAACGACGTTGGGCCGAACAACATCTGGATCACCAACGCCAGCGGAACGCCCGTGTACGACGCCAACTTCATGGACTGGAGCACCTCGTGCACCACGTCCCCGGCGAACGACATGAGCGGCAACTACGGCAGCACCTTCACCGACTTCGACAACGACGGCGACATCGACCTGCACATCAGCCACTGCCGTCAGGGGGTGAACAGCTCCACGGACTGCCGTCGCTGGGACCGCCTCTTCGTGAACGATGGCTCGGGCAACTACACGGACCTGGCCGCTCAGTATGGTCTGGAGAACCGCGAGCAGGTGTGGACAACGGACTTCGGCGATTACGACAACGACGGGGACTTGGACGCCTTCCAGACCACCCACAGCAGCACGCTGATGCTGTTCGAGAACGATGGCACCGGCCACTTCACCAACGTGACGGCCGGTAGTGGCTTGCAGATCTCCGGCTTCTTCCTTCAAGCCAAGATGGAGGACATGGACAACGATGGGTTCCTGGACGTGCTCACCGGCAGCGCAGAGCACTTCTTCCGTGGTAATGGCGATGGCACCTTCACGGAGATCACCAACCTCTTCCCCTCCAGCAAGGAGATCCTCAGCTTCGCCTTCGGCGATTTCAATGCCGACGGCTTCCAAGATGTGTACGCCGGCTACGGCGATGGCTATGTGGATGGTGATGCCAACTTCCCCGATCGCTTGTGGCTGAACACCCCCAACAACAACCACTGGTTGAACGTGAAGCTGAAGGGCGTGATCAGCAACCGCGACGCCGTGGGCGCTCGTGTGACGATCACGGGCCCTTGGGGCACCATGATCCGCGAAGTACACGCCGGTGAGAGCTACGGCATCGTGAACTCCTTCACCCTGCACTTCGGCCTCGGCAACTACACCACCATCCCCACGCTGGTCATCAACTGGCCCAGCGGCGAAGTGGACACCTACACGGATATCGCCGTGGACCAGGCCATCACGGCCATCGAGAACACGTGCATCAGCCCGGTGGCCACCATCACCACTTCCGGCAGCCCCATCATCTGCGGCAATGGTGACTCCGTGACCCTCACGGCGAACGAAGGCTTCAACTACCTGTGGAGCAACAACGCCACGAGCCAGAGCATCACGGTATCCAGCGCTGGCGTGTACACCGTGACCATCGACGATGGAAGCGGTTGCACGGGCGTTGGTAGCGTGAACGTGCAAGAGAGCCCGGACGAGACGCCGACGGTGACCACCAGCGGCCCCACCAGCTTCTGCGATGGTGGCTCCGTAACACTCACCTCCAGCGCGGCCAGCAGCTACAGCTGGTCCAATGGTGGTGCCACCTCCCAAGCCGTGGATGTGACCGCGTCCGGCACCTACACCGTGACCATCGAGGGCACCTGCGGCAGCTTCACCAGCGAAGCGGTGGAAGTGACCATGCTCGACGCACCCGATGCACCCACGTCCAACGATGTGACCATACCCACGGCCGGCACCGCCGACCTGAACGCCACGGGCACCAACCTGACCTGGTATGATGTGGCCACCGGCGGCACCGCCATCGGCAGCGGCAGCACCTTCACCACGCCGTTCCTGAACCAGAACACGACAACCACCTACTACGTGAGCGCGGGTACCGTGCACGGCGGTGGCACCTGGTACGGCGGCGCTACCAACCGCCTGCAAACGGGAACGCCCGGTCAATACCACACCAACGCGGACAACTTCCTGTTCTTCACCGCCACCTCGCCCTTCACCATCGTTAGCGTGAAGGTGTACGCCAACGGTGCAGGCAATCGCACCATCGCCCTGATCGACCGTGCGGACGGTTCCACCGTGGCCAGCTCCACCATCAACATCCCCGATGGCGAGAGCCGCATCACGCTGAACTTCGCTGTGCCCGATGCCGGTGACTACGGCCTGCGCGTGGCGGGTGGCAACCCCCAGCTGTGGCGTGATGGCACGGGCAGCAACCCGAGCTACCCCTATGCCTTGGGCACGGTTGGCAGCATCACCAGCAGCAGCGTGGCCGGCGCCAACGCCACCGCTTACTACTACTTTTTCTACGATTGGGAAGTGGACGTGGTGGGCACGCTGTGCGAAGGACCCCGCACTCCTGTGGTGGTGACCGTGGGTACCGTTGGCATCGCCGACGGCAGCAACAGCGGTGTATCGGTGTTCCCAAACCCCGCTACCGACCGCATCACGGTGAACTTCGGCACCACCCTCGGTACCGCCACGGTGGAACTTCTGGACGTGACCGGCCGCGTGGCCAAGAGCGTGAGCGCCACCCAGCAGAGCCCTGTGCTCAACATCGGCGTGGCCGACCTGGCCGCTGGTGATTATGTGGTGCGCGTGAAGCAGAACGGCAACACGAGCATGCACCGCGTGGTGATCAAGTAAGCCAAGCACTCCGACGAAGCCCCCGCCTCCGCAAGGAGCGCGGGGGCTTCGCTTTTGTATCCTTCGCGTTCGCCTTGCGTTGAACGGGCCCGTCGCAGACACGAGCGACCCACCCATGCGCATGAACACCCTCCCCCTGCTTGCCATCGCCCTGCTCACCGCCGGACTCGTTTCCTGCGTCAAGGACACCGAAGACCTGGCCCAGGGCGCGGGCATACTACCCTCCACCTGCGGCAGCGATGGTGCGCGGGTGCAGGCCACCGTGGATGGCAACTCCTACTGCGGTAACGCACAGGTGCTGGCCACGGGAGATGAGGGTACTGTGATCGTGACCGGAGTGGACCTGCTCGGCAATACGCTCATCATCCAAGCCGATTCGCTGGTGGTGGGCACACAGGCCATCACCGAAGCGACCAACGGTGTGATGTATATGCATAGCGGCACGCCCTACGTGGTGCAGCAAGGCCAGCCCGGCACGCTCCACATCACGCAGGTGGATACCGTGGCCCATATCCTCAAGGCCGATTTCGATGTGCTGCTACGCAACGAGATGAGCGGCGCCTCGCATGCCGTACAAGGCTCGTTGGACGTGGTGTACACCACAGGCGGCTAGCACACCTCCTACCTACCTTCGGGCGCATGGTCACAGACCTCCGCCCGACGCCGGACCGGATCGCCCTCATCGGCATCGGTGGCACCGGCTGTGCGCTCCTTCCTTTGTTGGCGGGCATGGCGCTCTCCCGCATCACGCTGGTGGACGGTGATACGGTCGAAGCGGTCAACCTACCCCGGCAGCCGCTCTACGGCCCAGCCGATGTGGGACGGTTGAAGGTGACCGTCGCTGCGGAACACCTTCGGCGTATCGCACCTCATAGCGAGGTGGTGGCGATCCCGCACTTCGTGGATGCTGCGAACATCCGTTCGCTGCTCGCCGACCAGGACCTCGTCGCGGATTGCACCGATGACCTGAACGCTCGATCCCTCATCGACGGCGTATGTGCCGAACTCCGGCTAGCCTTGGTGACCGGTGCCGTTCACGGACCGCAGGTGCAAGTGGCCTCTCTGCATGTGAACGACAGCGTCTCCCTGCGCTCCTTCTTCCCGGCGCGTGGCGGGGCCGACCAGGATGGTTGTGATATGCGCAGGGTCCCGGCATCGGTGACCACCTTCGCAGCAGCCGTCATGGCCGAACACGTGGCTGCTCTCTTGCGGGGCGATGCATCGCGGGCAGGCATACTGGAGCTGGTCGATACGTACACAGGCACCTGGCTGCGCATCGCCCCACCCGATCCGCTACCGGCGCACGCGAACCGGGAACAGCTGCACAGCACAACGGCATGAGCGAGTTGCTGATCCCGCTCGCGATCCTGGTCATCGCCTTCCTCTATGCATCCGTAGGACATGGCGGTGCCAGCGGCTACCTCGCCTTGCTGGCCATACTCGGCTACACGCAGGATGTCACCCGACCGTCAGCGCTCCTCCTGAACCTGCTGGTGAGTACGCTCGCCTTCATCCAATTCGCGCGCGCGGGTCATTTCCGCTTCGCGCTCTTCTGGCCATTCGCCGTCACCTCGATACCCATGAGCTACCTGGGTGCTGGCATCCGCGTTGACCCAACGTGGTACACGCGCATCCTCGCGATCTGCCTGCTCATCGCCGTGGCGCGGCTACTGGGGCTATTCGGTGAGCGCACCGATGCTGCACGGCCACTGCACCTACCGACCGCACTGCTCATCGGCGCCTGCATCGGCTTCCTATCGGGGCTCATCGGCATCGGCGGTGGCATCCTGCTCAGCCCCCTCCTACTCCTACTGCGCTGGTGCACCACCAAGGAGTCGGCCGCGGTGAGCGCACTGTTCATCTTCGTGAACAGCGCGAGCGGCATGGTGCGCACATGGGATGGAGGCGCTTGGCTCACCCCCGACGTGAGCACGTGGTTGGGCGCCGCGCTCGTTGGCGGCGTGGTGGGTAGTACGATCGGAGCCCAACGCCTGAGCGACGCACGTTTGCGCCAGGTGCTGGGAGCAGTGTTGCTCTTCGCATCCGTCAAGCTCTTATGGACATGATCGGAGTAGAAGAAGCCAAGCGGATACTGCTGCAACAAGCCACGCGCCTGCCGGAGCGATACGTCCCACTCGCCGACGCCGTTGGGAGCTATCTCTCGCACGATGCCCTTATTTCCCTCGTGGACCATCCGCTCTTCGCGTGCAGCGCGGTGGATGGCTATGCCTTCGCGTTCGAAGGCGCGACCGAGTGGCACGTGGTCGCAGAAGTGGCGGCAGGCCAGCGGTACGACCGACCCGTTGCTCCCGGCGAATGTGTGCGCATCTTCACCGGTGCCATGATGCCGCCGTTCACCGATACGGTGGTGATGCAGGAGTACGTGCAACGCGAGGGCGATCGGATCACACACAGTGATGCTGGTCTGCAACGATTGAAGAACGTGCGCAAGCCCGCGGAACAAGTGAAAGCGGGCGACCTGGTGATGCGCCCCGGTGAACGCTACACGCCAGCACTGATCGGTCTGCTCGCGGGCCTTGGGTACAAGGAGGTTCCGGTCGCGCGCTGTCCGAAGGTCGCCGTGATGATCACCGGGGATGAGTTCGCTGAGAACGCGAACGCAGCGGATGGCCGGATCTTCAGCAGCAACGATGTGATGTTGAAAGCCGCTCTGCGCCAGCAGGGCATCGAAACGACACCCGCGCACTGCTCCGATGATCGGGAAGCGCTGAGCACCGCTCTCACATCGATGGTCCCTGCTGCGGACCTCATCATCACCACCGGTGGTGCATCCGTCGGTGATCACGACCTGGTGCATGCCGTACTCGAACACCTCGGGGCGATCATCCACTTCCACGGGGTGGCACAGAAGCCCGGCAAGCCCATGCTCTTCGCCACGTTGGGTGGCGTTCCCGTGCTCGCCCTGCCTGGTAACCCACGCGCGGTGATGGTCTGCTTCTGGGAATATGTGTTGCCTTTCCTTCGAGCCATGCAAGGCGCCGAGGACCCTTGGGGCCGCAGGGAACACCTGCCGCTGGCACATGTGGTGAAAGTGAAAGGTGATCGTGCGGAATTCCGTGCGGCGCAGGTGCGTGGTGGACAGGTCCACCTATTGCGCGACGAAGGATCACACATGCTACGATCGCTCGTGGAAGCGGATGCGCTCGCCTATCTGCCTTCGGACCGCCGCGAATGGAGCAGCGGAGATCCCATGGAGGTGCACTACCTGCCGCAATGAACGACCGTGCGTGGACCGGGGTGGTGTTGAGCGGTGGCAAGAGCAGCCGTATGGGACAGGACAAGGCACTCCTACCATGGAAGGGGTCCACGTTGCTGGAACATGCCGTGGACTTGCTGCGCCCACACGCCCGGGAGATCCTCATCATCGGTGATCCTGTTCGTCACGCAACGGCGCACGCCACCGTGATACCGGACGAGCAGCCGGGAAAAGGCCCGCTCGGTGGCATCGTCACCGCGTTGAAAGCCGCACGTTACGTGCGCGTGCTGGTGGTGGCCTGCGACCTGCCGATGCTCAACGACCGACTGTTGCTCCACTTGAAGCGCGGCCTCGCCGGCGCCGTGGATGCGGTGATACCGGAACACGACTCCTTCCGGGAACCATTGGCCGCCGCTTACCATCGCCACGCGCTCGACCCTTTCCAGGACTGCCTGAATGCCGACGTACTGAAGATGAGCAGCGCCATCGCCCGCGTGAATGCCGTGCCACTGGCCCTCGCACCCGGACAAGACGGCTGGCCGGAAGACCTCTTTCGGAACCTGAACGCTCCTGCCGACCTTTGAGCCGTGGAAATGAGAGTCCTCCTCTTCGGCATGATCGCAGAGAAAGCAGGCGTTGCTGAAGTGCATGTGGATGCCGGAAGCACCCACGCCCTGCGCAGCGCCCTCGAACAGCGTATACCCGGGCTTGCGAACCTGAGCTATTCCATCTCCGTGGATCGGCGCATGGTCCATGCCGACGTACCGTTGCGCGGTGATGAAGAGGTCGCCGCCCTACCCCCCTTCGCAGGAGGATGAACCAGGAACGAACACATAAGGTGAAGGACATCTTCGTGGAAGGTCCGATAGACCCCGCTTTCGTAGCCCATAGCATCGCGAAGCATAGCACACGCATGGACATCGGCGCGCACGAGATCTTCCTCGGCCAGGTGCGTGCCGACATCATCGACGGAGCACCAGTGACCGCCATCGAGTACACGGCCTATCACGAGATGGCGCTGGAACGCATGACCATCCTTCGGGAGGAGGCCTTCGCGAACTGGCCGTCCATGACCTGCTTGCACGTGCACCACAGCCTTGGGGTCATCAATGCAGGAGCGCTGTGCTTCATGGTCTTCGCCAGCGCGCCGCACCGCCAGCAGGCCCGCGAAGCCGTTGCATGGGTGGTGGATCGCATCAAAGGCGAGCTACCGATCTTCGGGAAGGAGATCTTCGCCGAAGGAGGACATGTTTGGAAGACCAATGCACAGTGAATAGTCGCTGGTGAATAGAGAGCAGGAGAAGCAGCACGACCATGCACCAACGACCATCCGCCATTCACCTCCTTGCATGATCGACATCACCCATAAGCCCACCACGCTCCGCGAAGCCATCGCCACCGCGCTGGTGACCGTGAGCAGTCCCGCGACCATCATCGCGCTCAAGGAGAAACGCGTTCCCAAAGGCGATGTGCTGGAAAGTGCCCGCGTGGCCGCGCTCTTCGGAGTGAAGAAGACGCACGAACTGATACCAGACTGCCACCCGTTGCCGATCGAACATGCCACATGCACCTTCGATGTGGGCGACCAGGAGATCATCATCACCATGCGCGTGCGCACCATCTATCGCACGGGCGTTGAAGTGGAAGCCATGCACGGTGCCAGTGTGGCCGCGCTCACCATCTACGACATGCTCAAGCCCATCGACAAGGGTGTGGTGATCGCAGGCATCAGGCTCCTGGAGAAGAAAGGCGGCAAGAGCGATTGGAAGGACCGGTTCGACACGCCCGTGAAGGCGGCCGTGCTGGTGATCAGCGACGGTGTGGCCAGCGGCAAGAAGGAGGACAAGGCCGGTGCCGCCATCGCGGAGCGGTTGAAGGTCCTTGGCGTGGAGGTAGGCGCGACCGCCGTCGTTCCGGACGAACCCGAACAGATCGCCGCACGCGTGCAAGCCTGGGCGCACATCGGCATGGACCTCATCCTCACCACCGGCGGTACGGGACTCTCTCCCCGCGATCGCACCCCCGAAGCCATCGCGCCCATCCTCGACCGTGAAGTACCGGGCATCATGGAAGCGGCGCGCAGCTACGGACAGGAGCGCATGCCCTGGGCCATGATGAGCCGCGGCATCGCGGGCATGATCGGTCGTACGCTCGTGATCACCCTGCCGGGATCCACACGCGGCGCACAGGAGACGATGGATGCGCTCTTCCCCTTCGTGCTGCACGTGGTGAAGGTGCAGGAACACGCCTTCAGGCATGGGATGTGATCGGATAACACACGGAACGACATGGTGATCGGAAAGGAGGCGTTGGTGGAGGAGTTCGCGCTGCATCGCCTGGGCGGTGAGAACAAGGACAATGTGTTCAGCGATTTCACGGTGACGCTGAAGGGCGACGAAGAGCAGGAGTTCCTGCGCAAGCTCTTCCTGAAGCCCTTCGCCAACATGGCCTTCACCTCGGAGTTCACGCACGCCGTTTCCTTGGAGTACAACGTGCTGCACCGGCTTTGTGCAGAGATCCACGCCGGCAAGGACCTGCTGAAATGTTCGGAGGCCATCACCCGGCACCTCATCGACGTGTCCAAGCACCACAACATCAACGGAGGCGACCTTTACGTGGCCCGCTTCAGCGGTGTGCAGGTGGGCAGCGCGGTGCATGATGCCGTCGGCGTATACAAGTTCGACGAGAAGGAGGTGTTCATGGAGAGCAAGACCGCGAGCGGCGGCATCGAACTGAGCATGAAGCGCGGTATCGGCACCATCAAGCCCAACAAGGCCGTGCTGGTGCTCTTCACGGAGGATGCCCCCACCCTCTTCGTGATCGACAACAACGCGAGCACCGAGTTCTGGCAGAAGGACTTCATCGACCACAAACCGAAGAACGATCACGTGAACAGCACCAGCAGCGTGTTGGACCTCACCAAGTCGTTCATCACCGAACAACTGCCGCAGGACTATGTGATGGCCAAAGCCGACCAGATCGACCTGCTGAACCGATCGGTGCAATACTTCAAGAGCCATTCGGAATACGACAGGGCCGAGTTCGCACAGGAGGTCTTCCAGGACGAAAAGGCGATCTCCTCGTTCAACCAGTTCAGCGACCGTTTCCAGCAGGAGCATGACGTGGAGATCCAGGACAACTTCGAGATCTCGGCGCATGCGGTGAAGCGCCAGGCGCGCATCTTCAAGAGCGTGATCAAGCTGGACAAGAACTTCCACATCTACGTGCACGGCGATCGCGAACGGATCGAGCAGGGCGTGGACGAGAACGGAAGGAAGTTCTACAAGATCTACTACGACCAGGAGTTCTGAGGAGAGCTCGCCCCTCTAACTTGTCGACGCCATGCGTTGGCCGCTCCTACTCCTCTTCCTCCTTTTGTCCGGTCCGTTCCGAGCTCAGCTCGTTGCGCCAGAGCTGAAGACCATCACCGTGCGCGATGGGCTCTCCAGTGATCATACCCAATGCATGGCCCTCGACCAGCGCGGCTATCTGTGGATCGGCACCAGTGACGGCCTCAACCGCTACGATGGAGAACATGTGAAGGTGTACCGCACCGGCGGTAAGGGCTCCATCCCCAGCGACTACATCGCATGGCTCACCGCAGCCGATGATGGCTTGCTCTACATGGGAAGTAGTGCGCCCTACCTCACCATCATCGACCCGGTGGCCGACACATTGATCAATGTCCCACTCCCGGTGCCGGAGTTCTCCAGCCACGGAGAGCAACGTGCCAATCGCATCCACATCGATCGGAAGAAGCGCATCTGGGTGGCACATGGGGCTCGTTGTCTCAGCCTGTTCGATCCACATGCACGGACATTCTCCACAACGGAGATCGTGCCGCCGTTGCCCTCACCACGCTCGCGCGAGGTCGTCATCGGTATCCAAGAGGATCCGGAAGGCATCCTATGGTTGTCCTGCTTCAAAGGGTTGGTGCGCTTCGACCCGGAAAGCGGACGTGCCGATGCAGTGAGGCTCCACGCTGCACCCGGCTCACCGGGTAAGGACTATTCCTTCCAGATCCGCGGCATGGTGGACGATGATAGCTCGCTGGTGTTCGGCACCTGGAGCGAAGGCATTTTCCGCATGCGGAAACGGGATGGTCAGGTGCAACTCTTGTGGCCTTCACCCGACCACAAGCCCACGTTCGTGGACCACATGGTGCAAGACATGTTGCGCGTGGAGGATGACTTTGCTTACGTGGCCACCATCGACCAAGGTCTGCTCCGACTCGAGCTATCCACGGGGGTGGTCGAACACTTCGACCGATCCCTTTCGGAGGAGAATTGCCGCAAGCAGGAGGACCTCCTCACCGGAGCCGCCCGACTCATGCGCATGGGCGGATCGCTATGCATCGGTTCCTACACACAAGGCCTGGCCATCTGGTCTGCACGCAACAATGCGGTGCGCGCGGTCCAGTTACCGGCGCATGATCCGAAGGAGGAGACCGATGAGGTCTTCTCCGTCCACCGTGATGAGCGAACCGGTGACCTGCTCGTTGCATCGCACCATCGGGGCGTCTCTGTATACGATAGCACCGGCACCCACTTGCTGCGACAACTCCACGTGCCAGATCCGCAGCGACGTTATTATCAGCATCTGCGCATCGATGACGACCACCTGCTCTTGGGAAGCAAGCCGGACGCATGGGTCGCTTCGTTGAGCACCGGCGCCCTGACGCGACCACACTTCATGAAGCCGAACACACCCTGTGGCGGCATGATCTGGTGGGCTCGCGGAGACGGAAAACACGGGCTTTGGTGTTTCACGGGTTCCACGGGTGTGCAGCACGTGGACACCATCAGCGGTCGTTGCATTGCACTGGCGGACACGATCCCAGAGCTGGCCCGATCGATCGGTACCTGGCCATGGGACATTTTCACGGATGACGCCGGTCGACAGTGGTTCTTAAGCGCCACCTCCTCTCCCTTGGTCCTCCATCCCGATGGGCGCGTGGAGCGCGTGACCGGGCCTGCATCGCTTGCTCCCTTCGAAGTGAGCGACATGGCACGAACGCCGGATGGTCGGCTATGGCTGGCCGTGAAGCACACCGGCCTGGCCATGCTGGGAACGAACGCCACGGATGTGCAAGCACTGGTTGACAAGAGCGCGCAACTGACCTCCCGGAACGTGGCGGACATCGCCGCCATGCAGGATGGCACCCTGTGGCTCACCCTGCCTAACGCGCTGCAGCACTTCGATCCTGCAACAGGGTCATGTCGCGTGATCAGCGTTATGGACGGTCTTCCCTCCGGACCGCTCAACTTCAGCAACGCGCATCAGCCACTGCGCCCGCCGCTGGTCGTAGGAACCTGGGAAGGCTTCTTCACCGTGCCGGATGCAGCCTTGGAGCTGGTATCCCCGCCGACCGTGCAGATCACGCAGTTGTTCGCGCTCGATAGCCTTATCGCAACCGCCTTGGACAGGCCCGGTACCGATCGGATCGTGCTTCAACACGACCAGGATCGATTGACCTTCTTCCTTCGAAGCACCAACCTCGTCGATCACGAACGCGATGAGTTCGCGTACCGACTTATCGGCGCGGATACCGCCTGGGTGAACGCCGGTAGTGAAGATCGCATCACCTTCAACAGCCTTGCCCCCGGTGACTACCGGTTCGAGGCCAGGGCACGCACAGCGCTTGGCCACTGGGGAGGCGTGGCCTCTGCCGCGTTCACAGTACTACCACCTTTCTGGGCCACGTGGTGGTTCCGATCGCTCATGGCCGTACTCGTTCTGCTCGTCGCATCGCTTACGTTCCGCGCCACGCTGCGCGCCAGATTGCGCAAGCAACGCGAGCAGCTGGACCGCGAGCGCGCATTGCTCGAAGAGCGGATGCGCATCGCGCACGACCTGCACGACGACCTGGGGAGCAGTTTGGCGCTCATCGCCATGGAAGGCGAACTGGCGCGCATGGGTGATGGTGCGGACGCACACGATGCCTTGAAGCGCGTAAGTGAAGGCGCCCGCGAAGTGACCGATAACATGCGCCGCATCGTATGGGCCCTGGGATCGGGGCAGGATACCCTCGGCGATCTGGTCGCCTACATCCGCTCTTCCGGGGCCGAACTGATGGAACGCGCTGAACAGGACCTGAAGACCGCAGCGCACATCACCACACCTGGCCACAAACTCACCACCGACCAGCGGCGCCACTTGCTACTGGTGACCAAGGAACTTCTATTGAACGTGGTGAAGCACGCCAGCGCTCGCACATCCCACCTACGTATGGTGCAGGAGAACGGCAGCTTGCTCATCTCCGTGACCGACGATGGTCGCGGTTTCGACCCTGCGCTCCGTATGGGTGCAGGAACGGGGACGACCAGCTTGCGTGAACGCGTGCGCGCACTGGGTGGGACCTTGGTCGTGAAGAGCGCACACGGACAAGGCACGCATGTGGAGATCACCGTACCGCTGGCAACCCCAGCGGTCTAGTACACGGCCACGACCTCCCAGACTCCAGTTAATTTCCCCCGGTGAAGAACAAGGTTCGCGTGGCCATCGTGGAGGACCTTCCGCAGATGCGGCAGTTCCTGCGCAGCGTGATCCAGCGCGCCGAGGATATGGAGCTGGTGGCAGAATATAGAAGTGCCGAGGAGGCCTTCCCGGCGATCACGGACCTGCAGCTCGATGTGGTGATCAGCGACATCGGTCTGCCTGGAGCCAACGGGATAGACCTTCTGAAGAAGCTGCGCCCCTTCATGAGCAACGCACAGTTCATGTTGTTCACCGTGCACGACGACGACCTGCGTGTGTTCGAGGCCTTGAAGGCCGGAGCGAACGGATACATGCTCAAGAGCAGCACACCGATCGCAATGCTCGAAGCGGTGCGTGAGCTGGTGCAAGGTGGTGCGCCGATGAGCGCCAGCGTGGCGCGTCGGCTCGTCGATCACCTCCGTCCCTCTCCCAGCGCCTCCAGCGACCACGAGGCACTCACCTCGCGCGAACAGAACGTGTTGGACCTGCTAGCACAGGGACTCTTGTACAAGGAGATCGCCCAGCAGGAAGGGCTCTCCATCAGCACCGTGAAGGCGCATATCCACAGCATCTACAAGAAGCTGCATGTGGGCAGCAAGGAAGAGGCGTTGGAGCGGTACCGCGCGCGCTGATCCGTTGTTCTAGTACACACCCGGACTTCAGCGAGGCGCGTCCACTTTCGGGGCATGATCATTCACATGCCTCATTGCAGGGCGGTCGCCGTATCCGCCGTGGCCTTCCTCCTGATGACCTCCGAGGCCACGGCACAGCAGGTGATCGCGAACGTCGGCGCCGAATTCCAGAACGGCAACACGCGTCTCTCGTTCACCATCGGCGAACCGGTGATCGCCACACTTGCAGCAGCTGGCGCGATCGCCACACAGGGCTTCCAGCAACCACCGAACGACTTCAGCACAGCGGTGGTCCAGCAGGTCGATCCCGAGCTGACCATAACGGCATTCCCCAATCCCGCACGCGAACAGATCACCGTGATGGCCGAAGGTCTCTCGGGAACGATCGACCTGCGCCTGCTGGATGCTTCTGGTCGCCTTGTCATGGTATACGACAATGCACCTGCACGGCACACCCTGGACCTGGCGCACCTCAGCAACGGATGCTACACCATCCTCGCGCTCTCTGACGATCGTTCCATCGCAACCATCAAACTCACCATCGCCCGATGAGATCCCTTTCCAAGATCCTGCTATCCGTTGTGCTGAACCTTGTAGCGGTGGGCGCGTACGCCCAAGCACCCGACCGATTCAGCTACCAGACCATCATTCGGGATGGTAGTGGTGTGGTGCAGGCCAATAGTGCTTACACACTTGGCCTGGAATTGCACCAGACCACGGCGTCAGGCACCACCGTGTACGAAGAGAGCCACGCTGTCACCACCAATGCCTTCGGCTTGGCCAACGTGAGCGTGGGTGGCGGCACGGTCATCAGCGGCAGCATGGGCGCCATCGATTGGGGCAGTGGACCGTACTTCATCGAAGTGAAAGTGGATGGCACAAGCATGGGCACAACGCAATTGCTCAGCGTGCCCTATGCGCTCTACGCGGAAGAGAGCGGAACACCGGGGCCGCAGGGACCACAAGGGCCAGCAGGTCCAACAGGGGCAACAGGTCCAGCTGGTGCTGCCGGACCTCAAGGCCCACAAGGGCCATCGGGCAGCACTGGCGCAACAGGAGCAACGGGACCAGCGGGACCACAAGGACCAACAGGACCTGCTGGTGCCACAGGTGCAACGGGACCAGCCGGTGCGACCGGCCCACAGGGACCGCAAGGACCAGCCGGTGCTGACGGCAGCAGCAACGCCTGGGGGATCAATGGAACGGCCGCAAGCGCCACCAACTTCCTGGGCACCACCAGCGCACAACCCCTCAGCTTCAAGGTGAACAACGGGCATGCGGGTTTCATCGGCACCGGAACCAGCATCGCCCTGGGACGGGGCTCCATGCAGCCCAACACGTCGCTCGGGAACACCGCGTTGGGATACAACACCCTGAACGCATATTCCAGCGGCACGGGAAATACGGCTGTGGGTGCCGATGCCATCGCGGAGAGCACCACCGGCATGCGGAACAGCGCTCTCGGCCACCGTTCACTGGCGAACGCCACGAACCCCTTCGGCTGCACGGCCATTGGCAACGAAGCACTGTACCACGCCACTGGCAATTTCAACACGGGGTTGGGGGCTTCTGCCATGGACAATAACACCGGCGAAGGGAACACGGCCCTCGGTTATGAAGCCATGTACCAAGGGACCACCGGCAGTCGCAATGCGATCGTGGGCTACTTGGCCATGCGCAATGGCTCCGGCACGGACAACGCGGCCCTCGGAGCGCACGCCATGGAGAGCGCCAACAACACCGCCCAATGCACGGCCGTGGGTGGCTACGCCTTGCGCGCCAATGCCGCGAACGACAACACCGCCGTCGGCTTCAATGCGATGCGGAACAACTCCCTCGGCACCCGCAACACCGCCGTGGGTTCGGATGCCATGAGCGCCAGCACCAACTCGAACGACAATACCGCCGTGGGTTTCCATGCGCTGCAGGCGACAACTACCAACGGCGCCAACACCGCCGTGGGCAGCTACGCGCTGGAGTTGAACACCGGCCAGCAGAACACGGCCATGGGTTGGTATGCACTGGTGGACAATACCGCGGGCGGCTACAACACAGCGGTGGGCAGCCAAGCGATGATGGCCAACACCTCTGGCGTGGGCAACACCGCGATCGGTCGCATGGCCCTTGCGAACAACGCCAGTGGAGGCGACAACGTGGCCATTGGCAACCAAGCAGGTCCCGCGCTCGGCAACATCTTCAACTCGATCAATATCGGGCTCGGTGCCAACCTCAACCAGAGCGATCGCGCGCGTATCGGTAACACCGCCATGCTGCAGATCGGCGGCTATGAGCCCTGGAGCGATCTGAGCGACGTGCGCTTCAAACGGGATATCGCTCCGCAAACACACGGCCTCGATTTCATCCTGAAGCTGGAGCCCATCACTTACCACTACGACATCAAGAAGCTGAACGCGCATACGTACGCCAGCGGCGATACGCTCTATCGCGACACGCGTTCACAGGAAGCCATCGCAGCCAAGGAGGCACGGGTGTATAGTGGCTTCAGCGCGCAGCAAGTGGAAGCAGCCGCCGCGCAAGTGGGCTATGAGTTCAGCGGTGTGTACGCTCCTGAAGGGGAAGGTGGTCATTACGCGCTGGCCTACTCCACGTTCGTAGTACCACTGGTGAAGGCGGTGCAAGAGCAGCAGGCCACCATCGAAGAACTGAAGAAGCGCATCGCTACGCTGGAACACCAGTGAACGATGCGAACACTGCTTATCTAAAACCGGATAATGCTGCGCAATCTCCACCTACTCGCATTCCTCACGAGCCTGTCCGCGTTCGCGCAGATCACGGCCTTCGACCCCACCTTCAACCCCGAGGATCAGGGGATGGCCCGGTTCGATGGGCTGTTCGCGCATCCGTATGCGCCGGGTGATGGTGTGACCCGGATCAGCGTTCAAGCCGATGGCAAACTGCTCGTGGGCGGCATTTTCACCGGCGGGGTCCTGGGCATCAACGACCCGGTACTGAAGCCGGGCCTAGCGCGCTTGAACACCGATGGCACGCATGACCCAACGTTCAACGCGGGCACCGGCCTGGATGGCGGCATCTCCTGCATCGTGCAGCAGCCCGATGGTAAACTGCTGCTGGGTGGATCCTTCACCACCTACAACGGCAACAGCAGCAAGGGCATCGTACGCCTGAACCTCGACGGCAGCTTTGACCCGACCTTCAACGTTGGCGGCGGTGCGGCAGGCAGCGTGCAGGAGATCGCCCTGCAATCCGATGGCAAGTTGCTCCTGAGCGGCACCTTCATCACCTTCAACGGATCCACCGCGGTGCGCATCGTGCGGCTGATGAGCAACGGTAGCGTGGACCCTTCCTTCAACACCGGTACCAGCTTCGATGGTGCAGTACGTGCCATCGCGGTGCAGGCGGACGGGAAGATCCTCGTGGGCGGCGACTTCACCCATTACCAGGGAACGCAACGCAACTACCTGGCGCGTCTGAGCAGCACCGGTGTGCTCGACCCCTTCTACAACGACAACACCTTGGTCACCGGGCCGGGAGGTCCGCTCGCGGACATCGCCGTGGGGAATGCCGGATCGGCCTTCATCAGCTTCAACTCGAACGAGTTCAACGGTACGCCCGTGGGCTATGCACCCATCAAGCTCGACGTGAACGGCGCACGTATCGTTACGTTCGATGGGCTCAGCCAACTGGGCCCCTGCAAGCTCCAGTACAACGCCGCGAGCAACACGCTCACCGCCTTGGGCGCCTGGAACATCGCTCACCGGGTGAACGGCAACACAGGGGATGGCGGCTACGGCTACGGCCACTACATCGCTTGGTACAAGCGGATCAATTGCAGCATGCTCATCGTGGACTGGTCGAAGGGCGCCGTTGGTCCGAACGGTGAAGTGTACCAACTGCTGGCCTATCACTCGGGCATACTGCGCACCCACGACGATCTCTCGCTCGATACCGATTTCCGAACGGGCAGCGGCCTTGGCTACCTGGATCCGCTGAACGTGGGCATGACCGTGGATGGCGCCGGCAGGATCGTGATCGCCGGACGCGTGGGCAACTTCGATGCGCAATCCGCCTACAACGGTCACTTCGGTCCGAACGCCACGCGCATCGGCTTCAACGGCGATTTCGACGGCGGCTTCACCCTGCCCTACGGCTTCGAGGGGAACATCACGCACGTGGCATGGCTCGGCGATGAGCGCTACGCCTTGGCGCGCCCCCTTTCACCGACCTCTTGCAGTGATCCCCCTGGTGCGGGTTTGAAGCTCATCAACGTGTTCGACGCGGCCACGTCGACACTGACCGGTATGGCGCCGCCCGGCTGTGTGGGCCTCTCGGCCACCATGGGCGATCTGGTCAAGCTCTCCAGCGGCGCGTTGCTCTACGCTGGCAATGTGGATTGCATGGGCAGCGGCCTGGATGTGGGGCGCTTCACCCCCAGTGATACGTGGGATGCCGCATACACCACCACGGATCTTGATGGGGCGCCGGATCGCATCGCCGAAGCACCCGACGGCAAGGTGTACGTGGTCGGTGATTTCACCGCTGCGAACGGTGTGACGCGCAACCGCATCGTGCGTCTGCTCGCCAACGGCGGCGTGGACCCTGGGTTCGATCCGCTCAGCGGCTTCGACGGGCGCGTGCGCGATGCGGTCGTGAATCCGGACGGCACCATCGTCTGCGTCGGCGACTTCAACACCTATCGCGGTGCAGCAGCTCCGCACATCGCGAAGCTGCTCCCCAATGGTGCGATGGACCCTTCGTTCACTCCCGGGACCGGCGTGGCAAATACGCCGTTCTGCCTGCTGCGTTACCCGGACGGCCGCTTGCTCGTGGGCGGTGCCATCCCCCTGTATGACGGCCACATCGTGAACGGGCTCGTTGTGTTGAACGCCAACGGGACCATCGATCCCACCAGCGACACCTCGGAGGGCTTCCGCATCAACAATGGCACCTACCCGGGCGGTGGTACCGTGTACGAGATGGAGCTGCAGCCCAACGGTCAGGTGATCTGCATGGGTGAGTTCCACATGTACAATGGACAGGGACGCAACCGCATCTGCCGCATCGGCACGCCCACCAGCCCGATGATGATGGCGCGCGCGTTGCTGGAAGGGCCGTACGTCGGTGATGGCGCCATGAGCGCTTTGCTCGGTCCTGCGCACATCCCCCTACAGGAACCTTACGGCGACCTGGGTTTCGAACAACAGGGCGGAGGCGGGGAGGCCATTTCACCGGCAGTGCTCTTTCAACAAGGTCCGCAAGCCGTGGTGGATTGGATCCAGGTGGAGCTGCGCAGCGCGAACGACCCGACGGATATCGTGGCCACACGCAGCGGGTTATTGCTCGCCAATGGCTCTATCGTGGAAACCGACGGTCAGAGTTTCCTTCGATTCTGGGGCACATCACAAGGGGCCTATCACGTGGCCTTGCGCCACCGCAACCACCTGGGTGTGATGACAGCGACACCCATTTTCCTAGGCTTCTCACCGTCCCAGCTTGACTTCTCGCAGCCCTACATGCCGCTGTACGGTACCGATGCACGGAAACAGGTGGGCGACGATATGCTGCTCTGGGCTGGCGACGTGAACCGCGATGGCGAGCTGAAGTACACCGGAGCGGGCAACGACCGCGACCCCATCCTGGTCTCCATCGGCAGCAATGTGCCTACCAACACCATCACAGGTTACAGCGTAGAGGACATCAACCTGGATGGTGTGGTGAAATACACCGGCACCGATAATGACCGCGATCCGATCCTTCAGAACATCGGCGGTTCCGTGCCAACCACTACACGTCAGGAACAATTGCCCTGATCAGCCCCCGATGCTCACCATGGGCCGCGCGCTCAGATCGTGGAGAACCTCCTCCTGCTTCTCGGGCTTGAATGGTGGCAGCCCGCCGAGCATGGCGTGCTTGGCCAGCACGTTCGCTTCGATCAGTGCGGCGATGTCCTCGCCACGGCGCAAGGCGGAGAGCAGGTCCGTCTCTTCGCGCGCGAAAAGGCAGTTGCGCATCTTGCCCTCGGCGGTCAATCGCAGGCGATCGCATGTGCCACAGAAGGGTTCGGTGACCGTGCTGATGACGGCGAAGGTGCCTGGCCAGCCCGGCACACGATAGGCCTTGGCCGTGCTGTGCGCATCGTCGGTCAACTTCTCGAACGAATGCACGCTGCCGATGTGGCCGAGCATTTCGGCGTAGGTGTACACGCGGTCCCGGCCCCAGTGGTTCCCCGCGAAGGGCATGAACTCGATGAAGCGCACGTGCACCGGATGATCACGCGTGAGTTCCACGAAGCGTAGGATCTCATCGTCGTTGACGCCGCGCATGACCACCATGTTCACCTTCACCCGCAGTCCCTTCTGCAGGGCGAGGCGGATGTTGCCCCAGACCGTATCGAAGCCATCCCGGCGAGCGATACGCTTGAAGCGTTCCGCATCGAAGGTGTCCAAACTGATGTTGAGACCTTTCAAGCCCGCTCCCACCAGTGCATCCAGGTGCTTGTGCAGGGTGAGGGCGTTGGTGGTGAGGCCCAGGTCCACGCCAAGGCCGATCATATCCTGAACGATCCCCAACGCATCCGGCCGCAGGAGCGGTTCGCCACCGGTGAGCCGGACCTTGCTCACCCCGTACCGCTCCACGAACAGCCGCGCGATGGTGAGCACTTCCGCGCGCGTCATCAACTCATCCCGGCGCAGGAACTGCTGATCCTCCGGCATGCAATAGGTGCAGCGCAGATCGCACTTGTCCACGATGCTGATGCGCAGGCTGCGGTGCGTGCGACCATGATGGTCGGTGAGCGGAACAGGCGGGGCCATGAGCGGGCAAAGTACGCGCAAGCACCGGCGCCCTTGTGGAAAAGATGGAGCCGAGGCAGGCATCAACCCCCTTGGGACGCATCTAGCTTTGAGCAGCACGCCGCGAAGCCCTTGGCCCGCTGGCGATCCAATACGCTCCATCATGGCACCACGCTTCACCCTCCTCGCCTCCCTGGCACTAACCCTTCCCTTGCTCACCCGCGCACAGGGCACCATCGACAACACCTTCAACGTGGGCACCGGAGCCGCAGGACGCGTGGTCACCTCGGCCATGCAGCTGGATGGTAAGATGCTCATCGGCGGCGCCTTCACCACCTACAACGGAACGGCACGCAACCGCATCGCCCGGGTCCTGCGTGACGGATCCCTGGACACCGGCTTCGACCCGGGCACCGGTGTGGCCGCCAACGTGAACAGCTTCGCCATCGATGGTGTCGGCGACATCTACGTGGGCGGTGCCTTCACCACCTACAACGGAACAGGACGCAACCGCATCGCCCGCGTCAACAGTGATGGTTCGCTCGATACCGGCTTCGACCCCGGCACCGGGTTCAACGGCAACGTGGTGCGCATCGCCCTCCAGGCGGACGGCAAGCTCCTATGCGTTGGCGACTTCACCAGCTTCAACGGCACCGCACGCAGCCGCGTGGCACGCCTGAACACCGACGGAACACTGGACACCTCCTTCAACCCCGGCACCGGCGCCAACTTCCTGGTCACCAGCGTGGCCGTGCAAAGCGATGGGAAGATCCTCATCGGCGGCTACTTCAACAATTACAACGGCACGCTCGTGGTGGCGCTCGCACGCCTCAACACCAACGGTACGCTGGACACCGGCTACAATATGGGTGGCGCCGGTCCGAACAACTCGGTGGAGGTGATCGCACTGCAACCCGACGGCAAGGCGCTGGTGGGGGGCAACTTCACCACCTACAACGGCACGGGACGCAACCGCATCCTGCGCACCAACACCGACGGTAGCCTGGACACCGGCTTCGACCCCGGTACCGGAGCCAACGCGTTCGTGCTCGCCATCGCACAACAGTCGGATGGTGCGGTGCTCCTCGGTGGCACCTTCACCACCTTCAACGGCGTTGCGCACAACCGCATCTGCCGCGTTGGGTCCAACGGCGCTGTGGATGCCACCTGGACCAGTGGCGCCAACAACGACATCAACACGCTTTGCTGGATCCCTGAGGGCAAGGTGGTGGCTGGCGGCATCTTCACCACCATCGCGAGCACTTCCATCAACCGCCTCGCCCGCTTGAACGCCTTGTGCACGGACAACGTGAGCACCGTGATGCGCACGGACGGCTCGGCCGCTGATAATTCCTGGGAGATACGACCCTACGGTTACCAATACGCCGCCTACACCGGCACCGGCTTCATCAACAACTCGGTCTCCAGCATCAACTCCTGCCTGGCCGATGGATGCTACGAACTACTGGTGCACGACACGGGCGGCAACGGCATCACCGACGGTGGTTACCTGCTGAAGTCGCAGAACGGCAAGCGCATCATCGATGACTCCGTGTACTTCGATAACGGAACGCTGAGCCAGATCAGCGGTGGACAGGGCGGTCCCATCAACTTCTGCATCCCCATCGGCACGCACACACCAATCTACGTGAGCCGTGACAAGATGGACTGGACCAACGGCAAGTACCTCGTCGCATCGGAGGACGCCGCTGTGTCGCAGGTGTGGACCGACTTCGGCAGCGGCTCGCCGGAGCGCGCGAACACCGGCTACGACTTCTGGTTCTTCGACCCCAACGGCGGCTACAGCTACGTGCGCTCCCGCCGACACAGCAGCAGCGATGGTTTCTCGCCTGCGAGCGCAACTCGTGCCTGCCACATGAAGGTGAACAACTGGGCCATCGCCGACCAGATACCGGCGAACACGCCCATGAACGTGCGCATACGCCCCGTGGTGCTCGGCACCGCCGGTGCATGGGGTCCCGCCTACCGCTTCCAGATAGACCCCATGCGTGCGCAATGCCCGCTCACCAAGTTGATGGACATACCCGGCAACCAGTACCTGAGCTGCGGAGAGGACCGCGCATACGGCGCAGGCAACTACGTGCACGCGCGGCCGGTGCAGGGCGCGAACAAATACCAGTTCCGCTTCCAGATCCCAGCGGAGTCCTTCAGCGTAACGCGCACGAGCAACACCTACTTCGTGCAGCTGAACTGGGCGGTGAACCCCTTGCAGGCCGGCAAGACCTATCAAGTGGATGTGCACGCCAGCTTCGACGGTGGCGCAACCTGGTGCTCGGACTTCATCGCACCATCCTTGGACCCATGGGGGGATGTATGCCTGCTCACCATCGTGAGCAGCTTGCAAGGCGGCGGACAGCGCATGGCCACCGACGAGGAAATGGAGAATATGGAGGTCGGCATGCTCCTGTGGCCCAGCCCCGGTGTGGGTGAGGGTGTGAACATGACCATCGCAGGTATCGAAGAGAACGCGGGCGTGTTGGACGTGGCCGTGATGGATGCCATGGGCCGCGTGGTGCACCGTGAAACGATCCTCGTGGACGGACCCACATGGACCGGTTCGCTGGGTTTCGACACCAACTTGCCGAACGGCGCCTACGTGGTGCAGGCCGCCGCAGGTGCACAACGTTGGACCGAACGCTGGGTGGTGAACGAATGAGCCGGACCCGGCCCACGATGGAGGAGCGCACGCGCTGCGGCTGGTGCCTGAAAGACGACATCTACATGGCCTACCACGACAACGTGTGGGGCCATCCCGAACATGGCGACAAGGCCCTCTTCGCGAAGCTGGTGCTCGATGGTGCGCAGGCGGGCTTGAACTGGTACACCATCCTTATCCGCGCTGAAGGGTACCGCAAGGCCTTCGATGATTGGAACGCGGAGAAGATCGCGCGCTACGGGACCAAGGACATCGAGCGATTGATGAACGACCCCGGCATCATCCGCAACCGCGCCAAGGTGCAAAGCGCCATCAAGAACGCACAGGCCTACCTGAAGGTGATGGAGGGCGGCAAGGGTTCCTTCGATCGGTTCCTGTGGAAGCACGTGGACCACGCACCCATCGTGAACCACTGGAAACACCTGGGGCAGGTGCCCGCCAGCACACCCGTGAGCGACGCCCTGAGCAAGGACCTGAAGAAGCATGGCTTCAGCTTCGTGGGCACCACCATCGTGTATGCGTTCATGCAGGCATGTGGCATGGTGGACGACCACCTCGTGACCTGCTGGCGCCGCAACTAGCTCACATGCGCACACCGGTCACCACCGTATCCATCCAGCGCCACGATGGCGGGCAGGTGCAGGATGCGGACGACCTGCTCGTGACCGAGGAGCCGTTGGAGATCCGTGTTGGGCACGGTCCGCTCGACCAACGCATGGAGACACGCGTGAGCGTGACCATGCGCACACCCGGGTACGACGAAGAACTCGCGCTCGGCTTCCTCTTCACCGAAGGACTGATCACTACTGCCGCGGACGTGCTGCGCGTGGCACCCTGCGAGAACGTGAAGGCCGAAGAGCGCGGCAACGTGGTACGCGCCGAGTTGCATCCATCGGTGGTGCTGGACCCGGCGCGCTGGCAGCGCAACTTCTACACCACCAGCAGTTGCGGCGTGTGCGGCAAGAGCAGCATCGACGCCGTGCACGTGGCGTGTTCGGCACCCACGACATCCTTCGGGCCGGTGGCGACGGAGCTCATCACCGCGTTGCCCGAGCGCATGCGCGCCGCGCAGACCTTGTTCAAGCATACCGGCGGCATCCATGCCGCAGCGCTCTTCCACCGCCAGGGCGAATTGGTGCTGCTGCGCGAGGACGTGGGGCGGCACAACGCCGTGGACAAGGTGATCGGTGCCGTGCTGCGCGATCAGCGCACACCTCCACACCTCTCCTTCAAGGACCACCTCCTGCTCGTGAGCGGTCGTGCCGGTTTCGAACTGGTGCAGAAGTGCGCCATTGCGGGCATCGCCTGCATGGCCGCCGTGGGTGCACCTTCTTCCCTCGCCGTGCAACTCGCCCGCTCGCGCGGCATCACGCTCATCGGCTTCCTGCGCGGTGATCGCTTCAACCACTACTCCCCGGAGGGAAAAGAGTAACATCGCATCATGGCAGCTCCCAAGGACCGCATGGCCGCGCTCGATAAGGAACGCATCGCGATCGTCCCCTACGACGAAAGCTGGCCCTCCGTGTACACGGCGATCGAGAAGCAGATCAAGGTATTGATGCCCCGCCAGCTTATGCAGCGCATCGCGCACATCGGTAGCACCGCGGTGCCGGGCCTCAGTGGCAAACCCATCATCGATGTGCAGGTGGAAGTGAGCGACCTGGAGCGTGTACGCACCGAGATCGCCCCGGTGATGGAAGAGGCCGGCTATGAGTTCCACTGGCGGCAGACCATGGGCGATGCCGACCCCTTCTACGCCTGGTTCATCCGGCGCAACGCACAAGGCGAACGCGACGCGCACGTGCACATGGTGGGATCCGGCCAAGCCAGTGCGGACCGCATCATCTTCCGCGACTACCTGCGGGCCCATGCCGATGAGGCCGAACGCTACCAGGCGCTCAAGACCGAACTCGCCAAGCGCTTCCCCAAGGACCGCGCCGCCTACACGGCCAGCAAGACCGAGTACGTCAACGAAGTGCTGCGCAAGGCACGTGGTGAGAAGATGCGCAAATGAACACTACCGTCATGCGGAACCTCCTCCTGTGCTGCTTCGTCCTGCTGATGGGCGCTTCCTCGGTGGCACAACGCACCTTCGATGTGACCATCGCCGACAGCACCTACCATATGAAGCGGTACTGGTTCGTGCTCTACACCACCGGGCCCGACACCACCAAGCTGGACAGTACCACCTCGGCTTCGTTACTGCAGGCACACCTCGCGCACCAAGGTGAACAGGCGCAACGTGGCCTCATCCAACTGGCCGGACCTTTCGGTGACAACGGCGCGTGGCGCGGCCTGCTACTCTACGACTGTGAAACGAAGGAGGAAGTGGAAGGCTATCTGCGCCAGGACCCGTACGTGAAACGCGGCAAGCTCGCCTACGAAGTGCATCCGTGGTTCGGTGCCGTGGGCACCACCCTCAAGTAGAACTAGCGCGGGGAGGTGAGCAACCACGCGTGGCGCTGATCACCGTTGCGCGATCGCCAGAAGTAGCAAAAGCGCTGGCGATCGCTGGTGAGCAGCTTCTCCACCTCACCTCGTTCGTCCTGGGGGTAGAACAGGCGAATGAGACCCGTGACGGGATCGAGCCCGGGTGCTGGTGCCTCTCCTTCCACGAAGGACACCTCCAGACCGCGCACACTGCTGTTGGAGGAACCCGGCACACCGACGAAACGCAGCACATCGTTGGCCTTGCGCACGAGACGTGTCACACGCAATACCTCGATGAGCCCAGCGGACTGGAGCGCCAGGGCATGGTGCAGACCTGTATCGGCGGCGGGCGGGTGGGTAGTGGCGGACATGGCAGTGGAGCTTGGTACTCCGAAGGTCCACCGATCCCCTGAACCTTCCAAGGATCGTTCACGCTTGGCGGAAAACTTAATACAGGCTTCACATGGCGCCGGCCTTCTCGCTGGGCTCCGAACCCCGAGGGGGCAACACCCGGCCCAACCAGGCCAGGCCCAGGGCCGCAGCCGCGAGGGAGGCAACGAGGATGGCCGTCTTGGCCTGCAGCACGGCCTCCATATCGTCGAAGGCCAGCAGGGCGATGAAGATGCTCATGGTGAATCCGATTCCTGCGAGCATGCCCGCACCCAGCAGGTGCATGGGCCGCACCCCTTCCGGCAAGGCACACCAACCCAGGCCGATGGCCACGGCCGAGAACAGGGCGATGCCCAGCGGCTTACCCACCACCAGACCACAGAGGATACCCAGTCCATCCGGAGCCAGCAAGCCTTGCGCCCAACCCGGAGCTAGGACGATGCAGGTATTGGCCAGTGCGAACACCGGCATGATTGCGAAGGCAACCGGACGGTGTAATGCATGCTGTAGTCGGTAGGATGGGCTGCGCTCATCGCCCTTGCCGAACGGGATGGCAAAAGCGAGCAGCACGCCCGTTAGCGTGGCATGCACGCCGGAACCGAGCATGCACCACCACATCACAGGACCCAGCAACAGATAGGGCCACAGCTGGTGCACCTTGAGCCGGTTGAGCACGAGCATGAAGCCGAAGAGACCAGCGGCAGCGCCCAGGTAGCCCCAGTGCAAGCCATTGGAGTAGAAGATGGCGATGGTGAGGATGGCTCCCAGATCATCCATGATGGCGAGCGCCGTGAGGAAGACCTTCAACGCGAAGGGTACCCGATCGCCCAGCAGCGCCAGCACGCCGATGGCGAAGGCGATGTCCGTGGCCATGGGGATGCCCGCGCCCGAAGCAGCGGCGGTGCCGTGGTTGAACAAGGCATGGATGCCCGCCGGTACGAGCATGCCGCCCAAGGCCGCCAACGCGGGGAGCAAGGCATGCCGGGGCTGGCTCAGTTCACCGACATACAGCTCACGCTCCAACTCCAACCCCACCAGCAGGAAGAAGATGGTCATGAGCCCATCGTTGATCCAGAATTCCAGGGGCCGTGCGGCGAGCTCCACATGCCATACATGGGCGTAGGCATCGCCCACCGTGTTGGTGAGCAGCAATGAAATGGCACTGCATAGCACCAGCACCATGCCTCCCGCGCGCTCGCTGGCGAAGAGGTCCTTGAAGAGTTCCGTGGCCCGCATCCCCTAAAGAAAACGAAATCGGCGGCGATCGCCGACATGCGCACCGTGCGATGAACGTCATGGGAGCTGCGCAACGCGCACGCTCGTGGGCACCACGCCACCGATGTTCACCAGGATGGGATCACGATCATTGCCCGCACCGATGTACTTCACGGTGCCATCCATGTTCACGTCCTCCACCCGGTAGCCGGTGATGGTGTTGGTGGGCACGACGCCACCGATGGCCTGCAACTGCGGATCGCGATCATTGCCAGCACCCACGTACTTCAACACACCGTTGCGATCGACATCACCGGCCCACATGCAATAGAGCGAGCCCGCCAGCACTTGCGCATCACTGCCGTAGGCTTGGGCGGCACCCGTGGTGAAGTTGAGCGCGACCGTTGCGCCATTCACATCGAACGCGATGGGGGCCGCCGACGCGACGGGCAGGTGGTTTCGATGGCGCACCACCACGTAGTAGGATGCTGCCGGAAGCGAAAGAAGGAACGGGTAGGTGCCTTGCGCATCGGAGACGGTGCCACCGCGCCGCACCAGCAGCGGCACGCGCGCGGTCACCTGCCAGGGCGCCAATGCCGGATGGAACTCCACGAGGATCCAATCCACCACCGAAGCACCGGGTGGAAAGGTCACACCCAGCACGGAGGCGTTCGTCGTGGCGCCCGCGCTCAACCCCAGGTCGTAGCCGAGCGCACTGTAGGGTTCGGTCAACGGCAGCAGTCCGTTCGTGCGCAATGTGTTGTTCATCAAGCTGGCCGTTCCCATCGTACCCTGCAGTGCAACGCGCAAGTCGAAGCTCACGGTGACATCGGGCTGCGGATCCACGTGCACCACCGAGCGGAAGCTAGGGCCCCAAGCACCATCCGTTCCGCGCGCCCGCACGTGCAACACATGCGGGCCCACCGCCAGACCGGTGACGCTCGCCATAGCCGACACCTGCTCGATCGCTTCGTCCAGCGTTCCATCCAACCCCGCCAGTGTGGTGGCATTGCCGAGCCCGGGGTCGGTATCCCAGAAGTACTCGGCCTGCGTGAGGTTGACGGAGCGATGCCCGACCACCTCCACGATGGTCCGGAACGTCGGCCCCCACGCATTGTCCGCTCCCCACGCCCGCATGCTCAAGGTGTGCAAGCCCGGTGCGGCCGGTGCCTGCATGTGGAAACTAGTGGATACCACCGCGTGCGGAGGACCGGAGAAGTCCACGTACGAGGTACCGGGGGCGTAGAGCTGATCATCCCAGTAGGCATGCATCTCCCGTAGTTCCACCTCGCGCAACTGCACCACGTCCACGATGGCACGGAACGTCGGTCCCCACGTGCCATCGAGCCCTTTCGCGCGCACACCCAACGTGTGCAGGCCGCTAACGGGCGTAGTTGCGTTCGCGATGACCTGCTCCATCGCATCGTTGAAGTTGCCGTCAGCAGCGGTCATGGGAATGGCGAGGCCGACACCGGGATCGTTGTCCCAGAAATACTCCGCCTGGAGCAGGCGCAGGTGTTGCGCGGACGCGGCCAGCGCGTTCGACAGCAGGAGCAGGATGAGCGCGCGCAGCATGGCTCAGTGATCGATGCCCTCGGCGGTGATGGGGACCATGGAGGCCGCCTGGGTACGACGCGGCACGTCCATGATCACGATGATGGCGCTGCTGGGCACCGGGTCATCGAAGTTGTCACGACTGAAGCTGCCGCCGAAACAACCCGCATCGTTGCGGGTGAGATCAAGGTCGGTGTGGATGGCATCCGGATCGCCGGCATTGATGGCCACCGACCCGTTGATCGGTGCTCCCGTGAGCGCGTTCACCTGTGCCAGGTCATTGCTCGTGACGTTGTAGGCCAGCGTTACCGTCGGACCGGAAGCGCTGATGGTCGCGTTGCCCAACAGCAGGTTGTTGCGGATATCGAGCGTGAACAAGGGGTCCTGTTCCATCACGCGGATGACGGGCGTGGCAGCGACACCGGCCCAACGGATCGTGTTGTTCTGGATGATGCACGGTGTGGTGGTGACAAAGCCGGGATCGATGAAGTCCGATACGTTGATGGTCGCGATGTACGGGTCCGGTCCGTTCAGGACGAAGTAGTTGTTCTGCACCTGGAACGGCGTGAAGGCGGACAGCGCGAGGCCATAGCCGGCGTAGGTCATGCTCGCTCCTATCACATTACCGACGATCCGGTTAAGCAGACCGTTCTGCACCGTGCTGCCTGGCGCGACGTTCACCGCCGACTGGTTCGGTCCCGGCCTGCCGGTGATGTAGCAGCCGATCACATCCGTCGGTGGCCACACGGTCACATTGCCCAGGATGGTATCGCGTAGCAGCCGGGCGTTCACCCCGGTCATCGCCATATGGAAGCTGTTCGCCTTGCAGGCCACGGCCGTCAACACATGTCCGGAACCAACCACCGAACCGGTACGGATGCTGTCCAACACCCATGCATCCATGATCACCACGGTGCGCGAGGTGGTGGCGGGTGCGAAGACGACATCGCCGTTCACGGTGTAGCGTTGGCCGGAGACGTTGCACAGTAGTTCCAGCGATTTGGTGACCACCACGTTCTCGTTGTACTGCGCCGGCTGGATCAGGAGCCGGTCCCCTTGGGCGGCGGCGGCAATGGCCGCGTTGATGGTCGGAAACGCGCCACCCGGTGAAACGAAGAGGTCCGTCGCTTTCAGGGAAGACCCCCATAAGAGCAGTAGTAGGAAAAAGACGATGCGTGACATGATCGGCGGTTTGATGTGGCCAAGCAAGCACGCTGCACCCGCGCACACCATACCATCTTCATCATAGCCCGCATCGGGGCCATTCGCGCCGCATACCATCCGCATGGTATGGTGCACGGCCCGCACACCGGCCACTTTTGATCCATCAATACCACACACCATGAACCCGCTCGCCTTCATCGCCTTCCTCGTCGGCATCCAGGGCACCCCCGCACAACAAGCGCCCACGCAGCAGCCGGAGCAGCCCACCGTGCAGAAACCCACGCCCAAGCCGGGCAAGGAGGTGGGCGCCCCCAAGCGCGGCGGCTGGGACCGTAATTAGCGTTCGACGATCCCCATCGCCGCCCTATACTCGCTCGATGGCCGCTCACCTGCGCTTCAAGCGACACCTGCGCTTCCTGCAAGAAGGGGAACGCGTACGCGTGGTGCGCGAACTGGAGGACGATACTGTGCTCCCCGCTGGCGAAGCCTTCGAGCACCTGCTCGCCGTGCTCTCCCAGGCATCTGCTGAGACGGCGGCCCGCGCGGAGCTGGCCCGTCGCATGAACGTGGACCCGGCCATGGCGGACACATTGATCGCGCGCCTCTTCGAGCTCGGCCTTGTCGAACGCTTCGACCCCACGGTCGATGCGTTCACACGCTTCGATCGCCAGTTGCTCTTGTTCGATGCGCTCGCACCCGTTGATGACCATGCCGGTAATCTGGCGCGGCAACAACGCCTGCAGGATGCGCAGGTGCTCATCCTCGGGCTCGGTGGCATCGGCCACCAGATAGCCCTATCGCTCGCCGCGGCTGGTGTGGGCACCCTGCTGCTGGTGGATGCGGATGCCGTGGAAGAGAGCAACCTGCACCGCCAGGTGCTCTTCGCCGCCAGCGATACCGGCCGGCCCAAGGTGGAAGCCGCGCGCGATGGTCTTCTCCGTATCGCACCCCACTGCGCTATGCGTGCGCTACAGGTGCATGTGCGCAACGCCGCGGATTGGCGCCAGCTCATCGCTTCGCATCCGGAGGTTCGCCACGTGGTGCTCAGTGCGGACAAGCCTGTGCAATTGGTCGACTGGCTCAGCGATGCGCGCACGGACCACGACTACCACTTCATCAAATGCGGGTACATGAGCACACAAGGCCTCATCGGTCCGTTGCTCGGCCCCGACACCCGTGGATACGCTGAGCTCTTCGCCTCCTGGGGCCCGCTCATCGATGCGCAACCGGCCAGCATCCAGGCCTTCAACGCCACGTCCGCCGCGCCCACCATGGCTGCGAGCAACGCCATCATGGCCAACATCGCCGCGATGGAGCTCATCAAACACATCACGGGCATCGGTGCATCCACCCTTCGCGAGCGACGTCTATTGCTCGACCTTCACACCTACCACACGACCTTCGGCTGACATGATCGCGCGCCTCCTTCCCTTCCTGATCATCGCGTTGGCGATCCCTGGCCTTCGCGCCCAGGAGATGGACGTGGACAGCCTGCGCAGTGAACTGCACCACGCACGCAACGACACCAGCTATGCCCGCGCGGCCTACTACCTGGCGCGCAACCTCTACTACGCAGGCGAACTGGACAGCGTGCGCGCCTATGCGCAACGAGGCATCGCGCGCTTCCCCGAACGCCGTGAACGTTCGCAGCGCGACCTCTTCTGGCTCACCCAACTGCACCGCATCAAGGGCATGGGGTGGTACTCCACCTCGCGCTTCGATTCGGCCATCGTGACCTTCCAGGCCATGTACCGCTATGCGGAGCAGGCGCACATCCCCAAGGACATGGGCGCTGCGTTGAGCTATCAAGGCTTCGCCCTGCGCGAGACGGACGACCAGCAAGGTGCGCTCACCCTGGTGCGCAAGGCCGTGGGGGTCTTGCAGACACTACCGGTAGGGCCCGACATCGCCAACGCCTACCATGAACTCGGCGTGATCCATGCCAACCTCGGCAACACCGACAGCGCACTCTTCTGGTACGGACGCTCCATCGACCTGTACCGGGAACAGGGCAATGAACATCACCTGCTCAACGCCATGATCAATGTGGGGGAGGCGTTGCACCGTGCACAACGCTGGGCGGCGGCTGATTCCGTGCAACGCAGCACGCACGCCTTGCTGCCCGTGCTCACCGACCCCATGGCCTATGACCGCTGGGTGGCCGGCGAAGCACGCCTATTGCTCCGCACCGGAGAGCATGCACGCGCCATCCACCTGCTCGATAGCGCCATAACCATGGCCACGGGCATGGACGACCACAACGCCCGCCACCACCTGTTGAAGTTGCGCGCGCTCGCACAGGTGCAGGCGGGTGCGTTGGACAAGGCGTTCGCCGATGACGATGCATCGATGCAGGCGCGCGACACCGACCTGGACCTGGAGAAGGTGCGCGCCACGGAAAAGGCACGCGGGCAGTTCGAGCACGAGCTGGCCCTCGCGCTGCAAGCGGCCGACCTGCGCTCCGAGCGGATGCAGAAGTGGGGCGCCGTGGCCCTGTGCGTACTGGCCCTCGCCCTGGCGTTCGTGTGGTTCCGTTCCTACCGCGCCAAGAGCGCGGCCGCACGCACGCTGCTGCAGAAGAACGTGGAGATCCAGCGTGCACAGGACGAGCTGGTGCGCAGTGAGAAACAACGCGAAGCCGAGCAGGTGCGCACGCGCATCGCACGCGACATCCACGACGACATCGGCGCCACGCTCACCAAGATCGCGCTGCTCAGCGGCGTGGCCTTGCAGAAGGGCCAGGACCCCGCCGAAGCCGCGAAGACCTTCGCGCGCATCAGCGAGCACACGAAGAACGTGAGCCGCGCGCTGAGCGATGTGGTATGGGCCGTGGACCCGCAACGCGATACGCACCAGGGCATGCTGGACCACGTGCGCGACCTGGCGCAGCGGCTCCTCGGCGACAACGGCATCCGCTTCGAACTCGACCTGCACGCCCACACGCCCGATGGAACGGTGACGCCCGGACTGAAGCGCGACCTGCACCTCGTGCTGAACGAATGCTGCAACAACATCCTCAAGTACGCCCACGCCAAGCTGGTGCGCGTGAAGCTGCACCTGCACGCCAGCACCTTCGAACTGCGCGTGGATGATGATGGCCTGGGCTTCGACCCCGCCTCGGTGCCCGACCGGGGCAACGGCCTCAAGAACATGCCCGCACGCATGGCGCGCCACGGTGCCACCCTCAGCATCGCCAGTGCACCGGGCAAAGGCACCGTGCTCCAGGCGCACGGCCCACTGGCATGATCGTACTTTGGCACCATGGCGCAGCGTATCCGCGTGGTGGTGGTGGAGGATGATGAGGAGATCCGCGACCTCGTGCGCCGCATCCTGTCCGAGGACGGCACCATCCAGTTCATCAAGGCCTATCCCAGTGGCGATGCCTTCCTGAAGGACTTCACCGGCGCGGAGGCCGATGTGGTGGTGATGGACATCAACATGCCGGGCAGCAACGGCATCGAATGCGTGGCGAAAGCGAAGCCGCTACACCCACAGGTGCAGTACATCATCAGTACGGTGTTCGAGAACCCCACGTACATCTTCCAGGCACTCTGTGCCGGTGCCACGGGTTACCTGCTGAAGAGCCTCAGCGCGCAGGAGCTCGTTCCGGCCATCCACGGCGTCGTGGAAGGTGGTTCGCCCATGAGCCCGGCCATCGCGCGCCTGGTGGTGAGCTCCTTCCAGGGGCAGGCGCGCGCCAGCATCAGCGATCAGCAGCTAACGGCCAAAGAGCGCGAGATCGTGGATGGACTGGCCGCCGGTCTCATGTACAAGGAGATCGCGGAGAAAGCCGGCATCAGCATCGGCACCGTGCGCGTGCACATCCGCAACATCTATGAGAAGCTGCACGTGAGCAGTCGGCACGAGGCGGTGAAGAAGGTGTATCCGGGCTAGGCCCCGGATCACGGCAGTTGCTCCGTGCGCACGCTGGTGGGCACCACGCCGCCGATGTTCACCAGGATGGGATCGCGGTCGTTGCCCGCACCGGTGTACTTCACGCTGCCATCCATGTTCACATCCTCCACGCGGTAGCCGGTGATGGTGCTCGTGGGCACGGTGCCACCGATGGCCACCAGGATGGGATCGCGATCGTTGGCGGCACCTGCGTAGCGCAGCGCATTATCGCGCAGCACATTGCCGCTCCACAAGGTCTGCACGGCACCCACCGTGCGACGCGCTTCCGTGCCGTAGGTGGCGGTGGCGGCTTGGGTGAGGTCCAACGACGTAGTGCTCGTGCTCAGCAAAAGCGGTGTGGCCGTCATCGCGCTCAGGTGATTGCGGTGGCGCACGACCACGTGGTAGCTGGCAGCCGGTGCCAGCAGTGCGATGGGCGATACACCATCCTCCGCCACCACGTCCCCGTCCCGCTGCACCAAGGCACACCGTGTGGCCACGAGCGTGGTCGGTGTAGCGGCGTTGCGCAACTCCACCAGCACCCAATCCACCACCGCGTTGCCACCACTGCGGGTGGCGACACCCGCATGCATCACCTCTCCGCCCCCATCGGCGGCGTGCGTGAAGGCCAGGGCCGTGTACGGTTCCGCAGTGGGGAGCACGCCGCCGGTACGCAGGTCATCGCGCATCAGGAGCGTGTTGCTGTCATAGGCACCATCCAGCATCAGCTTCAGGGCCATGCGCACACCGTTGTTCACCACCTCGATGTTGTCCAGGTAGAGGCGGTCGCCGTAGTCGTTGACACCGGTGAAGCGGACCACCACGCTCTGGCCATCGTACGCGCTCAGGTCGATATCGTGCAGCAGCCATTGGTTGGCCGCGGTGGGTGCCCAGGGACTGGTGCCGGTGGTGGTGGTGCCCAGTGCGAGCGCCTCGGCGTAGTACAGTTGCGTCCAGCTCTGCCCGCAATTGGTACTGATCTCCACGCGCAGTCCATCGGTATAGCTGGCGCCGTACGGTTTATACGCGTGGTGGAACTTCAGGTGCGTGCCCGCGCTCCCGGCCAGCGTGATCACAGGTGTCACCAAGCGGTCCAGTTGACCCGGTGCGTTGTAGTAGTAGTAATCCATGCGCCACGCACGCGTGGTGTTGCCATCGGCACCGGTCACGCTCTGGTTGGTCCAGGTGTCCAGTCCATCCACGTTCTCCAGGCGCCAGCCCGTGGGCGTCACGGCCTGGTCCTCGGCGTTGGCCAGCACCGGTGCGTTGGCGGTGAAGGTGGCGTAGGTGATGAAGGTGGTGAGCGTCTTCGTGCTCGTGCCGTACGCGTCCGTCACGGTCAGCGTCACATCATAGGTGCCCGGTGCGTTGTAGGTGACGAGCGGGCTGCGGTTGGTGCTGGTGCTGGGTGTGCCACCGGGGAAGCTCCAGTTCCACGTGTATCCGTTGCCGCTGAGCACGCTGTTGTCATAGAACTGCACGCTCGGCGCCAGGCAGGTGATGGTGGTCTTGTCCGCGCAGAAGTTGGCCACCGGGGCGCTGCTCGTCTCCAGCGCGCTCTCCCACACACTGCGGTCCGTGCCGTTGCGGATCTTCTGATCGCGATAGTTGATCAGCAGGCGTGTGCTGAAGATCTTCGCCGGCAGGCCCGCGTTCCATTGCGCCCACGCGGGTGCGGCATCGCTGCGGTAGTACACGGCGCGCCGCGTGCCGATGTACAGTCCGCCGTTCGTGCCCAGCTGGTGCGCGATGTTGGTGGGCCACTCGTTGTTGAGCGCCGCATCGGTGATGTTGGTCCAGTTCGTTCCGCCGTTCACGCTCTTGAACACCACGTAGCCATTGATGTCAGGATAGTCACCGTACTGACTGGTGCGCACCAGCCAGAGCGTTTGCGGATCGGTGGCGCTCACGGCGATATCGTAGGGCACCCACGTGTTGCCATTGATCGTGCCGCTGCTCGGCGTTATCTCCGTCCAGCTCGTGCCGCCGTTGGTGCTGCGCCACACCTTCTTCACGCCCCACCAATCCACGTAGGTGCACACGTACAGGGTGTTGGGATCGCTGAAGCTGACTTCGATGCTGGTGACGTCCTCCCCGAAGTCGTACACCTGCGTGAAGCCCGCGCCGTTGTCGTCCGTGCGCCACAGCGCGGTGCCGTTGCCCACGAAGGCCGTATTCACCCGGTTGGGGTGCCACACCACTTCGCTGTTCTCCCCGGTGATGTAGCTGGCATTGGGTTGCCGCGTCCAACTGGCGTTGCCGTTCGCCACCGTGCGATCACCGCTCAGGGTCTTGTAACCATAGTCGCTCAGTGCGCGGCGGTCGTATTGCGGATGCACGAAGCCACGGAAGCCGTCGCCGCCATCGGTGCACACCCAGCCGTTGGTGTACACGTTGTTGTCCTTCAGCATGGTGCCGTTGTGGTAGGCGCCACCCAACATCACGTTGCTGCCCGTCCACCCTCCGGCGCCAAAGCCCCAGAAGTCCGTGCCCGCTATGCCGAACACGCGGCGGTTGAAGGTGGCACCTGCATCGCTGCTGTAGAAGATGCCTCCATCACACGCCACCCACAGCTCACTGCCGTAGTAGCGCACATCGTGCACATCGGCATGCACGTAGTCGGCCTTGTAGCTGTGGCTCCATTTGGCCGGACAGGTGAAGGTGACGCCACCGTCCGTGCTCACCCAGCGGTTCACGCCGCACACCTGCAACTTGTTCGCGTTGGCGGGGTCGGCCGCAAAGGCAAGGTCGTAGTAGTACTGCCCGCCATCGTCCAACCCTTGATCGCTCCAGGCCATCAGGTTCAGGTTGGTGGCACTGGGCACACCACCCGGACCGGTACCACAGCATTGGAAGGTCCAGCTCGTACCACTATCCGTGCTCTTGTACACGCCATAGAGACCGCTACCACCATCGGCCGCGCCCGTGCACAGCGCGTACACGGTGTTGGGGGCGGCGGCGCTCACCGCTATCTCCGTGCGCTTCTGCTCATCGGGCGCCACGGCCACCGGCCAGCCCGTTGTCTGCTGGGTGAAGGACACCCCGCTATCCGTGCTGCGCCAGAACTGCGTGACCACACCGGTCTGCTTCACGGCATACACCGTGTTGGGATCGCCGGGTTTGAACTCGAGCTCCTGCCAGGTACCAGACTGCACCTGGGTGAAGCTGGTGCCACCGTTCACACTTCGATAGAGGCCCTGATTGCTGCACACGAAGAGCACCTGGTCGTTGGCGGGGTGCAGCACGATGTCGCGGATGGCGTGGTTCACGCTGTTGAAGGTGGCATCGCCGATGATGCTCCAGCTCGTGCCGCCGTTGGTGGTCTTGTACAGCTTGTTCTCCGCACCGAAGTAGACCGTGCTCTCCACCGTGTGGTCGATCTCCACGCTGTACACCGTGCCGATCATCATCGCCTTGGTCACGTTGGTCCAGTTGAGCCCTTTGTCCGTGCTCTTCCACACCCCCGCGTTGGCGGTGCCCGCATAGATGAGGTTGCCATTGCTGGAGCTCTGCTCCACCGTGTACACGTGCGCGGCACCGGCGGCGTAGCTCTTGTCCACCGCACCATGGTCCCAGTCGAAGGGGCCGATGCAGGTCCAGTTGGCCGCGCGGTCGCTGTGTGCGCTCGCATCCAGGTAGGCGCCCAGTCCTTCTTCGTACGCTGCGCGTTGCGCGGGGTCCCTTGGCACGATCGCATGCCCCAGCTCGCGCTTCCATCGTTTGAAGAACTGCGTGTGCGTGTTCTTCACGAAGGGATGCGTGGCGTAGTACGCATCGTACGCGGCCTGCACCGCACCGGGGTCGGCATCCGCCGTGTACATCAACTGCACCCACTGCGGCAGCTCACCGGGTCCGCGTGCGGGCATCCGCTCGAAGTGTTGGGCCTTCGCCGTACCCACGAACAACACCAGGAAGAGGAGGAAGGAGGAACGCATGCGCGCAGCTTTCGCCAAATGTGCGAGGAACGAACGAAAGAGCGCCTGACATTCCAACGCGCACTTGGGATCCAAGAAGGACGTGCGTCACGCGTGCGCGCTCCTCACCTCAGCGGCTCTCCGCTCCCTTGCAGGCGTCCAGCCTACAAAGCCGGGTGAAGAGCAGCCCCTTGCGCGAGCGGATGCACGCATCGTTCACATCCAGCGTCCACGTCCGGGCCAGTCCTTTCGTAGCGGGGATGTCCAGCTGCACCTTGCGGCCACGCACCGCCCACCGTCCGCTCGCGTCCACGGGTGCGCTACTGTCCGAGTGGTCCTGGTACACGAAGCTCCCGTCCGTAGCGAGCGTCAAGGTGGGTGCGCCTCGTTCTTCCGCATCAGCACACCCGCACACACCATAGGTACCTGCGTGCGCCGTTGGAGGCGCGGCAACGTCCGGCGGAGTGAAGGAGCAGAGCAGGGGGATGAACACAACGTAGCGCAGGGTGGTGCGGATGTCCATGGTGTCGTGGTTGGTAGTGGATAGTCGCTGCCCATGCTCATTGGTTACATCCGTGCGCATCGGGATCCCCGCCCATGCTTCGCGCAGGTGCCAGACACCTATCGGCCCTTCGCGCGACTATATCCTTTACCAAGCCCATCCGCATGCGCCGCGCATCCCTTCCCCTCCTCCTCGTCCCCATCGCCTTGCTCACGCACGCCTGCGGTGTCACCACCGCAGAGCCATCCGCGAGCATCCCTGCGACGGCGTGCCTCTTCACACCCGCCGTCACCGCGGTGGACCTACGCACCTTCGACATCGAGCAGCACACCTGCGCGTTGGAAGTGGTCATGCGCCCCATCGCCCTGCACATACCGGATGGCATCCGACGCCTAACACCGGCGAAGGTGGACGCGGCACCGGATGACCAAGCCACGCACGAACGCACGTGCACCTGATGGCCATGCATCAGGATGGAGGTACGGGACCTAGCCGATGAGCCCCCGCGCCTTCGCCATCACCCACGGCGCCAGTGCCGTGGCGATGGGCACCAGCACCCAGATGCGGCCCTGCGCGACGTTGTAGTCGTACAGCAGTTCCGACCATGGCTTCTTGAAGAGGTAGTGCCCGGCGCCCAGCTCGAAGCCGAGCGTCATCACCAGCCAGAGCAGGCCGATGCCCAGCGCCTCTTGCGCGTTCGTAGGCCCCAACCAACGGATGCCGTACCAGGTGGCGAACCCGATGAGCAGGCACAAGAGCACGGTGCTGATGGCCAAGCCGAGCGTAAGACCGGTATGCGGGATGATGAGCTTGACGCGCACCGTTCCATTGCCGATCGCCAGCACCATCAGCAGGAACCAGAAGAGGACGGACTTCCACCACATGGCAGGAGCTTTCCCGAAAGGTCGGTAGGGCGGTCCATCACCCGGCTGTCGAACATCAGTTGGCGTGGCGCTGCGCAACGGTGGAGGTCGAACCCCTGATCACGCCACCGCCTCCTTGCGCAGCAGGTGCTGGCTCACGTTGTTGCCATCGCGCGGGTGCAGGCGGCGGAAGATGAGCGCCGAGAGCGTGGTGAAGGCGCCGAGCAGCAGGAAGGTGTGGTGCAAGCCATCGATGTAGCGCACGCTGTCCGTTTGTGGGATGTCCGCCAGGAAGAGCGCGGCCACCAGCGATGCGCTGGCCACGCCGAAGCTGAGCGCCATCTGCTGCGCGGTGCTACCGATGCTGCTGGCATCGCTGGCGCGTTCGTTCTTCACATCGGCGTAGGTGAGCGAGTTCATGGACGTGAACTGCAGCGAGGAGAAGAGGCCTTGCGTGAGGCTGAGCAGCACGATGACCACCACCGGCGTGCCGATGCCGATGAAGGTGTAGAGCATGAGGTTGATGCCCAGCAGCACGGTGTTCCAGATGAGCACCCGGCGGTGACCGAAGCGCTTGAGCAGGGGACCGCTGAGGATCTTCATGCCGATGGCGGCCACGGCGAGCGGCATGATGAGCAGGCCCGCGGTGAGCGGGCTGTAGCCCAGGCCGATCTGGTACAACAAGGGCAGCAGGAAGGGCACACCGCCCACACCGAGCCGCGTGATGAAGCCACCCACCACACTGAGGCGGAAGGTGCGCACCAGGAACAGGCGCATGTACAGGAGCGGATGCGGCGCGCTGCGCGCATGCCAGCCGTAGGCGAACAGGAGCACGAAGGCGGCGGCGAACATGAGGGCGATCTCCACCGGTGGCCAGGTGTGCTCCCCGAACACTTCCAGCACGTAGCTGAGCAGTGCGATGCCGGAGCCGAAGAGCAGCATGCCCAGTCCATCCAACGGTTGCACGGCGGGGTCGGAGAAGTCGGGCATGTAGCGGCGTATCATCCACCAGCCGGCGATGCCGATGGGGATGTTGACGAAGAAGATGGTGCGCCACGGCAGCCAGTGCACGATGAAGCCGCCCACGAAGGGACCCACGAGCGGCGCCACGAGCGCGGGGATCACCACGTAGTTCATCATGGTGAGCATCTGCGAGCGCGGGTAGGCGCGGATGAGCGCCACGCGGCCCACCGGCACCATCATGGCACCGCCGATGCCTTGCACGAAGCGCGAGGCCACGAGCATGTGCAGGTCCATGGAGAGGCCGCAGAGCAAAGAGCCCAAGGTGAAGAGCGCCACCGCCACGCGGAACACGCGGCGTGTGCCGAACCGATCGGCCACCCAGCCGCTGACAGGGATGAAGATGGCCAGCGCCAGCGTGTAGGTGGTGAGCACCGCCTTGAGGCTGAGCGCGGTGGTGCCCAGGTCCTCGGCGATGACCGGCACGGCGGTGTTGAGGATGGAGATGTCCAGGTTCTCCATGAAGAAGGCCACGGCCACCAGCCAGGGCAATACGCGCAGCGCGTGGGGGTCCAGCGGCGCGTTGGGTGCTTGCATGCCGCAAAGGTGGGGGCATGGGGGGCCCGGACCACGGCACGGCGATGACGTAGTTTTGTTGGACCATGAGCACCAAGGAACTGCGCGATAAGGCCACGAAGGCCATCGAAGGTCTTTCTGACAAAGCCCTGATCAAGCTCATCGACCTGCTCGAAGAGTTGAGGATCGGCTCATCGGCGGAGACCGATGACCAGTTGATCGAGAAGATCATCGAAGAGAACCGTGACGTACTGGCACGACTCGCGAAATGATCTCGCTGGAGATCGCCGAGAAGTTCCATGCCCGCTCCATCGAAGAGTTCGGCGGGGCCAAGGGGCTTAGGGACCAGGGCGCCTTGGAAGCATCCTTGGCAAGGCCATACCAGACCTTCGGTGGGGAAGACCTCTACGTCACACCCGTGGCCAAGGCCGCTGCGCTGATGGAGAGTGTGATCATCCGACATCCGTGGCTGGACGGCAATAAGCGCACAGGACTTGGCTTGGCACTGCTACTGTTGCGGAAAGAGCGCCTGCGCTTGGAGGCAACGCAAGATGAACTCTATGAGTTGACCATCCGCGTCGCCGAAGGGCGTTCGTCAGCGGAAGAGATCGCTGCGTGGATGAACGGGCGCGTGGTGCCCACCACCTAGCACCGCGATACAGCCCCCTGCAACGCGCAGGAAGGAGACCGCGCGCCGCTGCACGCCGCACCCCGGCGCACATTCGCACCTACACCCGCTCCAGCGGCACGTGGGGAGGCGCAGGCAGCCGCACCACGATCGCATCACCCGGCGCCACCACACCACCGTGGCGCACCACGCCCATGATGCCGGCGCGGCGCACCAAGCCGCCATCGGCATCGCGGTCCAGCACCGCGCTCATCAGCCCGGGCTGTATACCATCCAGCTGCGCGCAGGGGTTGCGCAGGCCGGTGACCTCCACCACCGCCGTTGCGCCCAGGTGCAGCAAGGCACCCTTGGGCAGTGCGAGGAGATAGATACCGCGCGTGGTGATGTTCTCGCCCATGCGACCGGGAGCCAGTTCGAAACCCCGCGTGCGCAGCTCATCGTGCAACTCCGCGTGTATCAAATGCACCTGACGCAGGTTCGGCTGCGTGGCATCCTGCCGCACGCGCGAGCGGTGCTTCACCGTGGTGCCCGCGTGCGCATCACCCTCCACGCCGAGGCCTTCCAGCAGCCGGATGCTGCGCTGCACCTCCTTGGCCATGGTATGCTTGGCGCTGCTGCACACGGCCGTCACACGACCGTTTTCCCCATCCGTCAGCGGATCGTCGTTCACGCGTCGAAGGGGCGACGTCATCGTGCATCGATGGCCCGCACCAAGGCCAGTAGCGTTCCAAGGTCATCTTCCTTCCGCAGCGCACGCAAGTGTTCCACGATGCTCGGCTGATCGGCGAAGAGGGCATAGAGCGGCTCCTTCACTTTCTCGAAGCGTTGGTCCTTCATGCGTTGGTACATGGGCAACGGTACGGGCCGCTCGGTGGTACCCGTGCGTTGGAAGAGCACGTTGATGTAGGGCTGTATGGCGCCGCTCACACCATCATACAGCTGCACGTGCGCGGCATGCACCGTGTAGGTGCCCACGTACAACCGTTGGGCGAAGAGGTGATCGATGCGGGAGGTCTTCCCGAGCCACGCGCTCTCGGCCCACACGCGCACATCCTTCAACGGAACGAAGGTGAACGAATCCACCGTGAAGCCCAGCAGCTCGTCGGGGCCGTACTTCTCCGGCTCGTCCGCCCTGCCGGTGCGGAACTTCAACTTCTGGTTCTGATGCGCGGTCCACATCAGCTCTCCCGACCGGCTTGTCGAATCCGGGAGCAACAGTGTTCCGTTCGCGTAGACATCGGCGTGCGGATAGAATTGTGCACTGGCCCGTAGCGTCAGGAACAAGAGAAGGAGCATTCGTCCACGCATCCGTATCGGTCGTTGATCGCCAGCGGCGTATCGGTACCGTGAAAGTAGGGCGCCCGTCGCCATGGGCCGCGTCCGACCATCCAACACCGCGATGCGGCCCACCCTGGGCCACCGGCTTTCCCTATCCGCTGGGAGCAGTGGCACAAGCACGTAGGAGCGGCCCCTCGCGAGTGGCGCGTGCGCCCCTTACCCGATGCGCTGCACGCGCAGGCTTTTGCCGTTGAAGAGCACCTCCTCTCCCGCGCGCTTGCCGTGGAGCGCCTGCCCCATGGGCGACGCCAGCGAGATGGCGAAGCAGGTGCCACCGTCGAACTCCACGCGCCCCAAGCCGATGGCCACGAAGTAGCTGCCCTGGTCCGTATCCACCCAGCTGCCGAAGGCGACGGTATCGAACACACGCTCCAGGGGGACCCGGGCCAGCTCCTGCTGCAATACGAGGAGCTTGGCGCGTTGCTCTTCCAGCTTGTCCAACTCCTGCTGCACCATGGCGCGCCCCACCTCGTGTTTGTCGCCTGCACTGCTCTTGGTGTCGCTGGCGAAGGACGCGCGCGTGGCGGCGATCTCCTGCTCGGCGGTCGCTAGGCGTTCCTGGAGCAGCGCGCGGAGGTGGGCGAGGAGGCGTGGCTTGGTCATGTGGGCGCGCTACGAAGGTCGGTGTGCTGGGGCTGCTGGGGCTCGGCGGCGGAAGGCCTTGCGGCGACGGGGCCCTTCGTGGACCACCAGCAGTACGCCCCGACCAGCATCCCTTGCGTAAGCAGTTCTGCCCCGTGCGCATGCAAGCATGATCCTGTACCGTGCATGATCACATCATGCACTTGCAATACGCGGATCTGCATCGTCACTGCCCACAAGTGCGTCGGCTTGGAATGGTCCTGCGCACGCACACCATCGAATGGACCTTGCAGACGTGCCAGGTGCGCAGGCAAGGCTATCCCTTGCGGTCGCGGAACCTACGTATGCAAGCACATCCTGTGGTCTTGCACGCGCAAAGCCTGGTAAGCAGGGCGCATGAGCTCGACCTGCACCTGCCTCCGCCAACGTTGCCAAGGCACCCGCCCAGCCTGCGGATGCCTTGCACCATGCTGCGTGCGCACCCGAAGCCATCGCATCAGCAGCTCCTCCCACTGCGTACGCCACCTATCCGCTTGCATCCGCGATCGCAACCTATCCGATGGACCCACCGTTACAGCCCCACTCAATAGATGCTACCATGAACAAGGTGAAAGCAGGTCTGCGTGGATTGAACCCCGAGGGCAAAGCACAACGGGCGGCCATCGTCTACAGCCACATGAATGGCAATCCCGACTTCCCGAACCCTTCGCCCAGCATGGCCGAGTTCCACACGGCCTACATCGAGCTCCGGGAGGCCAACCTGGCCGCCAGGGACCGCGGACGCAAGGCGCTGCTCCGCCGCGAACTCGCCGTGGAGCGCATAGACCACTACCTGACCCGCCTGGCCGGTTACGTGAACAGCGAATGCCTCGGCGATAGGCAGAAACTCTTCGCATCCGGCTTCCAGCTGGCCAAGGAAGGTCGGCCCTTCAGTTCACTGGAGCAACCCAAAGAGCTCACTGTGCGCCCCACCGCCTTCCCCAGAGAAGTGAAGCTGCGCTGGAAAGGCGTGCGCGGCGCCATCATCTATGTGGTGGAGCGTTCCCCCTTCGACTACGGGCAGCCTGATCAATGGGAGCGCGTGGACGAGACCTCGCGTCCGCAATACACGCTGAGAGACATGGAGTCCCACGTAGAGTTCCAATTCCGCGTGCGCGCCCTGGGCACCAAGGTGAAAGGACCCTACAGCGCCACCGCCTTCGGCAAGGCCGCCTGATACGCACCGCAGCGAACCACCACCCAACGCCCCACACCATGGCCATCTTCCGCTACATGAAGCGTACCCACACGCTCACCCTGCACGCGCTGGAACCGAACGAGACCTGGTTCGAGCGTTGCTACTGGCTCGCCCGCTTCGTTACGGAGCTGAAGGCCGAACGCGAACGCCTCATCGAGCAGAACAAGGCACTGCTGCAACAAGTGAACGCCGGCGAACCGCTCAGCTTCACGCAGGAGGAGTTCCTGGCCATGCGCACGGAACTGAACGAGCTACACAAGGCCAAAGCGAAACTGGACGGACGTGTGTGCCGCGTGATGCAGGTGAACACCTCGCTCCTGGACGAAGTGAGCGACCTGCGCAACGGCATCGACCGCGCAGCCTGAACCGACCCACTCCGCTACGAAGCCCCGCGCCAGTGCCCGGGGCTTCGTGCGGTGAGCGCGTGGGCGCAAGGCGCTCCGCTACGCGGACCATTCCGGTGCGGTGCCACCTGCACGGGGAAAGCCCGTAGCTTATGGGCACCGACCTTGACAGGAATGATGTCGATCCCGAAAACGCCGTGCCCCATCAAGGGCCTCGTGCCCTGGGCCAACGGCATATGGCCCGTGGTGTGGCGCGGGGAGCACCCCGTGCTCGGCTGGCTCTACACCATCCACGAGAAACAGCCGGGAGTCGGCCTGTGTATCCATTGGAACGTGAGCCAGCAACAGATCGTGAAGGCCATGGAGTCCGTTGCCATCTACAAACCCGGCCAGCTGGTGCAGCTGGCTCCGCTGGTGCGGCGGCGCGTGCTGGCGCGCAAGTGGAGCTTCCAGCGCGGCACCTTCTTCTACCTCATCGAGGGCGGACAGCCCGGCAAGCGCTGGTCCGTGGAGCAGGAGGAACTGGTGCGCCGCGAGAAGGCGGTGGCGGAAGAGCATGCGTGAGGGGGGCGGTAAGCGGCCACCCTCCTATCACCGGGACGGACACCGGACCGTGTCATCCTAGAGGCAGCAAGCCAGCCCGTGGAAATAGCAGAAGGACGGGAGCGATGACCACCTGCGCAACCGTACAGGTGGACGGCACACCGGCGGGTCTTCTAGCCGGAAAGCCCAAAGAAGCTATGCCTTCCGTACGACCTCTCCGACATTCCTCACGTGCGTCTTCTTCGCCTTCCGGATCCAGCGTCACCACCTTGTACTCCGGGCACACGCCGTCCGGAGCTTGTCGAAGGATGGCCATTGGATCGCTCAGCTACTCGTGATGTTGAGCATAACTCTCCGGGGTCCTAGTGCGTGCGCGACAGGTCGAGGTGCCAGGTGCCATCGAGGTGCGTTGCGCTGCCCGCGCCCGCACCACAAGCGGACAGGGAAAACACCAACACGTCGTATGCGATCCGATGACCGCTGCTGCTCATTCCTTCACCCACCGCAGGGTTGTCGTCCCATCGGGGGTGCTGATCGTCAACAGGTACACGCCTGCTGGCAACGCCATCACGTCCACGGGGGTACGCGCCGCCTGGATGGACGCGTTGCGCAACACGCGGCCCATGGGGTCCGTCACGGTGTAGCGCGCGCCGAGCATAGTGGGGTCCGCAGACAGCACCAGCACGTCGCTGGCTGGGTTGGGCGCCAGTTGCACGGCCGGCGCCCCAGGCTCCGGTGTGCTCATGGCGTCGGTGTTCAGCTTCACCACCCAATAGTCGTCGTTGTTCAACGAGTAGGGCAGGTGATAGCCGGTGACATCACCGTCGGAGGAGTTGGTGGTGGCGGCTAGCATCACGGCGCCATCATCGCCTATGGTCATGGCGCGGCCCCGGTCGTGACCGCTTCCGCCGAGGTTCATGTGCCACTGCAGGTTGCCACCGGCATCCAGCATCACCACCATCACATCGGCCAGTCCGTTGTTGCCGGTGAAGTCGCCGTCCGTGGACCAACCTTCAGCCACCACCGCGTAGCGGCCGTCGGGTAGTTGTACCGCCTGGCCGAACATGTCGACCGTGGATCCACCGATGGCGCGCTGCCATTGCAAGGTGCCCAAGCTGTCCACCTTGATCACCCACAGGTCTTCCTGCCCGTGGTGGCCGGTCACCATACCGTCATCGCTCGTCGTTTCGCCGCACGCCAGGAAGCCGCCATCAGAAGTGGCTCGCACGGAGCGCGCCATGGTGCCGCCATAACATCGCTGCCATAGGATGTCGCCGTCGGCATCGATGCGCACCAGCCACAGGTCGCTGTTTACCCCATACATGGTCACGTCGCCGTCGTTGGACCAGGCGGCGCCTGCGAGTATGAAACCACCATCGCCCAGCGCTTGGGCATCGTAGAGTTGTTCGCCATCGGTACCACCATAGCACCGTTGCCACAGGAAGTTGCCGTTCAGGTCGAGCTTGAAGACCCAGAAATCCCACGAGCCATGGTTCCCCACGATGTCGCCATCGGTGGATGCGGTGGCACCACCTATCAGGTAACCGTCCGCGGTCTCGCTGGCCGTGAAGGGTTGTTCCTGCTCGCTGCCGCCGCGCACCACCTGCCATTCGATGCTGCCTTGGGCGTTCAGCTTCAGCACCCACACATCCTGTTCGCCCAAGTTCAAGGGCACGTCGCCGTTGGCCGACGAGGAGAAGGCCGTTACGAGGTAGCCGCCATCCGATGTCTGGATGACATCGCGCGCGGCGTCCACACTGGTGCCCCCGTAGTTCTTCTCCCATTGCAGGGTGCCGACGGCATCCAGCTTCAGCAGCCACACATCGCCGGAACCGTTGTTGTCCTCCACATCCCCATCATCCGAGTAGGAGGCACCGGCCACGATGCAGCCCCCATCCGCTGTGGCCGTGATCGAGATGGCGGTCTCCTTCGCCGTACCGCCGAAGGCCTGTTGCCAGGTGATGGCGGGCGCTACCTGAGCGAGGCCTGGCGCAGCACAGGCAAGGGCGACCATGAACAGCGGTGCACGTTGCATGGGAACGGGTTTGATGCGAAGATGCCTGTGGACGACCGCCTTGCGGCGGCGCTACGCGCGTACAAGTGAACAGAACGGTGTGGGTGGGTGCCCACGTTGCAAGGTCAGAGGTTCGCCCGCCAAGGCTTCAAGGTTGGTGGCGACGGTCTCGGAAGTAGGGTGGTCGCTCAACACAGGGAAATGGATTCCTGCGGAGGTGGGTTGGACCGCGACTCACGGATCGGTGAGCGCGTTGCGTACAGGCTTACCGAAGGTGGCTGGGTAGTGGTCAGGTGATGGGAGGAGGCGGAAGGAGGGCGCTAGCGTACCCGGAGGACGAAATGAACACCTTCCGTTTCACGTTCTTTATGGCGAGCCGGGTCGGTGGCGCCCCCTCTTTATGTTTACTTTGACCATACCCTGCTTATGCCCGCTAAGCGCAGCTTGAAAAAGCGCCCGGCTGCCAAGCCGACCAGATTCTCGAATCCGCCTGTTCAGGAAGTGGTGTACCATATCCGGGCGGTGGTTCCTGTGCTTCCCGATGTGAACGGCTTCAAGGCCGCACTGACCGAGGAACTAAAGGCGGACTATCCGATTGCCGAGGATTTCAATCTGTTCCAACACACCTTGCAGGCAGGCGCGCTGGGCATGTCCACCGTCCAGGTCCAAGGCGGATTGTTCGGCTTGCGTTTCCGCAACAAGAAGGGTACGCAGGTCGCGCATTTCACACCGAACGGATTGGTACTGAATTGGGTGAAGCCCTATCCGGGTTACGAAAAGTGCCTACCCAAGGTGAAGAAACTGTGGAAGCTGTACGCCAAGTACTACGGTCCGATCTCCGTGGAAACGGTGTCCATGCGCTACATCGATCGCATTCAGGTGCCTTTGGTGGACGGTGCAGTGAATCTGACAGAGTATCTGTCCATTGGGGCTGGTGTGCCGAACATCCAAGGTCTTAGCGTGGCCGGTTTCAATCAGGTCTTCGAGTACAACAAGCAACCAGAGAATATCCGCACACGGGTGAATCTGGCTACCTTGAACCCGCAGGACCATGTACTGCCGGTGCTGCTGGACCACGAAGCATTCATCGACCTGAAGGGACAAAAAGACCGATCCGACGCGGCCATCTGGCCAGCCTTTGATAAAGCACACACATGGAGCTTGCAGTTCTTCCACGGAAGCCTCACGCCAAAGTGCATCGACCTGTTCAAGTGAGCGACCGGCTGTCGCCGCTCGTGCTCACGTTCGATCCGGACAGGGATTACATCCAGTCCGCTCCGAAACGAGGTCCTGAACCCATGCTCTCGCAACAGGATCTGGAGAAGGTCTTTTCCGTGATGCTCTCGGTCTTCCTTCGTCCCAAGGTCATGCATGCGTTGAGTCAGGTAATTGACGAACGGCAGGAGGTGTGGGTGGAGGTGGGTAGCTATCCGCCTGTTGCGGATCTGTCGGTAAAGTGGGCATGCCACTTCATCAATTCATTGCCGGAATCGATACCGGACCCGGAAGTAGGTGCAGGACCTAACGGGGAGGTGTCCTTCGATTGGTATGATGGCCGTGATCACATCCTGAGCGTCGGTCTCCAGCCCGATGGCACGATGAACTATGCCTATGTGAGTGGTAACGATCGTGCGCACGCCACTAGGAATCTGGAAAAGGGCTTGCCCGATTCGCTGCTTGGCATGCTGGGTTCGTTCAAGGTAGAGAAGGCCGAGCATGCCACCCGGTAAACCTGTTGCTCGCAAGGAGTCGCTCGCGCGATTCTCCGTTTTCGATAGCTGGACCCGCGCCGATGGTAGTGCCAAGGTGGACCTCTTCATGCCGGACCCTTCACGAACGGTGTCTGTGTTCCGCGTGGACGGCCTTTCCAAGGCGGAGCTGAAGGCGATCAACAATGCGGTGGACATGGCGCGTCGCAAGAAGCTGGTGAACTACGGCTATTGCGCTCTGAACGCCGGGCAGGTGCTTGATCAGGGTTTCACGCTGGATCCGAACAATGAGGCCGAGCATCATGTGAACATCGAGGGATTTGCGGATCCCGCTGCCGATCGTGCGAAGGCGCTACTACTGGCCCAGATCGCAGGCAAGTTGTCGGATGCGCATTTGAAGTAGTGCCCGGCACCACGTATGCACTACCTCCGCGTGTAGTGCTTATCGAACTCCTTCACTATATCGGGGCAATAGAAGCGCTTAGTTTGGCCATTCGGTTTGGTCCAGTCCAAGGGGCGGATTTTGGAGTATGCTTCATTTAACTCGATGTGCTTGCGCAACGCGTTGAACTTGGCATTGGGGCTGAAGTCCGAGTAGCGCTCACGGAGTTTGGGCAATAGGTGGTCTGTGTAGTTCCAGCGGTACTTCTGCTGAAAGGCCTCCTCGGCATCCACCTTCACTGAAATGGCGTTGGGGTCGTCCGGAGCATAACGGAGCTTCGACTTCACGAACTTGGTTTCTAGGTGAAGACTGATGCTGTGGGGTTGCTCCTCGTCGGTCGCGTGCTTGTCTTCCAGTGAAGCGATGTAGCGTAGAAGGCTTTGGTGCTGCGCTGGAGCTTGGTTGATGGAGTAGCTGGTCATCTCATGCGGATGGAAGAAGCTCATGGGCATGAGGTAGAAGTTGTAACGCGAGAGGTCGAGGCCGAACCACTCTTGGGAAATGGTCAGGTAGCTGCGGAGGCTGGCCGTGCCCACTTCGAGCATCTTTACGTTCAGCAGGTGGCCGTCGTTCAGCAAGTGGATGGAGTTGTCACGGATCTCGATCAGCGCGAAGAGGTTATCCGCCAGCACTTGGTCCAAATCCACGCGATCGATGGCCTCGCCGATAGTGATGGTCTTGGGGTTTCCGGAACGAGAGGATATTGTTGCCCCATCCTTCGTCTTCTGTTGGATGCTGACCTCGTCCTCGCCGTTGTCCCGGACCACCTTGGCTTTCAGCAGCAGTTCCCAAGCGTTCACCATCAGAATGGAAAACGCCTCTTCGCGGTACTTAAAGTCCGGCTTGTTGTAAACCTCGATCGCGGAGAGGGCAGCATGAAGGCTTTTGACCACAAGGCGACCCGAAAGACCCTGGGCGTTGATCTGCTCGTTGGCTGCGACGTGGGTGCGCCGGTATTCCGAACTCACTTTCCATGCATACTCCTTCGGCTCCATACCTAGGGTTCCGAGGATGGAGTAGGTACCATCGCCCAGGTCGGTGAGGAACTCACCGAACTCCTGTCGGTTCAGTTTGGCCCGCAAGGATGGACCCAAGGGATAGCCGGATGCCTCGGCGAACTCCTCCGCGGAGAAAGGCTGCCCTTCTCGTTCCTTTTCCTGAAAGAAGAGCAGGGTCTTCACTTGCTGTTTCGTGACTCTTTGGGATCTTGGAACTGGCATATCGTTGCGGACTGAATTGGTAAGCGAAGGTATTTTCCGCGTGTGCGGACGCAGCGGGTAACCCGGAGCTGACGAAGGAGGTGAGGACTACGAGCGAATGGCCCGACGGCGAGTCTTCGAGCCGGAACGCCCAAACCCCCTGGCGCCATCCGCAACTACAATGGCGTGTGCCGCAAGTGAGCCGGGCCCCTCGCCTGCCTCCCTATGCACCGGAGCATGAACAACCCTTCTCCGGGACACATGATAGAGGCGAACACTTGGAACGAGCGGCCCGATCAGCCGTCTGACCGGTCGGTCGCACATGAACGCTCCTTGATGTCCCGTGTACTTGCCTCGGTCCCTAACTACTTTGGCTCCATGTTCCTCCGCCCGCTCCTCGCTCTCGCCCTGGTCACCACATCCTTCGTTGCCCGCGCGCAGCTCTTCGCCTGGGCCGCGCCGGTGGGCTCCGGGGTGAGCAAGGCCGTGGCCGTGGATGCGCAAGGCAACGTGTACGCCTGCGGCAATGTGAACACACCGGTGGACTGGGACCCCGGGCCCGGGGAGGCGCTGAGCCCGGTGGGCAGCGGTACGAACGGCGACATCTACGTGGTGAAGTACAGCAACGCCGGCGACTACCTGTGGCATTACGTGGTGGGCGGCAGCGGCACCGAGATCGCCAAGAACCTGGCCGTGGATGGCAACGGCGATGTGCTGGTGACGGGCTACTTCAACAGTTATTTCGACTGGGACATGGGGCCGGATACCGTGACCCCCGGCACGGGCAACTCCGATTGTTTCGTGCTGAAGCTCTCCTCCGCCGGGCAGTTCGGGTGGGTGCAACGCATCACCGGCTC